>Ga0315276_10000541_pt1 | contig 32591 bp, 30 predicted proteins | sample YL17G05_0_MG_FD_204542 | JGI IMG/M metagenome (GOLD analysis project Ga0315276, IMG submission 204542) | Sediment microbial communities from Yellowstone Lake, YNP, Wyoming, USA - YL17G05_0 | ecosystem: Environmental > Aquatic > Freshwater > Lake > Sediment | place: USA: Wyoming | collected... | reverse complement strand
CGAGGAGCTGGCGGACGTAGACCTGTTCGCGCACCGGCGGCGGCTGTGGGGCGTGGGGCAGCACCAGAGCCGCAAGTTCGGGCGCGGCACGGAGTTCGACAGCCTGCGCGAGTACACGCCCGACGACGAGTACCGCGCGATCAACTGGAAGGCCTCGGCGCGCCGCGACGCGCCGGTGGTCAATCAGTGGCAGGTCGAGCAGGCGCGCGACCTGATGCTGCTCATCGACTGCGGACGGCTGATGCACACCGAGATCGGCGGGCGGCCGCGGCTCGACCGCTACCTCGACGCCGCGGTGCAGCTAGCCTACCTGGCGATCGCGCAGAAAGACCGCGTCGGGCTGCTGGCCTTCGACGCCGAGGTGCGGCGCTACGTCGCGCCGGCGCGCAAGCCGCGGCAGCTCGATGAGCTGATCGAGGCGATGTTCGATCTCAAGCCGCGCTTCGTGGAAAGCGACTACGCGCTGGCGATCACCACGCTGAAAAGCCGTCAGCCCAAGCGCGGGCTGGTGGTGCTGTTCACCGACCTGGTGGACAGCGTGAGCAGCCGCCTGGCGGTGGCCAACCTGGCGCGCCTGGCGCGCACGCACCTGCCGGTGGTGGTGGTGCTGGACGATCCGGCGATCCCCGTGCTGGCCGGAGCGCTGGCGCTGGAGTTAAGCGACGCCTACGTCAAGGGCGCGGCGGAGCAGTTCATCGCCGAGAAGCGCCGCACGCTGCAGTCGCTGCGCACGCACGGCTGCATCATCGTCAACACCGCCGCCGAGCGCCTCAACGCCACGCTGGTCAACCAGTACCTGCAGGTGAAGGCCAGAAACCTCTTGTAGGGGCCGGCCTTGTGCCGGCCCGTCCGGAGCGCGACGTAGGGCGCGCAGTAATGCGCGCCGTCTTTCTGGTGCGCCATCTGTATACAGAGCAGTGTATAAGAGCGGCGCGATTGACATCGCGCCCTACGTCCGGTCGCCCGTACAATATCCCTATGCCAGACACGATGCGCGCGATGGTGCTGGAGCAGCCGGGGCAGCCGCTTGAGCTGCGGGAGGTGCCGGTGCCGCGGCCGGGGCCGGGGCATCTGCTGCTGCGCGTGCACGCCTGCGGCGTGTGCCGCACGGACCTGCACATCGTGGACGGCGAGCTCACCGAGCCCAGGCTGCCGCTGATCCTCGGGCATCAGATCGTCGGCGAAGTGGTGGCGGTGGGGGATGAAACTAGCAGTGGGGGCGGCGGCTCGCCGCCCGCTGCTGAGGCAGATGAAGAGGCTCGGCGGCGTGACGCCGCCGCTACCGGTTTCGTAATCGGCGCGCGCATCGGCGTGCCTTGGCTGGGCGGGAGCTGCGGCGTCTGCGAGTACTGCATGCACGGGGCGGAGAACCTCTGCAACGCGGCGCGCTACACCGGCTACCAGCTCGACGGCGGGTTTGCCGAGTACTGCGTGGCCGATGCGCGCTTCTGCTTCCCCATCCCCGCGGGCTACCCCGACCTGGCGGCCGCGCCGCTGCTCTGCGCCGGCCTGATCGGCTACCGCGCATATCGGATAGCGCTGTCGTCTGGTAGCACGGACATCCTGTCCGTGTCTTCCGAGAGCAGTGACGGACAGGATGTCCGTCCCACCGAACCACGACCAATTAGGCTCGGCTTCTACGGCTTCGGCGCGGCGGCGCACATCCTTTGCCAGCTCGCGCGCTACGAGGGCCGCGAGGTCTACGCCTTCACCAGCGCCGGCGACACAGCGGCGCAGGACTTCGCGCGCAGCCTGGGCGCTAAGTGGGCCGGAGGCTCGGATGAGCAGCCGCCCGCCGAGCTGGACAGCGCGATCATCTTTGCGCCGGTGGGCGCGCTGGTGCCGAGTGCGCTACGCGCTGTGCGCCGCGGCGGCGTGGTGGTCTGCGCCGGGATTCACATGAGCGACATCCCGCAGTTCCCCTACAGCATCCTGTGGGGCGAGCGCGTCTTGCGCAGCGTGGCCAACCTCACGCGCCGCGACGGCGCGGAGTTCCTGGCCATCGCGCCCCAGGTGCCGATCCGCACCGAGGCGCACCCGTATCCGCTTCAGCGCGCCAACGAGGCGCTGGCCGACCTGCGCGCCGGGCGCTTCACCGGCGCCGCGGTGATCACGCTGCGCTGACGCCCGCGCCGTGGCCGGGTGGTAGATTACTGGCCGCATGGAGCAGATCAGCGCCGAGATCAGAGCTGAGATTGAACGCCGCCTGGAGCGCGTGGAGCATGAGCGCGGCGTGCGCATCCTGTTTGCCTGCGAGTCGGGCAGCCGGGCCTGGGGCTTCCCGTCCGTCAACAGCGACTACGACGTGCGCTTCCTCTATGCGAGTACGCCCGACTGCTACCTGTCAGTTTTTGCTCAGCGCGACGTGATCGAGGAACCGATCGTCGACGAGATCGACCTCAGCGGCTGGGACCTGCGCAAGACGTTGCGGCTGCTGTATCGGTCAAACCCGGCGCTGCTGGAATGGCTGTCCTGCCCGATCGTCTACCGCACCGACGAGCTCGCACTGGCGCCGCTGCTCAAGCTCAGCGAGGTGGCCTTCAGCCCGCTAGCTGCATACCATCACTACCTGGCGATGGCCCGCCAGCATGTCCACCGCATGGGCAAGGATGAAGAGGTCAAGCTGAAGCACTACCTGTATACGCTGCGACCGCTGCTGGCCTGCCAGTGGATCCTGTCCTTTCAGAGCCAGCCGCCGATGCTGTTCGGCGAGCTGCTTGAGCAACTGCTCCCGCCCGGCAGTCTGCTGGACTGCATTGAGCATCTCGTCGCGCTCAAGAGCGGGGAGCGGGAGACACGCAAGGTTCCGCACGTGGCGGAACTCGACGACTTCATCAGCTCGACCTATGAAAGTCTCGCCAGCGCTCCCGCGCCGCATCCGCACGCGCCACTCAAGCCTCAGTTCGATGCCGCATTTCTGGAGATACTGCACCTGGCCTGGCGGCAATAACTGCCGCGTTGAACATGTCGTGCGGTATCTGAGTCCCGTCTGCTAGATTGATCACAGCAGCCAGAGGCAGATCTGGCAGGTTCTTTCGAGCTGATTGGCAACAACGATACCGAGGTAATCCACATGGAACTAGCAGACAAGGTCGCGATTGTCACCGGCGCGTCGTCGGGCATCGGCAAGAGCGTCGCCGAGTTGTACGCCAGGGCCGGCGCGGCGGTCGTGCTGTCGGACATCAACCGCGAGCTGGGCGAGGCGGCCGCGGCACAGATCCGCGACGGGGGAGGGCGGGCGCTGTTTATCGCGGCTGACGTCTCCGATCCGGCGGCCTGCGCCAGCCTGGTCCAGGCGACGGTCGAGCACTACGGGCGGTTGGACATCGCCTGCAACAACGCCGGCATCGCCGGCGCCATGTTCCCGCTGGCCGATTACTCGCTGGAGGGCTGGCAGCGCATCATCGCCGTCAACCTGTCCAGCGTGTTCTACTGCATGAAGTACCAGATCCCGGCGATGCTGACTGGCGGTGGCGGCGCGATCGTCAACATGAGCTCGATCCTCGGGCAGGTGGGCTTCGCGGGCGCCTGCGGCTACGTCGCCGCCAAGCATGGTGTCATCGGCCTGACGCAGAACGCCGCGCTGGAGTACGCCCAGCAGGGCATCCGCGTCAACGCCGTGGGCCCGGCGTTCATCAGCACGCCGATGGTGGCGGCGCTGGAGTCCGATCCGGCGACGAATGCCATGCTCATCGCCAAACATCCCATCGGCCGGCTGGGCCGGCCCGCGGAGGTCGCCGAGCTGGTGCTGTGGCTGAGCTCGGACAAGGCGTCGTTCGTTACCGGCAGCTACTACCCGGTCGACGGCGGCTACCTGGCGCTATGAGCTGGGGCACTCAGTTCCGCCGCACGCGCCGGCGCTGGGACAGGTGGCGCAGGGGCTTTGGGCGTCCTTAGCGGCTTCGTCGCTGGTAGCGGCCTTAGCCTCGTCACTGGCGAGCAGCCGGTCGCCCGCCGCTGGGCAGTTCTCGCAGCTCAGGCCCGGCACGCCACAGGGCGCTAGCGCCTGGCTGTCCCGACTCGTATTGGTCACCGCAACGCCAGTGGCAGGCGGCACATCTAGTACCTGCCGCGGGATGCAGAAGGGCACGGCGATCAGCGCGGCCAGCACCGCGCCCAGCGCCCAGGTCTGCGGCGCGCGCGCTGTGCCGACCAGCCGGCCCCATACGCCGGTGACCCACTTCCAGTGAAGGTAGAGGTGCACGAGGACCATCGCCAGCAGCGAGAGCGCGATGATGAAATGGATGTCGCCCCACCAGTGCCGCGCGTGGCCCAGCCAGAGCATCAGCTTCGGCGCGTCGCAGGTGCCCGGCGGCAGCACCCACTTCATCAGCCCGCCCGTGCCAAGCAGTGCAGCGAATAGCAGCGTGGTGACCAGATCGATCCAGAAGTTCAGCGCGCGGCGGCGCGGCGGCTGGCGCTCCTCGATACGTTCGTCGGCAATGGTTATGCTCACGCTGTACTCCCTGTCTCACTGGTTGAGACGCGGTGGTGATTGTAACATCGGACCGTGCAGCGGCTTGAGCGGCCGCTAGGGCTGAGTCATTTCCTCGCCGGGCAGGCCGGCGGCATACCCCGCCTTTACCAGCGCCTGCTTGAGCTTCGCCGCGCTGGTTTTGGCGGGATCGAGATCGACCAGCAACAGGTTGTAGGCGCGGTCGTAGCTGAGCCGCACTACGCCGGGCAGCGTGCTGGATTTGTCCAACGCCGCCTGCCGCTTGGCATCAGCCTGCGGCAGCAGGACGTAGATCGCCGCGCGCTCCTGACCCTCGGCCAGCTCAGCCAGCGGCGCGACGCGCTGCAGTTCGCTCGTCACCGTGACGCCCAGCCCGGCGAGGCCCTTGCTGAGCTGCGCGATGCTGGCCAGGTCGTTGTCGTAGGCCGCCCACACCCAGCCTTGCTCGGCAAACACCACGCATGACTCCACGCCCTTGAGCCCGCTGATCGCTGCGCGGACGCGCTTGGCATGCTCGGCGCCGCTAATGCCGTCGACGGCAAGCAGTACCTTGGCGGAGCCGGCGAGGCCCAGCAGCGCCTGCGCCTTGCCGGGGCAGGTGTCGCAGGTGCCCGAGCAGCTCTCGCGGTTCGCCGCCTCGTCGCCGGGGTCGGCAGCCCAGGTCCCTGTTGCTGTCAGCAGCAGCAGGGCCAGCATGATGACGCTTCTAGTGAGCATCTCCTCCTCCAATTGTACGCGGGCTGTTCGTTCGCCGCCAGCCTGAATATACAAGGAGCGGCGGGTGATTAGCCCGCCGCCACCTCCTAAAACCCTGATTCATCCAGCAACCGCTAGCTCATCCGCCACTAACGCAGCAGGCTGATGTTGTGCTTGTTGCAGATCTCATGCAACTGCTCGGGCCAGATCGTCACGCTGCACTCGCCCAGCGCAGCCTTGCGCAGGAAGTACTGGTAGACGCGGCTCTGGCCGATGCCACCGCCGACCGACAGCGGGATCTCGTCGGCGAGGATCATCTTGTGGTACGGCAGCTCGAGGAAATGCTCCTGCCCGGTGCGCTTCAGCTGATCGACCAGCGTGTCCTTGGTTACGCGGATGCCCATGCTGGACAGCTCGTGGCGGCGCTTGGTGACGGGGTTCCACACCAGGATGTCGCCGTTGATGCCGTGCATCAGCTTGCCGTTCTTCTCGACCGTCGGGGTCACCCAGTCGTCGTAGTCGGCGGCGCGCATCTCGTGCGGATAGCCGTCCTCCAGCGTCCAGCCGATGCCGATGATGAACACCGCTGGGTACTTCTGCAGGATCGCCGTCTCGCGCTGCTTGCGCGGCAGGTCGGGATACATGTCGAGGATTTCCTCGGCGTGCAGGAAAACCAGCTCCTCGGGGAAGTCGGGGAACTTGCCCACGAGCTGCGGGTACATCTTGCGGGCCACTTCGCCGGCGCCGCGCAGGACCTTCCACAGCTTATTGACGACCTTCTTAAGGAATTCCAGGTTGCGGTCCTTGTCGGTGATCACGAGTTCCCAGTCCCACTGGTCGACATAGCTGGAGTGGTCGTGATCAAGGAAGTAGTCCTTACGCACCGCGCGCATGTCGGTGAGGATGCCTTCGCCGACGCCGCACTCGAACTGCTTCAGCGCCCATCTCTTCCACTTGGTGGCCGCCTGGACGATCTGCGCGTCGATGCGCTTGTCGAGGCCGAGGCCGGCCTGGAAGTCCACAGGCGTCCGGCTGCCGTCGCGGTCGAGGTAGTCGTTCATCCCGCAGGCCTTGGTGAGGATCAGCGGGCACTCGACGCGGAAGATGTTCAGTTCTTCGCTCAGACCGTGCTCAATGTGTTCCTTGATCGCGGCGATGGCCTTTTGCGTGTCCTTGGGGCCCAGCACGGGGTCGTAGTCGGTTGGCAGGATCTTATCGACTGCGGGATACGTGCTGACGCCCGGACCAGCCAGATCGGCTTTCTTGCCGGATAGGTCTCTCGCTTCAGAGGACATGATACTTGCTCCTGGGTAATTGAGATTGGCTTGGGTTAGGTATGCCGAACGAGGTTTATACCATCCGGCTGGCACTTGCGCAAGCGTAGAAAGCCTGAGAGCGCATCGGGGAAAGCCTGAGAAGCCGGCTGGGAGCAGGATAGCGGGATAGCAGGACAGCGGGAGAGCAGCCAGCTAAACCGGTAGTGCCGCTGTCACAGCGTCGCTCGTAGGATGGGCAGTGGCGGCGGCAGCACGCCGCCGTCTTCGTAAGGGCGAAACCATGCTTCGCCCGTCTGGTAGGGCGCGATGTGAATCGCGCCGCTCCTCTTAGCTGCATGTCTCAATTAAGACGGCGCGCATTGCTGCGCGCTCTACGACGGGCCGGCACAGGACGCGCCAGCTGTACTTTGCGGTATTGGCAGCCGTTGAGCGCAAATACGGGCGAAGCATGGCTTCGCCCCTGCTGCTTGGTGCTGCCGCTACCTTGCTGACCGCTGACTGCTGACGGCCGACTGCTATTCCGCGGGCAGCTCGCTGAGCTTCTTCGCTCTTGCCAGGTCGCGCTTGAAGTCCGGCAGCCGATTATTGTCGCGCAGGATGTAGCTGGGGTGGTAGGTTGGCAGGTAGAGCTGCCCGTCGCGCAGCATGTGCTGGCCGTGAGCGCTGCCCATCACCAGGTTGGGGCCGATCAGCAAGTTCATGCTGAACCGGCCGAGCGTGACCACCACCCGCGGGCGCAGCAGCACGAGTTGCGCCATCAGGTAGTGCCGGCAAGCGGCGATCTCGGTTTCCAGCGGGTCGCGGTTCTCGGGTGGGCGGCACTTCAGCACGTTGCCAATGAACACCTCGTCCTCGCTCCAGCCGAGGTCGCGGATGGACTTGCGCAGCAACTGGCCCGAGCGGCCAACGAACGGCCGCCCCTGGCGGTCCTCGTCGGCGCCCGGCGCCTCGCCGATGAACGCCACCGGTGCGCCGATCGGGCCTTCGCCAGGCACGGCGAGTTGACGGGTGATGTGCAGCGGGCAGTCGACACAGACGCGCACCTGCGCAGCAATAGCCTCCAGCAACTGCTCGAGCGTTTCGCGCATGCCGCTAGTGTAGCAGTGGAGCTGCCGCGCGTGTAGGCGGCAGCTTGGCGAGCGTGCTGTTAGAATCTGTGTAAGAGTTTCTGCGAGGTGTGGGAATGACTAGACTCAATCTCCGCGCTGGAGTATTACTGCTGGGCTGCCTGCTCGCGCTGGGCGGCGGGTGCAAGGCAAGCGGCGGCCCGACCCTGCCGGGCTTCAATCCGAACACTGAGCGCTCGGCGATGCTCAGCCGCCACAACGCCACGCGCACTGGCGCCGGCGTGCCGGCGCTAAGCGAAAACGCGCTGCTCGACCAGATCGCGATGCAGCAGGCGCAGTACGAGGCGAGCATTGGCGATTTCTCGCACGAGGATGGCAGCGGCCACCACGTCGACACGCGGGCGACCGATGTCGGCTACAACTGGGTCGCGATCGGTGAGAACGTCGGGTATGACGTCAGCGCCGCGCAGCTGTACACCGGCTGGCTGGGCAGCCCAGGCCATTACAGCAACATCGTCGATGCGGACTTCACGGAGATCGGCATCGGCGTGGCGCAGGCCGGAATCTACCAATACTGGTGCATTGTGTTTGGCAGCCAGTAATACTGCACGATCATTGAGCCAGCGCTGGGCAATGCAACGGCAGCTGCCTGGCGCAGCGTGTCTGCGCTACTCGCTGCTGATTCGCGCATAGACCTAAAGACCACTCGCCGCGCGCCGATATTGAGCATAGCCGCAAGATGGTTCAAGGAGGAATCATGAGCACCCGGCAAGCAAGCAGCGGACTTCCGCAAGCCACAGTCAAGCCAGACTACAGACCTCCCACGCTTAGTACGGCGTAAGGCATGCAGCGCTAGTCTGCGCTTCAGCCAATCAACAAGTAATCCCGATGTTTCACCGGTGTGGCAGAGTCGGCCAGTGCGGCCGCCCGATCTGCCAACCATCCACTTATCTCCCCAACGACCCGGCGGAGTGCCCGCCGGGTTTTTTCTTTGCTGGGCGCTGCTTTAGCGGGATGACGTTGCGGCACGTTGAGACTGCATCTCGGCGATGATGCGCAGGATGTGCGGGTTGGCGCGCTGCAGCTATTTGGTGGTGCTGCGATTCGTCAGGCTGTCCACCACGGCGAAGCTGGTGACCAGCGTGCTGGCGGCCTGCATGACGAGCGCTGTATCGAATTCCACACCCTTCGGCGGCACGTAAATCACGTCGCCGGGGATGAGGAAGTAGTTGTTGGCCAGCTCGCGGCCCTTGGCAATATCCTTGAAGTTGACCTGCGTCACTTCAGCCGGGGCCTGCGGGTCCAGCCGGTTGCGTCCCTGGCGGATGATGGCGATCCACCCCATGTTGGCATCCAGCGTCTCGCCGCCGGCCTGGGCGATGTAATCCAGCACAGTGGAGTCTTCCACAAAGTTGAATGCACCAGCCAGCTTGACCTCGCCCAGCACGAAGATGCGTTGCTCGGGTGGCATGAAGCTGATGCGGTCGCGGTTCTGCAGTTCACACTGCTCGACAAAACTCAAGTCGTCGAGCGCTGGATACAGATTGAAGATCAGCCGCTGCAGGCGCCCGCAGTCATCGCGCCGTTCGATCACCGCGTTCGTCAGATCCGCGCGGCTGCCCAGCGTGCCGGCGAGCCGCAGCAGATCACCCAGCGTCTCCTGCCCGAGCAGTTCATAGCGGCCAGGCTTGGCCACACCGGCCAGCTCAACGAAGCGCTCGGGTGTCGGGATGAACAGCGCGTCCTTGTCCGTGAGCACGATGTTGTAGCGCGACAGCTCGCCCTCGACGGTGATCTGCAAGGGGTCGATTACCCAGACCTGCGAGGCTGGGTCGTGCAGCCGCTGCTCGATCCACGGCCGCCAGTTCTGGAAGCCCGTGAGCGTGCCCTGGCCGTGGCTGACGGCATCAGGGCTCGGTGCAGCCAGCGTGTGGGGTGCCGGCGGAGCGGTCATCGCCAGCGGTTGCGGCGCGGTCAGCGCGCCAAAGTCAAAGCCGCCGCGTACCAGGTGCAGCCGGCGGTACTTGCCCTGTTCGATGGTGTCCAGGTTCTGATTGATATCCTTGAGCAGGTCGGTCAGCCGCGCGCCGCTGTCCAGCTTGAACACCGCGCCGGGGTAGTCCGGCCCGAAGACGAAGACCTCGATCTGGCCGTAGTCCAGCACCTGGACGGTAACCTGCGGCTCGCGATAGTACACGCTGTAACTCTGCATCAGCAGGCTGGCGGCCTCGCGCGGAACCAGCCCGCCGATGTTGACGGAGTTGACCAGCGGCAGGGTGATCTCCCCCGCCGAGTCGACCTGCACGCGGTACTCCTCCGCGAACTTGCCATCAAAGAAGCTGATCAGCAGGTAGTCGCCGGCCGCCAAACGGTGCGTGGCGGAGTCGAGCATCGGTCCGCCGGGCGCACTGGCCGAATTCTCTTCCGGAACTTGGACTGGCACATAGACATCTCTGGTTGTTGGTACGCCCTTAGCGTCCGCGCCAAGAATCAGGGCCAGCAGGCCCAGCAGCAGCATGGTGAACGGCCCTGTCCGCCAGATCGACATATCCGCCTTCCTCGGACACGCAGTATAGCATCGCACCGGCCACGGTGGCGCTATAATGCGCGGCGGCGAAGCCTCCCGTGATTGAGGGTGATATGAGCGTGAATGAGTTCGTCAGCCAATTTCTGGACCACAAGGTGCGTTTTGGCATCATCGGCCAGGGCTACGTCGGCCTGCCGCTGGCCGAGGCCTTTGCGCTGGCGGGCATCCGCGTGCTGGGCTTCGACGTGCTGGAGCACAAAGTGGCGGCCATCAACCGCGGCGAGTCGTATGTCGCCGACGTGCCGAGCGAGAGCCTGGCGCGCCTGGTGCGCGAAGGGCTGATCGAGGCGACTGGCGACTTTTCGCGGCTGGCGGAATGCGGGGCGATCAGCATCTGCGTGCCCACGCCGCTCTCCAAGAGCAAGGACCCCGACGTGAGCTTCATCGAGGCGGCGACGCAGGAGATCAAGCGCTACCTGCAGCCGGGGCAGCTGGTGGTGCTGGAAAGCACGAGCTACCCGGGCACGACCGAGGAGCTGGTGCAGCCGCAGCTCGAGCAGACCGGGCTGAAAGTGGGCGAGGACATTTATCTGGCGTTCAGCCCCGAGCGCGTCGACCCGGGCAATGCGCAATGGAATGTGCGCAACACGCCCAAGGTGTTCGGCGGTGCCACGCCGGAGTGCACGTGGCGCGCCGTCGCGCTCTACGGCCGGGCGATCCAGACAGTATTGCCGCTGAGCAGCATGATGGCCGCCGAGATGGTCAAGCTGCTGGAGAACAGCTTCCGCGCGATCAACATCGGCTTCGTCAACGAGTTGGCGCAGATGTGCCGGCGGCTGGGTGTGGATGTCTGGGAGGTGATTGAGGCGGCGAAGACCAAGCCTTTCGGCTATACGCCGTTCTACCCCGGACCCGGCCTGGGCGGCCACTGCATTCCCATCGACCCGCTGTACCTGAGCTGGACGATGAGCCGGCTGAACTACGAGGCGCGTTTCATCGACCTGGCGGACACGATCAACGCGCACATGCCGGACTACGTGGTCAGCGAGGTGATGGAACAGCTCAACGACGACCGCCTGGCGCTCAAGGGCAGCCGCATCCTGCTGCTCGGCGTGGCCTACAAGGAGAACATCGACGACGTGCGCGAATCACCCGCGCTGGACCTGGCTAAGCTGCTTTCCGAGCGCGGCGCCGAGGTGCTGTACCACGACCCGTACGTCCCGCTGTGCGTGCTCAACGGCCAGCAGCAGCACAGCCAGCCGCTCACGCCCGAGCTGCTGCAAGGCGTCACGCTGGTGCTGATCGCCACGGGCCATAGCGGCGTAGACTACGCGCAGGTGCTCAGGCACGCGCCGCGCGTGTTCGACGCGCGCAACATCACGGGCAAGCTGGGCCTGGCGGGTGATCCGAAGGTCCGCAGGCTGTAGGGCCGCAGCAGGCGCGCCTCGAGCGCGGCATTCCTACGTTTCCACAGGATTCGCGCGCAGGTAATCCAGCGTTGCGGTCCAAGCCTTGGTGCGGTGCGAGCGCTCATTCTTCTCGTCGCGCGACAGCTCGGCGAAGGTCCTGCCGGTCTGCGTCTCCTCGAAGATCGGGTCGTAGCCGAAGCCTCCGCTGCCCCGCGGCGCCGCGGTGATGCGTCCGGAGACCGTGCCGCGCCAGGTCTTCAGCAGGTAGCCGTTGACGGCGAAGGCGGTTGTCGCCACGAACTGCGCGCTGCGGTTGAAGTGATCGCCCAGCCGCTCCAGCACCATGTCGATGCGCTGCTCGGGGGTCTCGGCGATGCGCGCGCTCATCACGCCCGGCCAGCCCAGCAGCGCCTCGACCACCAGCCCGGCGTCCTCAGCCACTACCGCGGGCTCGATGCCGTGAGCGCGCTTGAGCCACAGCGAGCAGCGCACGGCTTTGAGCACGGCGTTTTCCTCGAACGTCACGCCTTCCTCGGCCACTTCCGGCGCGCCCTCGAACTCGCCGATGGCGCGCAGCTCCAGCCCTGCCGAAGCCGGCAGCGCGCGGATTTCCTCGAGCTTGTGGGAATTGCGGCTGGCGATGACGATCACGCGGCTATTCTAGCCGATACTCGCCCGCGCCGATGCCCACGATATCGCCGGCCCACACCGCCTGCGGCATGCCGGGCTGGCAGGCCGCGCCGTTGAGCCGCGTGCCGTTGGTGCTGCCGGGATCGAAGAGCGTCGCCATGCCGGCGGCCAGTGTGATCACGCAGTGGCGGCGGCTGACCTGCGAGTCAGGCGGGCGGATCGTGCCCTCGGTGCGGCCAATGACGTTCTCGCCCTGGGCCAGCGTGAAACGCTGGCCGGCCAGCGGGCCGCTCTGCGCGACCAGCGCAGTGGGTAGCTTGCGCTGAGCAGGCGCAACCTGGCCCGCGGCTGCCACCTGCGCCGCCTCGGTAAGCTGCGGCTGTGGCTGCGGCGGCAGCTCGCCCTGCAGCAGCTCTGCGGGCAGCTCCGCACCGCTGCCGGGGCGCGCGACGCGCTCGTTGAACACGAACGTTGTGTAGCCCAGCGTGAAGCGATCGCCGCTGCGCAGCAGCTTGCGCGCCAGCAGCCGCGCGCCGATCATGATCGGCGAGGCGGGATCCACCGCTTCGAGCACGAAGCCATCCGCACTCTCGCGCAGCGAGGCGTGCAGCGGCAGCAGCGCCGGATCGCCGGGCACGCGCACCTCGCAGGACTCCAGCGTGCCGAAGTCCGCGCCGCGGCCGCTGATGCCGACATCCTTGCCCTCCAGCGGCGTGATCATCACGGTGATCCACACGCGGCGGGCGGCCTTGAAGATCGTGGCAATGATCAGGATCGCCAGCAGCACGGCCACGGTGATCAGCCCCGGCCAGAAGGCGCGGGCCAGCGCCTTGGTCAGCCCCGGGCTGCGGTAGGTGTACTTGCCCGGGTTCATGCTGGTCACGCCGGTAATCGCGACGTTGACGTCGATGATCTGGCCGGGCTTGCTCTCCACCGGCGACTCGTACTCCAGCAGGTACTCGCTCTGGATCTGCTGCAGGATGTTCTGGTACATGCCGGCCAGATCCTGCGCGGATGGGCTGTCGAAGTACATGCCGCCCGTACGCCGCGCGATCTCGCCCAGCCCGACGCGGTCGATGTCCTGCCCCAGCCCGAGCGCGTAGACCGAGAAGCCGCGGTTCTCCTTCATTACGTTGTCGTCGTAGAACTCCAGCACCGTCTGCGGCGTGTCCATGCTGCGGTTGTCCAGCCCGTCGGAAAGCACGATCAGCGCGCGCCGCGCCGGCGTGGCGTCGGTGAGCAGCGATTCCATGCCCAGCATCAGCCCGTCCCACAGCGTGGTCTGGCCCCAGCCCGTGAGCTGGTCCAGCGCGCGCAGCAGCTCCTGGTGGTCGGTGGTCAGCGGCACCTCGGTGCGCGCGGCGTCGGAGAAGATGATCAGCCCGATGCGGTCCGCCGGCTTGAGCTGCGTGACGAACTGGCGGATCGCCTCGACCTCCAGGCTCACCGGCGTGGTGCCCTTGTCGTCCAGTTCCACGCCCATGCTGCCCGAAACGTCGACGACGAACTGGATCGCCAGCGGCAGGTTCAGCTCGTCGCGGTTGCCGAAGCGCAGGTTCTCCACCGCCGTGTCGTTTTCGGTGACGGTGAAGTTGCCTTCTTTCAGTGTGCGTACAAGTACGCCGCTTTCGTCAGTTACTGAGACGAAGGCGCGCACGGTGGGAAAGCCACTGATCTCCAGCTGGCCGACGCGCACGTCAACGTTCTGCATGTAGCGCAGGTACGCGTCGGTGGACTGGTTCGGGGCTGGCTGGCCCGGCGGGGGTGGCGGGACATTCTGCGCCGGCGGCACGCCTGCTCCCGGCTGCGTGGGTGCCTGCGCGGGAGGAACGGTCTGCGCCGGCGGGATAGGCCGCGCGGGGGGCGGATTCTGTGACGGCGGTCGCTGCGGCGGCTGGTTCTGGCCTGGCGGCGGCGGCCCCTGCGCGCTGGCAGGATGGGCCAGCGTGAGCACGGCACCCAGCACCAGCAGCGCCGTCAGGGCAAGAGCGAGCAGGATCAGGCCAGCGCTGCACTGTCTGCCCGCCGGAGCGTCTTTCTGCTGCGCGCTCATGCTTCCACCTTGAACAGCGTCGTGCCGACGCGGATCACATCGCCCGGCGCCAGCTGCATGCTGGTCACCCGCATGTCATTCACAAACGTCCCGTTGGTGCTGCCCGCGTCCGCCAGAGTGGCGATGCCGTCCGGCGCCACAGTGATCGTGGCATGTTTGCGCGAGATCTGGTTGTCGTTGGCCAGCAGCACCTCGGCATCCTGGCGACCCAGCGTGTGCTCGCCGGGGCTGAGGGTGAAGCGGCTGCCGAGGTACAGCCCGCCGATGCCGGTCAGCGTTGACACCGGTGCCACGGCGCGTGGCGGCGCGGCGACAGGCGGTGGCGTCTGCGCCGGCTGCGCGCTGAAGTTGAGCGGCGAAGTATCGATGGGGATCGGCGGCAGCGCAGCGGGCGGCGGTGGCGCGCCCATGCCTGCGGGCCGCGCGCCCAGGCTGACGTCCATCCGTGTCACCGGCGCCGGGCGCCGCCCGTAATGCAGGCGGTCCAGCACCAGCCGCGTGACCAGGATGGCGAACATCAGCGCAGCCAGGCCGAGCGCGCCCCAGAAGCCGAGACCCACCAGGCGCATGCCATTCGCCCCGTCGGGCAGCTGGGCCAGCTTGGGCCCGTCGACGTTGAACACCCAGGGGTGGCTGACGAAGCCGCCCAGGCCCAGGCACAGGCAGCCCAGCGCGCGCACGTAATGGTGATCGACGACCTCGGCGATCAGCATCACCAGCCAGCCAGCGACGAAGAAGCTGATGATCGCCGCCGCGTCGCGCAACCCCTGCTCGGGCATCTTCTCGACCGATAGCCCGATGTAGTACCACGCCGTGAGCGCCACGCCCAGACCGGCCAGCAGCACCAGCGCCCGCAGCAACCACTTGTTGTAGAACAGGAAAACCATGGCTGTATCTTAGAACACTCCTGCGGTCTGTATGACTCTTTGCACAAAGCTTGGTTGCGTCGCCCGCCGGTTAGGTTCAGGGCCGTCGTGGCGCGGGCTGACGAATCCTAGCACTATTCCGCATATGCGAAAGTTGTATAATCAGCCCCAGCTTGGCGCCGGCGATGCCCGCGCCCTCAAGGAGTCAACGTGCCGTTCAGTGGTTCCACAGAAAAAGCAGTGAAGGTGGCTTCCATCCAGCCCGCACGCCCCGCGTTCGAGCGCCCGATCTTCATCGCCACCGATTGGTTTGACGATATCGCGCGCATGGTGGCCAAGTTTGCCGGCGAGCATATGGTGACCCTGGTGGTCGACGAGACCGTGCTGCTACGCTACCCCGAGCGCGTGCAGCAGCTCAGCGACATTCTGCCGCGCAGCTGCATGCTGCCGGTGGTGGCGGGCGAGCACGCCAAGACGCTCGAGGTCTTCGGCAGGCTGCAGGAGTTCATGGCGCAGCACGAGGTGCACCGCGACGACATCGTGCTGTCTATCGGCGGCGGGACAATCGGCGACGTGACAGGCTTCTGCGCGGCGACCTACGCGCACGGCATGCAGTGGCTCAACATCCCCACAACGCTGGCGGCGCAGGTCGACTGCTCCTACGGCGGCTATACCGCCCTGAACATCGGCTATCTCAAGAACTACAGCGGGGCGTTCTACTGGCCCGACGCGGTGTTCGTGGACACATCGTTCCTGGCCACGCTGCCGGCCCACGAATTCGCCGGCGCGATCAGCGAGATGGCGCGCCTGGCGATGCTCACCGACGACCCGCTGTACCGGCGGCTGTGCGCGGCCTGCGCGCCGGGCGTGGGCGCCGAGGGCATCAAGCCGCAGCTGCTGCAGTTCATCACCGACACGATCAAGGCCAAGGCCTGCGTGACGACGGAGGACCCGTACCTGCATCACTTCCGCGTCGCCCTGCGCCTGGGCCGTACCACGTCGCAGGCGCTGGAGACGGCCAGCAAGCTCAAGCTGCATCACGGCGCGGCGGTGGCCATCGGGCTGGGCTTCGAGGCCTTCCTCGCGCACAAGCTCGGGCTGCTCAACGCCGCCGACCGCAAGGCGCTGGTCGACGTGCTGGAGAACTGCGGGCTGCCGACCGTGCTGCCCGCCGAGCTGCACGACCGCATGATCCTCGACAGCATGCGTATGGAGAAGCACAACCAGGGGCGCGACATCTCGCTCGTGCTGCCCTACGCGCCGGGCAAGACGCTGGCTGACTGGCCGAAGCCGCACGTGATCATGGAGCCCGACAAGCTGTGGTCGCACCTCACGGCGTACCGGCTGGAACGCGGCTAGCAGGCGGCGCGGTATAACTGCGCATGCTCATCGACATTACCCGGCCGATCGAGGCGGCGGCGCTTGTGCATCCCGACGATCCCGCGCCGCGGCTGAGCCGCTACTACTCCATCGCCGCCGGTGCGGACTACAACCTGACGCGGCTGGACTGCACGCTGCACACCGGCACGCACCTCGATGCGCCACTGCACTTCTTCAAGGACGGCGCGGCGATCGATGAGCTGCCAGTGGAGCGCTTCTGCGTGGCCTGCCAGGTGGTCGACACCGGCGACGCGCCGAGCGTCGAGCCGGAGCATCTCGCGGGACTGGAGATCAACCATGGCGAGGCCTTGCTGTTCAAGACGCGCAACGCGCTGCTGGCGCGCGACCGCATGGCCGAAAACTGGGTGTACATCAGCAAGGCAGTAGCGCAGCGCTGCGTCGTGCTGGGCGTGGGCATCGTGGGGCTGGACTATATCGACGTAGAAAGCAGCAGGGATGAGGGACAGTATCCGGTGCACCGCACGCTGCTGGGCAACGGCGTGCTGCTGCTGGAGAACCTGGATCTGCGTAGCGTCGCTCCAGGCCCATACAAGCTGTACTGCTTCCCGCTGCGCATCACCGGTGCCGAGGCCGCGCCCTGCCGCGCCGTGCTGGAGCGGTAGTGCCACCGTCACAGCGGCGTCACGTAGGGCGCGATGTAAATCGCGCCGCTCTTCTTCCTGGTGGCGAAACGTCATCGCAGATGCTGCACAGAAGACGGCGCGCATTACTGCGCGCCCTACGCAGCCAGGCATGCCGCCGTGACGGCGGCACTACTAGCGCGCGGTGTCCAGCGCGTTGACCTTGGCAACGCGCGCACTGTGGCGGCCGCCCTCCGGTTCCGCGGCAAGGTAGGAGTCGAGGCAGCGCCGCGCCTGCGTGAAGGTCTGCAGGTCCGCGCCGAAGGCCAGCATGTTGGCGTGGTTATGCCGCCGGCCGTACTCCGCAGCGTGCTCGCACCAGGCGGTGACGCAGCGGATCCCGCGCACCTTGTTGGCAGCGATGGCGATCCCCACGCCGCTGCCGCAGGCCAGCACCCCGCAGCACTCGCGGCCGGCCTGCACTGCCGCCAGCACGCCCTGGGCCGCCGCCTGCGAGAAGTCGGGGTAGTCCACGCTGTCCGGCCCGTCGCAGCCATGGTCGACGCAGCTGTGGCCTAGCTCGGTGAGGTAGCCGAGGAGCTGCCGTTTGAGCTCGTATCCGCGGTGGTCGTTGCCGAAGTGGATTTCCATGCTCGCCTTCCCAGTAAAGTCAGCCCCAGCAGGCTGGCCAGCAATACTACCATCAGCGCACCCTGCACCCGCTGATAGCCGTCCTCCGACAGCGGCCAGCCCTGCTCCAGCTTGTAGTTCGGTCCGCTGTAGCCGACCTCGCCGTATTCGAGCCGCCAGTCGCCGGGCAGCTTGTCGCGTCCGGCCGGTGCCAGCGTCTGCGGGTCGAACCAGAAGCGGTCGCCCGTGGCCAGCAGGATGAACAGCAGCTGGCGCTTGGGATCCTTACCCAGCACGCAACTGCGCTCCGCCTGCATCTCGAGCTTCAGCGGCACGCTCAGCTCCAACGCTACCTTGGCGTCCTCGCCGGCTTGCGTGACGCGCAGGCGGTGCAGATAGCGCAGCCGGTCGGTTGTAAGCCACAGGTCGGGCTCGACCAGCGCCCAGGAGTCGAAGACCGGAAAGTAGTGGTGGCCTTCCAACACTGGCACGATGTGCGAGCGCCCTTCAAGCGTTTCGGCGCGGTTGAGATACACTTCGATCGGCACCGCTGAACCTGGGGCTTCCATCATCCTATCGGCGATTTGCACGTACCAGGGCAGGTGCCTGGCCAGCGACAAGCTGGGCTGGACCGGTTCCTCCCGCTTGGCTGGCGCTGCGCCCTCCGGTACGGGCGGCGCAGCCGGTTCGCCATAAGTCACGTTGGCCTCGCGCTTGAGGCGGTCAGTCCACTTGAAGTAGGTGTAGCTTGGCCGGACCTTGACTTTAGCGCCCCAGGAAAGCACGGGCGTGCCGCCGTGGGGGATGCCTGAGATGTCCGTTGTATTGCCTTCGTAGTTTTTATCCGCATGGCGTGTGAGCACGCCGTTTGGCGTGATTTCGTAGTCCGACATCCGATCGGCATAGCCGACACGGTTGAGGATCCAGTTTCCTTCGGCGTCGATGTAGATGAAGTCCAGACCACGCTCGCTCCACGGCATATCCGCTGCCGGGACATACTTCTGGATACGGGCGCCGGGCAGGCCCGCCAGCTGCCAGATGCAGGACACGGCCAGCGCCGCCAGCAGCAGCAGCAGCGGGCCGAGGTTCAGCGGCTGGCGCGGGGCCGCTTTGTTGTACATCCGTACTGGCAGGTCGACTTTCATGTGTAGAAGCAGTGCAGGATCAGCTGCACCAGCCGGCGCGGGTTGGCGCCGGCGTCGACGAGCTGCAGGTCGCATTGCTCGAACTCGGGCCGGCGCGCCTGCCACTGCCTGCGCAGGCTGTCAGCGCCGCGCGCCTCGGCCGGCTGGCCGGGCAGGCCCTCGGCCTCGATGCGCCGCCACAGCAGCTCGAACGGCATGTCGAGAAACACCACGTAGGCGTAGACTTTCAGGTCCTCCAGCGTCTGCGCGTCCCACTCGCCGTTGCTGCCCAGCGCGACGATGGTCTCGCGGCGGCAGGCCAGGTCGCCGATGATGCGCCGCTCCACGTCCGTGGTGCTGGCCGGGCGGCTGAGGCCCGGCAGCTGGAACACCGTCAGGCGCTGGCGGCGCTGCACCTCGACCGGGATGTCGATGAACGGACGGTGCAGGCGGCGCGCCAGCTCGCGGCCGACTGTCGTCAAGCCGGACTTGTGAAAGCCGATGAGCACGATGTTGCGCTGCGGTTGCCGCCTGGACACGGCCAGATTGTAGCTGCCGACAGTGCGCTTAAGCGCCGTGGCTGCTGTAGAGGTCGCAGAACTCGATGAGGCCCATGAACTGCTGCTTCTTGCTGCGGTGCTTGAGCTTTTTCAGCGCCTTCATCTCGATCTGGCGGATGCGCTCGCGGGTGACGTTGAACTCGCGGCCGACTTCCTCCAGCGTGCGCGAATGCCCGTCGTCCAGGCCATAGCGCAGGCGGATCACCTTCTCCTCGCGCTCCGAGAGCGTCTGCAGGATGCGGTTGATCTTGGTGCGCGTCAGCTCGTACATCGTCTCCACTTCGGGGCTGACGATGTTCTTGTTCTCCTGGAAGTCCTGGAACTGGCTGTCCTTGTCGTTGCCGATCGGCTTTTCGAGGCTGATCGGCTTTTGCGCGACCTTGAGGATCTCGCGCACCTTGTCCTCGGTGATCGCCATCTCCTCGGCGATCTCGCGGTTGGAGGCCTCGCGGCCGTAGCGCTGTTGGATGTCCTTGCTGGCGCGGCCGAGCTTGGTGATCGTCTCCACCATGTGCACCGGCTTGCGGATCAGCTCGGCCTGGTCGGCCAGCGCGCGGCTGATCGCCTGGCGGATCCACCACGTGGCGTACGTGCTGAGCTTGAAGCCGCGGTCGAGGTCGAACTTCTCCACGGCGCGGATCAGGCCGATGTTGCCTTCCTGGATCAGATCAAGGAAGCTCATCCCGCGGTTGAGATACTTCTTGGCGATGCTCACCACGAGGCGCAGGTTAGCCTCGATCAGCTTCTGCTTGCTCGTCAGGTCGCCCTCGCGGTAGCGCTTGGCGAAGTAGATCTCTTCCTCGGGCGTCAACAGCGGGATCTGGCCGATGGTCTTGAGATACATCTTGACCGAGTCGTCGAGGCGCAGGTTGTCGGCGTCCTCGATCTCTTCCTTGGTGAAGAACTCGGCGCCCTCGCGGCTGCGCTCGTCGACCTCCTCGGCCACCTTGGCGGCATCGACGATCTGCACGCCCATCTCGTTGAGCTCGTCGTACAGCAGCTCAACCTTCTCGGGCGTGAGGTCCTCGTCCTGGCTGATGATGTCGTTGAGTTCGTCGGTCGTGATGCGGCCGTTCTTCAACACAAGCTCGGTGATCTGGTCGTAGTATTCACCGGGCATTACACGTTGCGGTGCGGGCGACTTACGTGCCAATCCCATCTCCTTGACGCTTTGTAGCTAGTGATATATGTGCAATTCCCTCAAAATAACCTATCCGGCGCGCAAAACTCCATAACCCTTCTGCTAATTCCAGGGTACCAACCCACCTCGGTAGCCTCGCAATGGGAATGAGAAGCTCGATCTCAACCCAACAAGACTCCCACTACTACGGCTGTCTCTTGCTCCTTCCCCAGGAGCGTCATTGCGAACGCGAAGTTATACCAGCGAAATACGCGAAAGGCAAGCTGAATACTCAATTTCTTTTTTTTGCGCTCTCCAGGCCGCGATCATTCCCGCTGCCTGACCGGTGGCAATTGCCGTTGGCAATGCGCGCGCCGAGGCAAAACCATAGCGGTCAGCGCTGATGCAGCGCCCCGCGGCAAGCAGGCGCGGCACGTTCACAGACTGCAGGCAGCCCAGCGGAAGGTCGTACCAGCCGCGCTTTGCAATGTCCTGCGTCTGAAGCCCGCTGTCGCTGCTGCGATGAATATCGATGCGGTAACAGCCGCGCGCGACGGCGTCGGGTAGGGGCGCGTCGCTGGCAACGTCCGCAGCGCTGAGCGTGGCGCGCCCGACGATGCGATATGACTCGCGCTCGCCGATGCTGTCCGCCAGCCGGCCCAGCCGCGCCGAAGCGCAGCCCGGTACACGCTGAGGCAGCCAGCTTGCCAGCTCATGCACCTGGCGCAGCCCCTCGATCTGCGGCTGCGGGTGATCCGCCGCGATGCGCGTCGTGTTGATCAGTACTTCGCCCTCGCGTGGCGTGGAAAAGAACAGCAGCCTGTCGCGCGGGATGCTGAACTCGCCGGCCTGCTGCGCCTCGCGCACGAGGCTGAAGAAGCCGGAGATTGCCGCGTAGTCCGGACGCAGCTTGGCGAACGCCGGATGCAGCACGAACTCCTCGAGATGCGCGAGCTGCCAAGCGCGCACCGCTGTGCAGTCCACTCCGGTCATCGTGAACAGCCAGGAGTATGGCTGCGCATCCTGCGGCTGGGCGACCTTTGCGCCCAGCAGGCGTGCTGCCGCGGCGCTGCCCGTGGCGTCGACGATCTGCCCGGCCTGATCCGCAAGCTCGCGGGTCAGCGGCGTGGCCAGGCGCAGCTCCACACCCGCCTCGCGCAGCTTGCCCGGCAGGTAGAGCTTGAGCGCCTCGCTGTCGACGGGCGTCAGGCTGCCGGCAAAGCCGATGGGGTCAACGATGTGACCGGGGCTGGCGCCCAGCGCGACGAGATCGTCGACGAACTCCTGGGCGATGCCGCCGATCACCTGCTGCGGCAGGCCGCCGTCGGGCCGCGTCAACGCGGCGTGGAAGCTCTGCCAGGGCTGCACCATGGCGCGCGTGGCGTTGCCGCCGAGGTAGCCGTGCTGCTCGACGAGCAGCACCGACGCGCTCTCTCGCGCTGCAGCGATTGCCGCAGCGCAGCCTGCCATCCCGCCACCCGCGATGAGCACGTCGTAGTTAGCCGACACGCCTATATTGTAGGGGCGCGACCGCCGGGGCGCGGACGTCTCGTCGGAGTTGCCGGAGCGCGGCGTCTTCCCTGGGAGCGCCGACATCCATGTCGGCAGGCATCTTAAGACAGTCGCGCCGCAGGGGCGCTCTATATTCAGTATTCTTTTCTGCTACCAGCGGTATCATTTCGGCATGGGTGGTGATTCAGATGAAGGCATCGGGGCTGGCAGTGCTCCGCAGGGGTGGCATTCCCGCGGCTACATCCCGCACTACGACGTGCCCGGGCTGATCCAACTGCTGACGATCCGGCTGCACGACTCAATGCCCGCGGCCAGGCTGGCACAGCTCAACCGTACGTCCGGCAAGCTGACGCCGGTGCAGATCCGCAGCGCGCTGGAGAACCACCTCGATGCGGGCTACGGCGCCTGCTATCTGCGCGATCCACGCGTCGCCAGCCTGGCGCAAGAGACGCTGCTGCACTTCGACGGTGAGCGCTACAACCTGCTGGCGTGGGTGGTGATGCCTAACCATGTGCATACGCTGCTGCAGTTGCGCGCAGAGCTTCCCGTTGGTAAAGTCATGCAGTCCTGGAAAGGCTACATTGCCAGGTTCAGCAACCAGCTGCTCGGGCGCAGCGGCGATTTCTGGCAGCGCGACTACTTCGACCGTTTCATCAGCAACGAGGATCATTACCGCAATGCCGTGCTGTACATCGAAGGTAATCCCGTGAAGGCGCGGCTCGTGAGCTCGCCTGAGCAGTGGCCTTATAGCAGCGCGCGGATGAAGAGCGTAGCTGAGAAAAGTGCTCCGCTGCAGTAAAGCCTCGTTGGAGCACGCCTGCGGCGCGCGTGATGAAGATCACTGCCGACACAGATGTCGGCGCTCTCAGGAAAGATGGCGCTTCGTGAGGTTATCCCACAACGTTGCGGTACAGCCGCGCGCCGAGCAGCACTAGCCCGGTGGTCACTGCCAGCAGCATGCCGATGTCCAGCGCGATGCTGAACTGGTGCACGCCGCCAACGACCATCAGCCCGCGCAGCGCGTCCACCTGGTACGTCAGCGGATTGACCCGCGCCACGACTTTCAGCCACGGGGGCATCAGGTCGATCGGGTAGATTGCGTTGCTGGCAAAGAACAGCGGCATCGTCATCAGCTGGCCGATGCCCATGAAGCGCTCACGCGTCTTCACCAGGCAGGCGATACACAGCGAAAAGGTGGAGAAACAAGCCGCGCCCAGCACGACGACGAACACGATGCCCAGCAGGTGCAGCGGATTCCAGGACAGGTGGACCCGCGTGATCAGGCACAGGATGTAGATCAGCACGACCTGCGAGATTGAGCGCACGCCGGCGGACAGCGCCTTGCCCAGCACCAGCGCGCCGCGCGGCGTCGGGCTGACGAGCATTTTGTGGATCAGCCCCAGATCGCGCTCCCAGATGATCGTGATGCCGTAGAAGATTGAGATGAACAGCACGCTTTGCGCGAGGATTCCCGGTGCGATGAAGTCACTGTATTTCCCTTCCGGCAGCCCGCGCAGGCGGCTGAAGACCTGGCCGAAGACCAGCAGCCATAGCGTGGGCTGCACCGCGCGCATGAACAGCTCGGTGGGGTCGTGGCGCAGCTTGCGCGCCTCCAGCTCGGCGATAACGAGCGTCTTGTTGATGAACGAGACGACCGCAAAGTAGGCGCTAGCCCAGACGGCGAGCGGTGCGCCGTGCCCGTCGGGTGTCACGGTAGCTACCTCCTCCAACGGCGGACAGGCTGTCGCCGGCAAAGTGGATGAACACGTCGTCCAGCGTCGCGCCCGGGGTGTTGAGCGACGCCTTGAGCGCCGCCGGCGTGTCCAGCGCGGCCACGCGTCCGCGGTGCATGATCGCCACGCGGCGGCACAGGCTGTCGGCCTCTTCCATCAAGTGCGTGGTGAGAAAGATCGTCATGCCCAGCCGCTCGCGCAGCTCGGCGATGTGCTGCCATACCGCGCGCCGCGCCGAGGGGTCCAGCCCCACGGTGGGCTCGTCGAGGAACAGCACGCGCGGGTGGTGCAGCATCGACTGCGCGATCTCCAGGCGGCGGATCATCCCGCCGGAGTAGGTGCGCACCAGGCTTGGCGCCACGTCGCTCAGGCCCATGAACTTCAGTGCGTCGTCGATGCGCGCGCGCTGCTCGCGGCGCGGGATGTCGTAAAGCTTGGCGAAGATCAGCAGGTTCTCGTAGCCCGAGAGCTGGCCGTCCGCCGACAGCATCTGCGGCACGTAGCCCACCATGCGGCGCACCGCGCCGGAGCCGCGGCGGATGGAATAGCCCGCCACGCTCGCCTCGCCGCTGGTCGGCACGAGCAGCGTGGTGAGCATCTTGATCACCGTGGTCTTGCCAGCGCCGTTGGGGCCGAGCAGGCCAAAAACCTCGCCCTCGTCGACGCCGATCGTGAAGTCGTCGACCGCCAGCACGTCGGCAAAGCGGCGGGTGAGCGCGGTTGTCTCGATGATTGGCATGGCAGGCGCAGCGGATTGTACTACCCGCGGGGCTTCTTCCCTGGGAGCGCAGGTCGGCCCCGGTAGCACGGACATCTTGTCCGTGGCTTCCAAAACAATGACGGACAGGATGTCCGTCCCACTGCAAAACGGCGGCGGGGCGGCGCAGCAGCTAGAGCGGCGCCTCGGCCTCGATCTCGAAGGCGCGGTACCACGGGAAGCTGAAACGCACGCTGTGCGCCTGCGCAGCGGGGATGCCAGCCGCCGCGAGCACCATGGCGCCGGCGCCGCTGCACCATTCGCGCCACTGCCCCTGCACCAGCGCGCCGTATTGCGCCAGCTGGTACATGTTCGCAGCGCTGAAATCCATGGCGTCCTGCCGCTGCTCGCGCAGCAGCTTCAGCAGCCGCGGGCGCGCGAGGCTCTGGTAGACAACGTCGTCGGCCAGCCGCTCCAGCAGAAAACGCTGCTGCGCAGCCTCCTGCACGCCTGCCTGCGCCAGGCGCAGCCACGCCGCGGTCACGCCCAGCGCGTTGAAATTCGTGTTGAACCCGACCAGCCCGGCCAGCGCGCCGGGCACCAGCTCGGCAAGGTGCGCGGCCAGGTGCGGGTTGGCGCCGTTACAGGCGGCGAGGTCGGTGACGTAGAGGGCGCCGTCGCCAGGCAGCTTGCGCGGCAGCAGGTACGGGTTGGCGAACACCTTGGCGGGCTCGCTCTCGAACAGGTCAGGCTGCGGCTGCACGCCGTGCACCACCAGCCAGCGCGCGGCGCTCTTTGAATAGTGGTAGTCGAGGCCGAGCAGCTGCGCCAGAAACGTCAGCCCGTCGCCCAGGCTGTGCGATTCGTAGAGCCCGGTATAGCGATCCGGGCCGGGCACGGCGGGGTGCACGATCAGCTGCAGCGGCAGCGCGGGCAGCCCCCGCGCATCTGCCACCGCGCGCGCCAGCAGCAGGCAGGCGCACTCATCGGCGCCGTCGAACACCGTGAAGCGTGTCGGCGCGCCAGTAGGGGCCGGTCTTGTGCCGGCCCTTTCATCCGCCAGCCGCCGGGCCAACTCACTCAGCTCCGCCGCCTCTGCCAGGTGCGGGCCGCTGGGCGCGTTATCTTCGACGGCGGCGTGTACATAGCGCAAGCCGAGGTGGCAGCTAGCCTCCAGCGCCGCGCGGGCCAGCGACTGGTTACGCTCGCGCCAGCTCCAGAGCTGGCGGAGCGTGCGCTCGCCCAGCTCGTCTTCCAGCGCGCGCAGGCGGGCCTCGGCGGCGGTGGCGGCTGGCTTAAGGGCGCTGAGGATGAAGTACTCGCGCACCGCCTTGTGCGTGGCATACGTGTGGGCGCTGTCGATGCTGATGCCCAGCCGCGGGATGGTCAGGTAGGCATAGCCGCGCACGCGCGACCAGTCCACGCGCTTAAGCTCGGCGTACAGCTCCGCCACCGTCACGGGCGCGGTGTCCAGGCCGCGGCTCTGCACCAGCCCGCCGTAGACCAGCGCGTCCCAGGAGAACACCGCCGCGTCGCAGCTCGCCCCGCCGTCGGCGCCGCTCACCGTGTCCACCAGCCAGCGCGCTAGGCGCAGCCCGTCAGCGCCGCTGTGCAGCGTGCCCAGCTCGCCGCGCGGCGGCAGCGCCAGCTCCACGCCGGCGATCTCGGCCAGGCGTTGCGGGAACTGCCAGTTCGGCGGGCGGCTGTCGAGCGGAACCAACGCGATACGCACGCGAGCATTCTAAGGGTAGTGCTGCCGTCTCGGCGGCAGCGTTCAGGTGAGACTGCTGCACTGATTCCTTCGGCGAAGAGATTCAGCTGCTACTTCTTTAGTGCCAAGCGCACCGCAGTGGAGAGGTTGAAGAAGCTGAAGAGCGCTAGTGACGCGATCGCGCCAAGGAAATGCCACGCTGGACTGGCGTACACGGCAGGTTGACCTACTGCAGATAAGTTCACCCACTTCAGCGTGAGCGCGAATATGACGATGCTGAATGCGCTGAATGTCAGGTAGCCCCAGTGTTCGATGCGATTTGATCTCAGTCGGTCTTCATTGGTTTTGCGGAAATAGATCAGCGTTGCGGCGCTCACGAGCGAGCTCGCTAAGAGAACGTAAGCCAGGACTTTCACCAGGATCATGCGCAATCCTCCCCGCAGAATTATACCGGCGGCGGCTGCAGGGGTGAGACAAGGCCGGGCTTGGTGAACTCGGGCGGCAGCCCGGCCATGACATAGCCCGCGTTGGCGTCCACCGGCTGCTCGGGGAGGCCGACGGCGATGCGCGTCGTGCTCGTTGCCCAGGCGCGATTGCCGAAGCGGTCGAGCACGATCACGCCGGCGATACCCTGCACGGCGTCCACGAGATGATCCACGGCGCGGATCGCGGCGTCATAGGCGTCGCAGCCGGCGGCCAGCAGGTCGTAGGCGTACTTCGCCAGGCAGACGCGCATCACCGCCTCGCCGTGGCCGGTGCACGTCGCGCTGCCCGCTGGCCCGCAGTAGCCGCCCGCGCCGATCACTGGCGTGTCGCCCGCGCGCCCAGGCAGCTTGAGCATGATGCCGCCGGTGCTGCTGGCCGTGGCGATGCGGCCCGCAGCGTCGATGGCGATGGCGCCGACTGTGTCAGAGGTGTCGTCACCCGGTAGCGGCGGCCTCTGGCCGCCGTCTTGTTTCGGCGGCGGGACGCCGCCGCTACCCGGCGCGTGCTGCTTCGGGTTGTCCATGTCCTCCGGGCCAAGCTGCTCGGTGAACTGCACGCCGCTCTCGGTCATCTGCTGCCAGCGCGCAAGCCGCTTCGGCACGATCAGCTCCTCGTTCGCGCACAGCGGGATGCCATGCACGCGCGCCAGCTCCTCGGCGCCCGCGCCGACCACCAGCTGGTGTGGCGTCTGCTCCAGCACGACGCGCGCCAGCAGCACCGGGTTGCGCACGTTGCTCACGCAGGCCACGGCTCCACTCTGCAGGTCGTCGCGCATCACGAACGCGTCGCACTCGATGCGGCCGTCGCGGTTCAGGCCCGAGCCGCGGCCAGCGTTGAACGCCGGATGATTCTCCATGTAGATCGTCGCGGCGATGGCGGCGTCGAGCGCCGAGGCGCCCTCGTCGAGCACCGCCTGACCGGCGCGCGCGGCTTCGCCTGCGCCTTCCATATACTCGCGCCAGACGTCGGGCGCGATGGCTCCCGCGCCGCCGTGAACAATGATCGTCGGGATTGGCATGCGGGGGATTGTAGCGCGGCCCGCCCGTACAATACGCATATGGATGTTGTATCGCTGATCCGCCGCAAGCGCGCGGGGCTGGAGCTCAGCGCCGGCGCGATCGCCGAGCTGGTGCGCGGCGCCGTCGCCGGCGAGGTGCCGGACTACCAGCTCGCGGCGTGGCTGATGGCGGTGTGCTACGAGCACCTGAGCTATGCCGAGACGCTGGCGCTGACGCGGGCCTTCGTGGACAGCGGTACGACACTGAGCTGGCCGCCCGCTGGCCCGCCGGTGGTGGACAAGCACAGCACGGGCGGGGTGGGGGACAAGGTCAGCCTGCTGCTGATGCCCTGGCTGGCGGCGGCTGGACTGCGCGCGCCCAAGATGAGCGGCCGCGGCCTGGGGCACACCGGCGGCACGATCGACAAGCTGGAGAGCATTCCCGGCTTTCGTACTGTGCTGGCGCCGGAGGAGTTCCAGGGCGTGCTGGCAAGCGTTGGTTGCGTGATCGCCGGGCAGAGCGCGGAGCTGGCTCCGGCGGACAAGAAGTTCTACGCCCTGCGTGACTCCACTGATACTGTGGAGGAAATGGGGCTGATCGCCGCCAGCGTGCTCTCCAAGAAGCTTGCCGCCGGCGCGCAGTACATCGTGCTTGATGTGAAGTGCGGCCACGGCGCGTTCTTCAATGAGCTGGGGCATGCCCGCGAGTTTGCCAACCTCGCGCTGCGCCTCGGCGCGGAGTTCAGCCGCCAGGTAGCCTGCGTGATCAGCGAGATGAGCCAGCCGCTGGGCCGCAGCGTGGGCAACGCGCTCGAAGTGCAGGAGGCGCTGGACTTTGCCGAGGGCCGCGGCGTGTGCGCCGACCTGCACGAGCTGTGCTGCGCCCTCGGCGCCGCGCTGCTTGTGATGTCCGGCCAGGTTTACGGCCCGCAGCAGGGCGAGGCGCGCATGGAGGAAACCAGGCTGTGCGGCTCGCTGGCCGCCAGGATGAAGCAGTGGATCGCCGCGCAGGGGGGCGACCTGCCGGCGTTCCAGCGCCGGCTGGAGCAGGACACGGATCATGAAAGCGCTAGTGTCGCCTGCCAGAACGGCGGCTGGGTTGCCGGGCTCGATGCCCTGAAGATCGGCGAGTTGGCGCGCAGCCTGGGCGCGGGGCGCCTCAAGGCTGACGACGCAATCGACCCGCTGGTCGGCGTGGAATGCCTGAAGAAGGTCGGCGACCGCGTTGAGGCAGGCGATAACCTGGCGCAGATATACGTGCGGCGTGGCGCGGACGCCTCGACGATTGCGACTCAGTATCAGACGGCGGTGCGCGTCTCAGCGGAGCCGGTGCAGCCGCCGCCGGTCGTGCTGGACATCGTCGGCGTCTAGGCTGGCGTACGAGTAGCAGAACGGCGGGCGAGTTCCTCAAGCAGTTCGCGTACGCCCTCGCCGGTCTTGGCGCTGATGAACAACGCGTCGGGAAAGTGCGCAGCCAGCTCGGCACGCGTGTCCGCGTCGACGCGGTCGCACTTGTTGAATACCAGCAGCTCGGGCGTCTTCCCCAGGCCGATGCGGGCGATCACTTTGCGCACGGCCTCGATCTGGTATGCCACGCGGGCGTGGCTGGCGTCGGCGAGGTGGATCAGCAGGCTGGCGCCCTCCATTTCCTCCAGCGTGGCGCGGAAGCTGCTCACCAGCTCGTCGGGCAGCTCGTCGAGGAAGCCCACCGTATCGGTAAGCAGGATGCGGGACGCATCCTGGAGCGCCCGCGTCCCTGCGGGTGATTCAGGTGGCGCAGGCGAATCGGCGGCCAGGGACGGCCGCCCTCCGCCGGGCAGATACAGCGCGCGGGCCGTGGGATCCAGCGTAGCGAAGTACTGGTCCGCCACCAGCACGCCGCTGCCGGTCAGGCAGTTGAGCAACGTGCTCTTGCCGACGTTGGTGTAGCCGACGATGCTGGCGATGAAGATCCCGCTCTTGCTGCGCTGGCGGCGGCGCAGCGCGCGCTGGCCGCGCAGCTTCGTGAGCTGCTGCTCGATGTTGTGGATGCGCTCGCGATGGCGGCGTTTGATGCGCTCGGTGAGCTGCTCGCCGGGGCCGAGCGTGCCGATGCCGCCGGCCAGCGGGTCGAGCTGCTCGTAGCTGCGGACGATGCGCGGCAGCTCGTAGCGCAGGTGCGCCAGCTCGACCTGCAGCTTGCCCTCGGCGCTGCGCGCGTTCTGCTCGAAGATCGAGAAGATGATGTCCTGGCGGTTGAGCACGGGCAGGTTCAGCTCCGCCTCCCAGTTGCGCTGGTGTACCGGCGAGAGCGGCGCGCTGACCGCCACCAGGTCCACCTGCTCGCCTTGCAGCTGCTCGGCGACACTGGCGAACTGGCCCGAGCCGATGTAGTACTTCGAGTGAATCTGCTTGATGGTGAACTGCAGCGTCGTTCCAGCCTTTAGGCCGGCGGCCAGGGCCAGCTCGATGAAGTCGTAGGTCGCGCTCTGCGGGTCGTAGTCGCGGCTGTAGCGCCGCGCCAGGTCGGCCAGCAGCTGGCTGGGCGTGAAGTCCGCGGGCGCAAAGCTCTCGGCGTCGGCGTCGTGCTGCGTCGGCGGGCCGCCCTTGCTGATGCGCCGCTCCTCGCGCGCCTTGAGCGGGCCGGCGAGGTGCACGGAGATGAGCAGGGCCGTATGGCCGGCGATGCGTGGCCGTCCGGTCGAGCTAATTGCCGGCCTCCTTCCCCGTCAGGTGGCTGAGGATGCCGCCGCTCACCAGGTCGACGATCACCAGGTCGCTGCCGCCTTCACCGTTGGGCAGGCTGAGCACGCAGCGCGAATCGCCGTAGGCCGGCGACAGCGCGGGATCGGCGGCGGGCACGTCGAAGAATGTCACCTGGCGCGGGAACTGGCCCGAGGCGTCGGCCAGCCAGAGGTTGTCCTCGCCGCCCGAGTCGCTGATGTAGACGATGAAGCTGGCATCGGGCGCCCAGGCCGGCGAGTGATCATTGGTCAGCGTGTCTGCGGTGAGGTCATAGTTGATCGTGCTGCCGTCGATGGCGCTGATCGTCTTGCGCCAGACGTCGAGCGAGCCGCCGGCGCCGCTGGTGAACAGCAGCTGCGTGTCGAGCAGCGGGTGCAGCGCTGGCTCCGTCTGGTCGGAGCCGAAGTCGGGATCAAGCTCCTGCGGGTTGCTACCGTCGGAGTTCATCTTGAACAGCCCGGTGGGGTTGCTGCGCGAGCTGACGAAGACGATGGCCTTGCTGAAAGTGTTGGAGAACACAGGCTGCGTGTCCTGGAACTGCGACGGCGTGACGGCCACGGCTTGCTCCGCGGGCTCGAAGGCGCCGACGAAGATGTCCCAGTCGCCCTGCGGCCCCGGCGCCTGGTAGGCGATCAGCTTGCCGTCGTTGGACAGCGTGGGATGCAGCTCGTCGCCCGGCTCGCTGGTCAGCCGCGTCAGCTCCGTGCCGTCGGGGCGGATGCTGAACAGGTCGTAGCTGTGCAGGCGGTTGCTGGAAAAGACGATGATGTCCAGCGCGCTGGACCAGTAGGGCTGGCGGTCGACGTGCGGCGCGGGCGTCGCGCCGGTGGTGAAGGCCAGTGTGAGCACCGCGCTCTCGCGGTTGCCCGCGCGGTCGGTCACGCCGTGAACCGTGATGGTGAAGCTGGTGTTGACCGCCCAGTCGGCATCGGCGCTGACGTAGAGCACGCGGCCGGCGGCGCGCGGCGTGATGGCCGTCGGTGGCGCGGTCGTCACGACCAGCTGCGCGTCGAGCGCGCCCAGCGGCTCGTTGAACTCGAAGGACACGCCGAGGTTCGGCGGGTAATCCACCGTGCCCTCCGCTGGATCGGTGGCGATCAGCTGCGGCGGAAACGTATCCACGGATGCAGTACGGAAGCGCCAGCGCAGCGGCTGGTTCAGCGGCTGCTGCGTCGCGCTGCGGATCTCGCCTTTCAGCTCCACGAGCACGACCTGATTCAGCGGCAGCTGCAGGCGGGGGGTGAGCGTGACGACCGCGCCGCTGACGCCGGCTGTCAGCACGCCGAGATTGGGCGTGATGGCGAAGTCCTGCGCCTGCACGCTCGCCGGGTCAAGCGGCTCGTTGAAGGTCAGCGTCAGCGGCGCGTCCAATGACGCGCCCGTGCTGTTCAGCAGCGGCGCGACGCTGACCGCGCGCAGCCCGGCGCTGGTATTGGGCAGCTTGAGCTCAAAGTGCGTCGCGGCCGCCGAGAGCACAATCTGCTGGCAGTCAAAGTCGCCGGCGCCGTTCTGTACGCTGATCACGTAGGCGCCCGGCAGCAGAGCGGAGTAGCTGAAATTGCCGCTGGCATCGGTGGAGGTAGGGTTCAGTCCCAGCAGCGCGGCCACGCCGGCCAGCGGCGCATTCGCTGCGTTGGATACGCGGCCGGTGAGTGTCAGCCGCGTCTCGGGCTGCGGGCTGCCGCCGCCTCCACCGCACGCGCCAAGCAGCGCCAGCGCCAGCGCTAATGCACCTGCAACACCAAAACGAATGGACGGTCGCGTGACCACACTATATATTTACCCCTTGACTGCCTGCACGCCAAGCGTGAGCCGCCAACCGGCAGTTTTATTTCCAGCGAATGGGAGTGGTAGCCGTCACGTTCATAGGTCAGCAGCACCAGCGGCGCGCTCTCCGAATACGTCGCGATCAGCATGTTGCCGCTGTCGTCAGCGGCGAAGTCCTGCACCTGCGGCACCGCCACCTCGGCGGCCTGCTCGCCCAGCCTGAGCCGGTGGAACTGCCCGCTGGCGCCGCGCCGGTAGAGCACCGCGCCCTGCAGGTAATCCAGCACGAACAGCGAGCCGTCGGGCAGCAGCTGCGCGCGGGTGTAAGTCGCTGAGGGGTAGGGCAGCAGCTTGGTCAGGTCAAGGTCGCCCTGATGCTGGCCCTCGGCGTCGAAGCTGGCCAGCACGCCGCGCTCGGGCAGCAGCGCATGGATCAGCCCGTCCGGCCCGTAGGTCAGATCGCCGATGCGCGACAGCGCGAGCGCGCCTCCTCGGCGGGATAGGCCAGGTCGATGCCGCGCGAGATGTTGCCGTCGGGATTGACATAAAACACCTTGTGGTCGGCCTCGTCGAACAGCAGCACTTTGT
>Ga0315276_10000540_pt1 | contig 32628 bp, 30 predicted proteins | sample YL17G05_0_MG_FD_204542 | JGI IMG/M metagenome (GOLD analysis project Ga0315276, IMG submission 204542) | Sediment microbial communities from Yellowstone Lake, YNP, Wyoming, USA - YL17G05_0 | ecosystem: Environmental > Aquatic > Freshwater > Lake > Sediment | place: USA: Wyoming | collected... | reverse complement strand
GAAGGCCATCGCGATGCAGTTGGAGCGTGGAATATTCTAGCGAAATGGTACGTGAGTACCAACGGACATCGTCCGGCGTTTAGGCAGGACATCGTGGCATCGGCCACACAAAAGTATCATGTGCCGGGTGCGCCGTAGGCGCGCAAACAATCTTGAACAAAGGTCAGTATGCGCAAAGCTACAGAAATGATGAAGGAGGGCCCTTCGGAACCGGCTTACAGAGGCAGGTTTCAAACCACCTAATGCGGCTTTAGTCAAAAGCTAAGGTCGTGAGCAATTAGGAAAAGTCGCTATTGTATGCGGCAGGTGTAGACGAAAGAGGCGAACGCGAGTGAACCACTGATGAGTGCATCGAAAGATATATGTGACATCAAAACCAGCATTACTGGTACGTGCTGGGATAAGCCTAATAGGAATCTGTCTACTGATTGGGCGGTGTCCGGTGTTAAGGTGGCGCGAATTTCGTCTGGGCGTTTCTGTGGAACTACGGGATCCATCTTCAGCCTGCAAACTGAAAAGGCGCGAGATGCTAAAACATCAAGGCCGAAAGTAAGGATGGTTGGTGATGGGGCGGATCTGCCCATAGGAGCTATGAAGGTTGGTAATTCGACTGGAGCAAAGGGGCAGAATCAGAACAGGTGGTGTCTTGGTCAACTTAGCAATAAGGAGGAGCCTTAATGTCCACCAAGCAGTTTAGTATTCCAAAACAACTTGTCTGGGAGGCTTGGAAACAGGTTAAATGCAATGGCGGAAGTTCTGGGATAGATCGAGAGAGTATTGAGCAATTCGAACTGAATCTGAAAGGAAACCTCTTTAAAATCTGGAATCGAATGTCCTCTGGAAGCTATATGCCTCCTCCTGTTAAGGGGGTACCTATACCGAAGAAGACAGCCGGCGTCAGAGTCCTTGGGGTGCCTACAGTGGGTGATCGGGTTGCTCAAACAGTGGCGAAAACAGCCCTAGAGAAGATCTTGGAGAAAGAATTTCTTCCGGATTCATATGGATATCGTCCTGGAAAATCGGCGCATCAGGCCATTACTGTTACGCAGAAACGTTGCTGGACCTATCCTTGGGTGCTCGAGTTCGACATTAAAGGTCTATTCGATGAAATTCCACACGAGCTCTTGTTGAAGGCGTTAAAACATCATACTCAATGCAAGTGGATACTGCTATATGTCGAAAGATGGCTAAAGGCACCAATGCAGATGGTAGATGGAGGCATAGTTACTAGAAGTAAAGGAACGCCACAGGGCGGGTGCGTTTCACCCGTACTGAGCAACTTATTTCTTCACTATGTCTTTGACAAGTGGATGGGGAGAAACCATGGAGACAAACCCTGGTGCAGATACGCTGATGATGGCCTAGTCCATTGCAAAAGCGAATTTCAGGCCAGGGATCTTCTTGAGGATCTAAAGGTACGTTTCAAAGAATGTGGCTTAGAGATTCATCCAACTAAGACAAGAATCGTATATTGCAAGGACGCCAATCGAAAATTGAGCACAAATGCACCAACTGAATTTAAGTTCCTGGGATTTGTGTTCAAGAGCAGGCCTATATTTAACAAAAAGCTCAAGAAGCCCTTTATGGGATTTTATCCAGCAATAGGCGATGATGCGCTGAAGGAAATGAGGCGTATCATTAAGTTTCGCTGGAATATTGGGCTTGGCGTTCATAGGTCGCTTGATGATATCGCTGCCGAAATCAATCCTATCGTAAGGGGATGGATAACCTACTATGGGGAATTCTACCCAAGCCGATTGGTGAAGATGGCAAACTATATTGACAGGCAGCTTGAAAAGTGGGCAAGACGAAAATATCTTTCCCTCCGGGAAAAATATGCTCGCTCACACGAATGGCTTCAATCGGTTTTTAAGGAAAACCCCGGCCTGTTTGCTCATTGGCAGTACTTTCCTGTGTACTGATGGAAGCGGTGTGAATCGAGAGGTTCCCGCACCGTTTTATGAGGGGCTGGGGGTGAAATTCCCCCGGTCTACTCGCCTGGGAGTCAAAGGGGTCCGGCGTAGCCCAGTGCCTCGTAAATTCCAACCTTTCACGTGTAGCGCGGCACAACCCCGCTCAGGCCCGACAGGGTTTGAAGCACGGCCCAGGCAAACACCAGCTGGACGTGGAACAAGTCCCCCACGGGACAGTGTGGAAAGTCGACAAGCCTAAATATTTTAGGTGGAATCGACTTTTCGGACAGGTTGTTAAGTAGCGGTGGCAGGAGCGCCTTCCCGGCAGCCAGCGCCAGTCTGTTGCCGGCCGTGTCACCGTGCAGCTGAACCCGCAGCCAGGCGATCACCGCGGGGATGTAGCGCGGCAGTTTTTCTGCCGCACAGTGCGTGGCACCTTTGACGAGCCAGACTTCGGCGCTGGGAAAAGCGCGTAAGCCCTCGGTTTCTAGCCGTGGGATATATTGATCTTGGGCGCCGTTGATGGCCAGAAGCGGCGGGATCTTTCGGCCCGGGTCGAGTAGGCCCAGCGTTTTACGAGAGAAGCCGGTGAACATGGTGTTGACCAAGGCATCATCTGGCAGGCGGGCGAGCCGCAGGGCATTGCCGATGATACCTGGCATGCCATAGGGTAGGTTGTTGAAGAAGCCCGCGTCGAATGGAGTGAAGCCCAATGGTCCGCCGATATTGATTCCGCAGTCGACCAGACCTTTCATGGTTAGCTTCGTCGACCAGTGGCCACCAAAGCTCAGTCCCATCGCTGCGGTTTTCACCGGTCTTTCGTTGGCCGTTCCTTCGGCGCGCACCATCTGCTGCAGAACGCCCTGATAGATGGCATCGGCTCCCGGCGTGAGCGCTACCGAGGACTCGCCAGTACCGGGCGTACACAGTTTTTGACTGGCATCGTGGCAGGTCATCTGCGAGATCCTGAGCCAGTCTTTTTTGACAATGTGGCTTAGGATCTGCATCAGCGATTCAGGGGCTGAATCGCCAGCAGGGGGGCTATAAAAATACACAAATCAGTTTGATTCCTGAGCATTAGCAGAGGACCTTCAGAGGAGGGGCGCGCTTTGCGCGGCGAGGTTCTGCATGCAGCGCGGCGATCAAGTTCAGCTAACCGCCGAATCGCTGTGAAACACTGCCTATATTGACTTATTAGATCACTATTGCTACGATAGTGCTTGGCATAAGCACTATCGCCTATTAGGTTTTGACTGGCCGACGCCGAGATCTTGATGGACGAAAGCCTGATGCTTTCCGAGCGTTATCGCGTCGACATTAAGGCTTACAAGGTCAAGCCCAGCGGTAAGCATCCCGAGGGCGTGAAGGTGAAATACGTTTTGATCGATGTCATCGAAAGACAGCCGCGAATCTTGGTCGATAACCATTCACCCTATGGCTTTCACGTACACACCCGCTTACCAGCGGACAAGACGCATAGGCTTCCGCTCGCGACTACTGATTACCTCGAAGCCTTGAGAGAGTTTCGCCGTCTTGTCGCGGAGGTTTTGGCGCAATGAACATTAAGCCTCTGAATATTGTCTTTGAATCGTTTGGCGACTTTATGGACCGCGCCGAAAAAAAGCTGAAGAAGGCCGCCCAAACGGGCAAGCTGCAAAAGAGGCCGCAAAACGAGCTGCGTTTTGCCTCGGTTGTTGCTTATCAGCAGGTCATGAGTGACCAAAAGTACGCGATTCTTGCGACGGTCTGCAAACACCGTCCGCAATCGATTTACCAGCTCGCTAAATTCCTTGGCCGTACAACTCAGAACGTTATTCGCGACTGCAGAGTTTTAGAGGGGCACGGATTTATGACGTTCGAAGAGATCGGTGATGGACGGAAAACAAAGGCACCTCGATTGGCTTTCGATTACAACGCCATCGTGATCCACATGCCGAGCATCACGTACAAAGTAGAATTTGAAAGCGACGCGGCATAAGAGCCCGACAGATGCAAAGGCCATTGCCGATGAGACGCAACGCCTTGGAGGTGACGATCGCCATGGTCTTCAAGATCGTCGTCACGACATGCGGCGCCTGCGGCGGCTCCATGAAAAGGATCAGCGCCATCACGATGCCCTTATACAACGTGTTCAAGAACTAACTGGCCATCAATTCACTTGGACCGGAGACACCGACATCTGCGCCCGCTGCATCGGTAGGATTTCGGGAAACGACGAGCTGATGTAGTCGAGCATCTTCTCGCGCAGCTCACAGCGCAGATCGAAGGCTTCACTAGCCGAGCGAGCGCTGACCAAGGCGCGCAGCTCGACGGATTTTTCGGTGATATTGGTGACCTGGAGAATACAGGTGTGACGGTCCCAAAGCGGCGACAATTCCACGAGCTCTTTGAGACGCTCGCGGAGTTTCTCCACTGGCACTCGGTAGTCGGTATACAGGTAAATGTAGCCGAGCATGTTGGCAGAGGTGCGGGTCCAGTTTTGGAAGGGCTTTTCGACGAAGTAGGTGATCGGCAAGATTAAGCGCCTGAGGTCCCAGATCTTGACGACGACATAGGTGAGGGAGATCTCCTCGATGATGCCCCACTCGCTTTCGACGACCACCACGTCGCCGATACGGATCGGCTGGGTGAAGGCGATTTGAAAGCCCGCGATCAGGTTGGCTAGCGACTTTTGTGCGGCAAAGCCGACCACGACCGAAGCGACGCCAGCCGAGGCGATCAAACTGGCACCGATGCGTCGTGCGCCGTCGAAACTCATCAGTGTTGCGGCTAAGCCGACCGTGAGCAGCAGGATCGCAGCGAGGCGAAATAAAAACTGAATCTGCGTCTGGATGCGGCGCTGTCGTAGATCGTCGGCATTGGAGGTGGCGAGGCGATTTTGGATCACCTTCTCGGTAAAGTCGGCCAACTGGACCAAGAACCAAGTGACGGCTAGGGTCAGAATCACGGTGATGACGTGATTGATCACCTTTTCATCGGCTTCGGAGAATTCCAACATGGGCAGGGCCGCGCTGGTAAGCCCGGCGATCAGCATGAGGTCGAGCGAGCCGGCAAACTTCTTTTGCAATGACAGCCAGTGCGGCAATACCGCCTGTAGCGCCTTTGACCGGAGCGCAATGGCTACTAAGGTCAGCCGTAATCCCAAGCCACACAAGACCAGTAGCGCGATGATGATCACCCGCGCCCAGGTTTCGTGGATGATGGTGCTAACTTGGACGAGGTTCATGGCGCGGAGTCTACTTTTTGCTCGGCGCTCATATGGCTTTCGCTAGCGGTTTGCAGGGCGAAAGCGGCATTGATCAGGCCGACGTGGGAATAGGTCTGTGGGAAGTTGCCCCACTGCTCACCGCTGTCTGGCTCGACGTCTTCGCTGAGCAGTCCCGTGGCATTTTGGTAGCTAAGCACCAGTTCAAACATCGCCCGGGCCTCTTCGAGTTGGCCGACGCGGGCTAGTGCTTCTGCGGCCCACAGCGAACAGACCGTGAAACAAGAGGTCGTCTCGCCAAAATCGTCCTCGCAACGGTAGCGCTGCAGCATCCCGCTCTCGGTCTTTAAACCAGAGACGATGGCGTTGACGGTACTTTTGGCGCGGGGGTCATCGGGATGTAGAAAGCCGAGGTTGACCGCCATTAGCATCGAGGCATCGAGGTCGTGGCTGCCTTCGGCGATGGTGAAGGTGCCGAGTTCCTTGTTCCAAAACTGCGCGAACATCCGTTCCCTGGCCTGGCTGGCCAAGCTTGTGGCCTTCTCAAGGAGGGCTTTGCGGCCCAGTCCCGTAGCCGCCTTGGCAGCAGCGGTGGCGCCCGCCCATTGCATCAGCATGGTAAAGGCGTGCTTACGCTTGGATCCACGAAACTCCCAGATCCCTGCGTCCTCTAGGTCCAAGCTCGCGGCAATGCCTTCGACCAGCGCTTCCAGCAGATCTTGTGCATGCTGCGAGCCGTCGTCGGTAAAGCGAATATCGGTGAACAGCGGTGCCAAGGCAATCAGGGCTTGGCCGTAGACGTCGTTTTGGATCTGCGTGTAGGCCGCGTTGCCGACGCGAAACGGGGCGCAGCCTTGAAAGCCGCTCAGGTGATCGATGGTGCGTTCGGTGATCTCTTGCTCCCCGGCGATCCCATACAGTGGCTGCACGTGGCCGGGACTTGCCCGCAGGACATCGCTTAAAAAGCGCTCAAAGCCTTCCAGCTCGTCAAAGTGCGATAGGCGCATCAGCGCCTGCACCGTGAAATACGCATCGCGGAGCCAACAGTAGCGGTAATCCCAATTGCGCTCCGACGCCGGTGCTTCGGGTATACTCGAGGTCGTGGCGGCGATAATGGCGCCGGTGTCCTCGAATTGATGCAGCTTCAGCACCAGCGCGGAACGCACCACGGGCCGTTGGTAGGCCTCTGGTAGGTGGCAATGCTTGACCCAGCGCCGCCAGTACATCACGGTGCGATCGAGGAAATCCTCGCACGTCGACCGCAGGGACGCCTCTAAGGGAGTCCCCCAGGTCAGTACGAGGTAGTGGCGTCGGTTGAGGACGAAAGGCCGCTCTTCTGCGATCCGCGTGAGCGACAGATCGGTGGTCAAGCGCACCGGCGCCTCGCCACCTTGATAGGCGATGTGGTTTGAACCCACGGTCGCGGTGAGTGCTTGCGCGCCGTAGTCCTTCGTCGGGCGGCAGGTCACCTTGATCAACGGCTGGCCCTCGACCGGGTCAATGACGCGAATCAACATGGTCGGTTTGTAGTAGCGGTCATGCTGGAAAAAGCGTGGCGCAAAATCGATGACATCAAACACCCCGTCCGGGCCGCTAAAGCGGGTGCGTAGAACGTTGGTATTGGTCAAGTAGGACTGCGCGCCGAGTCCGCCAGCCGCCGGCTGCACGCTAAAATCGCCGCCTCTCTTGCGGTCGACTAGGTTGCCAAACAGAAAGCTTGAATCAAAGCGCGGCCAACACATCCAGGAGACGTTCCCATCGGCTCCAACCAGTGCGCTATACTGGCAGTTGCCGATTATGGACTGGTGCTCCACGAGACCTCCGTGGGCGCGGCGGGAGGTGTCCCTAGCAGCGGGCGATCAGCTAGGAGGCTGAGGAACTTGCGCACTTCGAGCACATTGCGCAGGTTGTAGGCGGCGACGCCGCGATTGCCGCCGACATGCACCGACAGGCCGCCTTCGGGCAAATTGTTGAACATATCCTCGTCGGTCGCGTCGTCGCCGAGCGCGACCATCAGATAACCGGCGTCGGCTAAGTGGTGGCTGACGCTGCGGATCGCGTGACTCTTATCGATACCGGAGGCACGTACTTCGACGATCTTTTTGCCTGAAGAGACGCGCACCGGTAGGTTGGCTAGCAAGTCAACCAGCTGGAAATGCAGCTCCCGGGCTTTCGCCTCGGCATGCTCGGGATCGGCCATGCGGTGGTGCCACACCAGAGAATGGCTCTTTTCCTCGACAAACGATCCGGGGACTTCGCTGGTGATGCGGTCCAGAGCGTCGCGCACGCCCTTCATCCAGCTGGTGGAGGCCGCGTTCAAATGCGAGTTCCAGGGTCCCTCAGGCATGCGTTCCCAAGCGGCGTGTTCGGCGAACAGGTGCACCGGTAGATCGCCCAGCCAGTCGCTCAAAGCTTCCTGCGAACGACCGCTGACGATGGCGACATAGAGGTCTGCGTGCTGCAGCAAGCGCTTGAGCAGCTCGCGCAAAGGCCGGTCAGGAGTGGCCAGCTCAGGAACTTTGGTGATCGGCACCAAGGTCCCGTCGTAATCGAGAAACAAGGCCAGCGGTCGTCCCTTGCAAAGATCGGCCAAGCCTTCGGCGCTGATGTTTTGGGTTTTGGCTACGGTCCCGCCCTGGAGCTGGTCGCGACCGCTCTGATCGGTCATCCGACCAAGGAACGACTTCGACCAAGAACGGTGATCTTGTCCCTTAATGCGCGCCCGCAGAGCGCGCATTCGCTTGGTCTGCTCTTCGGGATCCATCTGGATCGCGGTCGCGTAGGCGTTGGCCGTGCCGGTTAAGTCAAAGGGGTTGACGATCACCGCTTCACCCATTTCCGCTGCGGCACCAGCAAACTCGCTGAGCACTAAGACACCGCGCTCGTCGGTGCGACTCGCGCAGAACTCTTTTGCGACCAAGTTCATGCCGTCGCGCAAGGGCGTGACGATCATCGCATCGACGCCGCGGTACATCTGAATCAGCTCGGCTTGATTAAAGCCAGTGGCAAAGTAATGGATCGGGTGGTAACCCGGTGCGCCAAAGCGGCCATTGATGCGCCCAACGATTTCATCGACGGACCGCTTGTTTTCTTCGTAAGCGACGACTTCGGAGCGCGATGGCACGGCCACCTGGATCAAGATGACCTTGCCGCACATCTCGGGGTGCAGCTCGAGCATGCGTTCGTAGGCCAAGAGTCGCCGTGGAATGCCCTTAGTGTAATCGAGGCGATCGACTGCCAGCAGCAGTTTGACGCCCTCGTTGCTCTGCCGGATCGAGTCGAGCGAGGAGCTGATGGGGCTGGCCGACCCCTCGGCTGCAAAGCCGTCGACGTCGATACCCATAGGGAAGCAGCCGTAGTCCACCGTGCGCCCGTCGTCGTAGGAGATGAGATTCATCTTCGATTCGCAGCCGGTCACGCGCAGCACGGCGCTGGCGAAGTTATTCGCGTACCCGGTGGTGTGAAAGCCGATGGTGTTGGCGCCGAGCATGCCGCGCAGCAGTTCCTCACGGCACGGTAGGATGCGAAAGATGTCCGACGAAGGAAAGGGGATATGCAGGAAGTACCCGATATTGGCTTCAGGCAGCATGTCACGCAGCATCTGCGGCACCAGACTCAGCTGAAAGTCATGGACCCAGATCTTGTCGCCCGGTGCATAAACCGACGCCACCTCCTCAGCAAACCGGCGATTGACCTGCTGGTAGGCGTCCCAGCCCTGCATTTCCAGCGGGATCAGCGACGGCATGTAGTGATAGAGCGGCCACAACACGCCGTTAGAAAACTCGAGGTAAAAGCCGCGCACCTCTTTTGCCGTCAAAAACACCGGTAAACACTTGATCTCCTCGAGCTGCACACGCAGCTTGTCCTTGTGTTCATCCGACCACTTTGCGGTGTCTCCAGGCCAGCCGACCCAGACGGATTCCTGCTCCTTGCGCACCGGGTCTAGCCCGGTGGCGAGGCCGCCCATGCTGGTTTTGACGCTGACCTTCTTGCGCTCGAGCGCGGCTGTGACCGGCAGGCGGTTGGAGACGATGATGAGCTTTGGCGCTTTGTTCACAGGGGCCTTCCTTCGATCTATCTACTTGGCGGTGGAAATGGGTCCGTCCGTTCCGCGTAACAGAGCAAAAAAATATGCCATTAAGAAAACAGTGTTTACTTATGATGCCACCCAGTTAAGCAGGGATATCTCACGATATCAACCGCTAATGGCGAAACGTAGTCGTTTTAGGCCCTTCAGCCTCTTATGGAACGCTGCTCACGGCGTGTGATCGCAAAGAAAGGACGGTACCCTCTTGGGACTATCCTATAACGAAAACTGGATTGCCTTCTGTGAACGCGTGGACGACGCTGAGCTGGTGCCCTTCGCGCGAAAGCCGAAGCTGAACATCCGTGTGCCTCGGGGGAACGACTAATGCTGGACTACTTTTGTAGATCCCAAAACTTCTGAGCTTGCGCTGTAAAGCGCACCCGCTTATTGGTCAACTGCTCGCCATCGTTGTAGTAGCGGTAGTAGTAGACCAAATTTTCCCGGTAGTAGTCAGACGGTACCGGCAAGTCGATGCCGTAAGACAGCTTGCTTAGCGCAAACCCAGGCATGATGCCACCGACTTTGAAGCCATACTCTTCCATCATGGCCTGGGAGACGGTGTGGCTCGCGGTGCAGTAGGTAAAAGCATATTCAACGTGACTCTGTGTATACCAGTGCTCCATGTTGATATGTGCGGCGCGGATGGCCGCGACCACCGGCGGATTCTTGCGAAATTCAGGGGTGATAAAGACTGCGGCGATGAGGACCGAGCGGGTGGCGGCGTCAAGCTCGCTGACTAGGCCATAGACTAATTTGTCGCCGGCATAGCCGCAGATCACCCCAGTCCCATCGCGCCCTTCCAGCGGCCTTGCAGCTTGTTCGTAGTAACCCTGTTGGTGCATAAAAGCAAACCTGCCAAGACCCAAATGCGGGTAGCTTTCACGCACCGCAGCGCAAAACTCAGGGACGTCCGACTTTTGCAGTGGCCGCATCACCATGTCCTGCCAATTGGTTTGGACGGTCGGGAAGGTAGCCCAGACGATTTTGGGCTTGTTTGCATAATTCATTGGTCACCTCTGCGTAAATGTTAAAATTGAGTAAATATATATTTCATGCTTATATAAAGCGATAACGGAGCCCGAATTGGCGGTCAACTAAGCGACGGTCGCGGCAAACACAATGGGATGATAACCTTTTAGACGAAAGAACGGTTTGCTCAGTTGACCGAGTATGGCCTTGCCGAGTAACTGACGTATGTCTAACAGCAAGGTTAGGTCGCGACAGTGGCCGAGTAGCTGACCGGCGCGGTAGACGGCACCACATTGAATGGGGACTAGTAGGTGGTTTCCCCTTGGGATCGTCCCTTCACTAATCAGCGGCAAAATGGTGATCTCTGGTCCAAGGTCCTTTAGCTCTATGTGTTGCGTGAGGGTGAGGTCTAAACAGCCAAAGCGCGGCGTCGGTTTGGCCCGCCAATTGGAGTATTCCCTCAGATCCAAAGGCAATTCTGCAGGTGCGGTGGACGCTGCCGGGGGATCATAAAGCTTCAACTTGGCCGCCGTGGCAATCCGTCCACCGTGGTCGAAAGGCTCAAAAAGGCCGAGGCGGCGATTGACCGTCCAATCGCTCACCGACAGATCGTGCGTCGTCCTTGCCGGATTGCTGGCGCTGCCGCCTGGCCCTTGAGTACGAATCAATTGAATCAGTTCGTGATCAAGCCAGTTGACTGAATCAACGAGCAAGTGCACCTGTTTGCCGCGATCGACGCCAATCAGCTTATCTGAACTCCGTAACAAATCGTTCAGTACATCCAGATCGTGAACAAAATCCGCAAGGTCGTGAAACCGCCAGCGCTGGAAAAAGTCCAGCAGCTTTTGACTCCCATGATATTTGCCGTAGACGAAAGCCGACCGCGCCGGACGCTTTACCTGTAGGCGCAGGGCGCCGTCCGAGTAGTCGACGGTCTCCTGGAGTAGGAAGCATTCCGCCCAGGTTAGAGGTGGCTGCAGATGCTTGGCAATGACCTCTTGCCAGCGCGCCGCATCGGCTTGGTCGTCTTGCGTAAAATCCCAAGTATGGTCGGGAGGTCCTGCATCTGGTGGCGCTTCGCCATAGACATCTTCGTGGACGAAGGTGCAGGATCTTGCGTCTCCGCTTTGGCTAGCTGGGGCTTGTCCCTTTGCGAGTGCCGTCTTAGCTAGAGGCGAGGTCAGGGCCTCTTGATCCGTAAAAAATCGCAGGTCACGCGCGGTGTCGACCGAGTTCAAGGAGTCGGTCGCTCCAAAGCGGAGCACATGGCCGGTGGTGACTTTTTGTAAATGAATATTCATAGGGCGTAAAGACCATCGATAAGAATGTGCGCGCCACCACAAGCGACTGGCAGCTCACTTTGGTCAATTTTACTACAACCACGGAAGATGCTGCTGTTTGACGCAAAGTCGCGCGAGACGCCGCGGATGCGTTGCAGGCAAGCCGCACTTTCGGATGTGACGAGGTGCGCGCGCACCGGTGTCTTGCGGCCACCTCGCAGCAGATGCGCCTTGCGCACCATCAGCTTAAATCCGTTGATCCCGGTGCCCCAATTGACGGAATCGATCCAGAGGCATGGATCGGGACTTAGGCGCAGCAGATCCTCCAGTGTGGCGTCTCCCGGTTCCATAAAGGTATTGGCCATCCGCACTCTGGTGACATCAAAGTGCTGTTTGGACCTAGCATGGCAGCCCGGGGCCCGGCCTAGAGTCTCACTAAATCGTCCTTTATCGATCAGAACGACGCGCCTAGCGGGAGCGCCTTCTGCATCGAACAGATAGTAGCCTAAGGGTCGACCGATCGTTGGATCATCGACGATGGTGACGCAGGGTGCTGCGACTTTGGCCCCGGCTTGCCACGGAAACATACCTGCATACGGATAAAAGTCGCTTTCAAACAGGTGCCCGACGCACTCATGGACAAAAAATCCAGTCACCAGCGGGTTAAAGAGACAGGTGTAAAGTCCAGGGGTCAGCATTGGCGATGCGAGAAAAGCAGCTGAATCCTGCCATTCTTCGGCAAACTCTTGCAGCTGTACCGGCGTATGGGCGTCCCCGCTCCAGGTCACGCCATGTCCTGAGGCAAACGATGTGCTTTTTGTGCTGAGCTTATAAATGATGCGTAGGCCACTTGCCTGTAAATCATAACGTGTTTGGTTGCCGTGTTCGTCCAAACACACCGACTGCTCTTCCAGGCGCTTGTAATCGATGACGCCAGCTAGATGCGGCTGGGTGTGCGCAAGCGCCTCCAGCTCGAAGACACAAGTAGGAGCGACCATAGGAGCGGGATCTACCTTGAGTGGCGCGCCGGCGGGGGATTTCGACTGTTGTCCGGCCACTTGGGCAAAGGCCGCTTCGGGCGGCGTACGACTGGAGAAGATATAGGAGCGCTGACCGAGCTGCGGATCGTCGACCAAAATCCGGTAGCCGAAATCATTCACGATGCGCATGTCTTGCTGAGACTGCGTCAACGATAGCAGGAATTCGGCTTTGTGATTGATCACCACGCGACAAGACAGGGAATTAAAGGCGCTTTTGGCCCGAACAAAGGCATCGATGATGGCATCAAAGGTCAAAAACGTGCCCTCATGGAAAGGGATGTGGAGTCGCGGCGTAGAACGACGGGGCATGCCCCAACCTGCTGACAAAGCGCTTGCCTGGCAAAACATGCGCGCCGTTCATCGGCACGAAATGCGACAGCAGCGAGCGAACAAAGCGAAATCCGCGTTGTCGATAGCCGTTTGGCGTGAAGTCGAGCAGCAGCCACTCGCGCTTGGTGGCGCGAACCTGCGCGAGAAAATGCGCGAGGACCTCGCCGCTGACATCGATGTCGGGCATGTGCGGTTTAAGTTTCAGGGTCCCCTTGGCACTCGTCCAGAGCCAAGAGATCGGGCGCAAATCGCCGGACAGCGCATAGAATGCGAGGTGCTGCGGCGGTGTTAACACAGCGCTGGGCCGGGGTAGGGGACCGCGTACGATGGGTGGGAAGGCGCCCGTCGCACGGGAAAAATAAACTAAATTTTGCATGGTCTCGAACAGACTTTTCTTGGCGCTTTCCCACAAGCTTGGGCGAGCACTGGCACCGACAGCAAAGGGCTTAAAAAAGACGCTCTTCTCACCCGTTAAGACGCACCAAGTGACCGGAATATTGAAAATATTTGGAAAGTACAGCAGCCTTACGGTAAACGCTTGATCATGCAAGAATCGACCGAGACGAGACCAGTTTGGATCAGAGTTGAATAGGTCATCCGGATCCACAAGATACGTGGGGCCTTTGGCATACCAAGCATCCATCGTCGCATGTCGCTCCACGAGTTCTTGGACGCTCGAAATAATGGCGCGACGCGCATCCATATGACCAGCGGTACCCGTTGAGGTTTGCTCGATCAGAAAGGGCTCGCCATGCCGCGCAAAGTCGTAGGCAGTACCACCAATTTGTGCTGGAATGCGGGTCAAGCGCTGCTCGCCGACATTCCATGCTTGGGTCCAGTTTAACTCCAGATCATGATGGTACTTCCGGCAGGGAAAGCCATCCACGTATTGATCATCGGCGTAGGGGATAAACTGGAAGGGATCAGTCGCTTGCTGACCCAGCTGACGGTAGCTAGCACGAAGCAGGTGATGCTGGGTGGCGTAGCTGGGCAGCTGTCGCTCCAGGCTTTCCACCACCGCGGCCATAAACGCATCTAAACTATTGAAGCCTATGCCGCCACCGCCGTCGCTACCGCCACTTGAGTCATTCATCGCTGCAGTACAGATTTTAATAGGCGGGGCCTGCGCCGGGATGTTCACTGCAGTAGGCTGACGGAGCACCCCAAGGTGCTCGTCTATGATGCCGATTTCATGCATAAAATCAGCGGCTTCCCGGGCGCTTGTGAAGTTATATCGCATGCGGCCTCGCCGAGGTGAATAGTGCCGCTACGAGCGTTCGAGTAGTAAGTAGATGCTGTTACGCTCGTGCGCCAGACGTGCCTTTTGGCTGAGTAGAACCCGCCAAAGCCGAGTCAGCGCGCGAAGCAGTAGCGGTAGTCGGTCTAAGCGCAGCGCCTCTGGAATCGCGTAGCGAATCTCCACTGGTCGCCAGCCGAATGGACCATAATATTGCGGCCCATCGGCGGGGGCGAAGACAAAGGGAGCGTTCGCTGCTTGCAGAGCCTTAGACCAGCGGCGGTTAAGCAATACCAGGAGGTCCGGAGTGGCAACATCCTGCAACCAATAATGCACCGAGCTGACAGCCCTCAGGTCACGAGCCAGCTCGGCGACCAGAGGCTCGGGCAGATAGATGAGCAGGCCTTCGGTCAGCACCAGCGCCTTTTGGCACAGGCCACCCAGCTTTGCGAATAAGGCGCGGCGCTCAGCGGGTACGGCCAGGTCTTGGGCGAAGCGCTCAACCGTGCAGTTGGGCTGGCTCTTGGCCAGCAATGGCTCCTTGTAGGCTAGGATGCCCGGCAGGTCGACCTCAAACCAACGAAAGTTCTTCGGTAAGTCTAAACGGTAGGGCCGACTATCCAGTCCGGCTGCCAGATTGATCACCGCATCGATCTTGCCTTCGCGCACCAAGCGCATGATCATTTCATCAAGCACATGCGTACGCACGATCATCGTCCAGGCATTGCCCGCGCCACCAGGTATCTGTAGGGCGATCTGTTCGCCTTGGGCGCCGGCTAGGACGCGCGCTAAGGGATCACGAAACAAGGCATCGGCACGCTCGGTCTCCAATGCTCGATAGTACGCGACCCAGCGCGCAGTATCAGAGATATGAGCCATCTGTGGTTGCGCGCCCAAAATTTGTTCTCCCGGTTCCTTAGAACACAGTTAGAAGTTTATGATAACACTAACCCCGACATTTACCACAGTGCGCTCGGTGGGCAAGGCTGCGAAGGCGCTTGGACTGCTGCTGCTGCTGCTGCTGCTACTGGCATTGTTGGTCGTGCCGGTGCTCGTGACGAGCGGCGCCGTCCAAGCGCGAGGCACGCGAAAGCAAAGGTCGCCGTAGTTTCCGCGGCAACCACTGACGAATAACTGTAGATTGGTCTTTGGTCGAAATTCCCAGGTGTCGGTCAACCAGACTTCACTCGTCTGATCGCTGAGGTTCTTGATGCCACTGACGAGGATCGTCGTCTTATCCCATGGCCCAGGCTTGGGTAGCAGCAAATAGGCGGCGGCATAGCGCCGCCCGGCAAACAGCGGCGTCGATTGCGCGTTGGCCACTGAGTACAGTTCAAGCCAGCGGTCTTCGTAGCCGAGGTTGTTTAAAAAGTATTCTAGTCCGAGGGTGAAGTTGTCCGTACTGCTATACTTCCAGGTCTTTTCCAAACCAGTGACGAACTGTCCAATCCAGGTGTCGGGCTTGGTATAAGACGTTGGCGCTGGTGCGCTGTCTTCAGACAGACTACCGCGGTAGAAGAGTCGAGGATCTCGCCGCGTCGCAGCGGCCTCGGCATGGAAGTCAAAAGGTCCCACTCCCACCGATAGGTCGGCACCCAGCTTCTGGGCTTGGCCGCGCCTGGTTGCAGCACTCAGCGCCAACTCGCCGGATTTGCCGAGGGTAAACTCCGCGCGTAAAGCTAGGCCAGCATCTTCATTGCGGTCCATGTTATCGAGGAGTGCAACCGCATAGAAGTTATCGCCCCAGCCTTCGACCGGCAAATGGATCTTCAACATCTCCTGACCGAGTCGGTAATCGAAGGGCTGAAAGGGATCGATGGGTTGATTGGCGGTAAAATCGGTAGGGTTCCAGAAATGGCCACTGCCCCATTTTAAATGCTGCTTGCCGTACGTAAAAAACAGGCGCTTTTTATAATCCCACTTGGCCCATACCTCATCGACTTGGACTTGGGCACAATTGGCGCAGTTGGGGGAATTCTTTGTGGCACCTTGGCCTTGCCCCTGCTGGTTGGACGTTTGTCCCGTGGACGGGTTCGGAGTTGTGGGCGGGGTCGCATTAGCAGGAACCACCGGGGTCGTCTCGGAAAAGCGAAGGCGCAGAAAGAAATGCACGTGCGGCTTCGGTATTGCATCGAAGTAGACGTCGGCTTGCTTCAGTAGACTCGTGCCACTTTTCGCCCACGTCTGATCCTCTCTGCGGCTGCTCGTTTCGCGCAACTCAAGCCGTGCGCCAATCTGTAGTGGGTCGATGAATTCCTTGCTATCCCTATCTAGCTTTCGCTCTGCGGACTGCTTGCCGCCAAAAATCATATTGTCACGACTATCAGACCGGGTCGAAGGTGGCAAAGACTCCGATGAGTCCCTGCTATCCTTATCAACATTTTTTTTCGCAGTGGGCTGTCTGTCGCCAAAGATCATTCTGTCGCGACTATCTTCGGCGTTGGCAGGCGCAGCCCACGTCCCGATAGCGGTCACACTGGCGATGATGATTGGGACCATAAGGCGCAAGGTAAGTATGTCCTATTTGCTCCGCGATTCGAGCCAGGCCTTGGTGAAGATATTTTTCTCTAGGGGCTTTAACCTGACGTTTTTGATCAGTACCGTGGTGCTATTGCCCTTCTCCACCTCATCAAAGACTCGCATCTCCTTGATGACATAAAGATCGGCCTCCTTTTGTTTACTGTAGACCTGGTCCCAGGCGGGGAAGTATATCGTCCGTAGCAACTTGCCGGACTGCGCCTTCTCCTGGCGTTTGAGCAGATTTTTACTTTCCTTATCGACCCATAAAAGCAGAATCGGCGCGACCACGTCCAAGCCGGATTTGGCGGTCAGCTTCAACTGGTAGGTAGGGATCTTACCGAGAACCTCGTCTTTGACATATTCCGCCGTATACTCTTTGGCCAGCCGCGAGGCATCGAAGTCAGCGCGGCGACTATCCGTGCCAGCGATGGCAACGCGGTCGGTCTGCCTGTCCCATTTGCCAAGGGTCGGATCGTAGCTAAAAAGATTCTTGTCGACACGCAGATAGCCTTTGCCAGCCTCGGTCTTTGGCTTGGTGAACACGATCATCAGGGTTTCATCTTTGTCGCGTCGATAAATCTCCGCCTCAAAAGCCTTACTGCCACCATGCTTTTGCTTTTGGTCGAGAAAGGCTGTGGAATTATAATCGCCAACGTTATTTTGACGCGAGTCGATGAGAGCGACTAAATCACGGGTTTCCTTTGCACTAAGGGCAAGGACTGGCTTAGCGTGCAGGCTAACAGCGGCCAATACGACGCCAAACATTCTGCCCATCAGAACCACCTCTGGACCTCGTAACTGCATGCTCCGTATCTCCCCATCGCCTATTTGGTTGAAATCATTTGCTATGCATCAATGCTTCGATCGGCCGCATCCGTGCCGCCTTCCATGATGGGTAGAGCGCGGCCGCTCCGGTAATCATCATCAGGACCAAGGAGGCACTGATGAGCTGCTCTAGATGCACGGGAATATGAACCGTATTGGCCATCAAAAAAAGCCGCGTTCCGTCGTCGACAATCGGTAGGTTCAGATGATTGATCACGCTTAGTAGTAGAGCGCCCAAGCCGGTGCCACAGATGGACGCTAGACCGCCAAGCAGCATCGCTTCGACGACAAAGAGCTGCGCGACAAAGGTGCGGGAGGCACCAATAGCGCGCATGGTACCGATTTCCTTGGTACGCTCACGGACACTCATCCACACCGAGTTCATCAAACCGCCGCCGATGATGAGCGCCAGGATGCTTAGGACGACGAAGGCGATCAGGTCGAGTGCCATGGTCACCCAAGCCATATAGGAGATTTCGTCGCTCCAGGTCGTCAGATCCAGTTGCTGTCCAAGCCAGTCTGCCGCGCCAACCGAAGCAAATTTCATAAAAAATGGCCGTGGATCATGGTCCATCAGCGTGTAACCCGCACCTTTAAGGGCTTGCCTGAGTCGATCCATCACGGCTTGAGCTTGATCAGCATGGGGCAGATATACCATCACGGCACCAGTCGTATCGGGGCTAAGCTGATACAGGTCCAACACCGTTTGCCGCGGCATCAGAATACTATAGTTGCTGAGAAAGCCGATGTCCTCCGCTATGGCGACAATGTCCAAATCGGCGGTATTGGCAGGGCCGCTACTCGCTTCGGTGATGACGGTGACGCTATCGCCAACGCCGACCTCCAACTTTTTAGCCTGGGCGGCAAACAAGATTGCGGAATTGGGTTTGGCGAGATCGGCGAAGTGGCCCGGTCGCTCATCATTGCCGTCCTTACGGTAATCACGGGTGGCCGCCAGGCGCAGGGTCCCGAGCAGATTGGCTTCCTCAGCGACGATAAGGCCGCTAAAGCTGGCATTGATGGACGAGGCCGGACTGATGATCCTGCCCCAGCCGCGGTGGCGATCGATGATCCGAGTCGACTCGGGGACCGTCTTTCGAGCCAAATCCCGTAGCTGCTCCCGCCCCGTCAAAATAGGCGCCGAGGCGTTTTGGCCGTCTTTGAAAAACCCGCCAATATTGACATGTCCTGCCGACAGTGTGGTCGCCGCGTCGAGCATATGCTCGCTGACCGAAGCGGCAACGGCGCGCAACATAAAAAACATAAAGGCGGTTGTCGCCACAGCCATGCCGAGCAGCAGGGTGCGGCGACGCGCCAAGAGGATGTTGTGCCAGGCAATGCGAAGGACCAGCAGCATCTTACTCCTTCTCCTGCATAGCTTCGATAGGCCGTACCCGGCCGGCGTGCCTTGCGGCGTAGAACGAGGACAGCGTGGCGAGCAATGTGATCAGCGCTGGAGCCCCAAGGATCAGTGACCAATGCAGATGTGGATAAAGTGCGGGTCCGGAGAAGAGGAAAATGGCGACCCCGTTACTCGCAGGTATGCCCGTCTTGCCGAGGTACGCCAAGATCCCTAGGGCCAGCGCTGTTCCTATCAGGGTCCCGAGGAGACTGGTCACTCCCGTTTCAATCAGAAAGAGGTTGGTGACAAAGGCCTTTTGCGCGCCGATAGCGCGCATCGTGCCAATCTCTCGCAGCCGCTGGAAGACGCCGGTGACAATCGAGTTATTGATGATCAGCAGCGCCACCAAGAAGATTAAGGCCGCGGCAAACCCAAGAGCTACCCGGATTAGATCGGCAAACTGCCCAACATAGCCAGAGGCCTCGCGCCAATCGATCACCTGCAGTTCTAGCCCCTGCGCGGCAAAACGTGCCGCCAGGTCAGCTTTGGTAGCTGCAATCGCACTCTTGTCTTTGACGATCACCGCTGCATTTAAGGCCAATCCGCTTTTGACTTCGGCAGGATCGAAATGATCAGCGACGGCCGGCTGGACGTGCAGAGGTTGCGCTGTAGGCTCTGCAGATTCCCCAGATGCATCTCCACCGGACGTCTGACCGGGCACCTGCGAGGGCTTCATCGCAAACGCGTCGGGCGAGGAGAAAAATGCCGCCTCTGCATCGGCTTGGCTGACGTCCGCCAGACTCCCGGCCGCAGCACGCATCGCCGTCAGCTCTGCTTGCGACTCGCCGGTCATTTCGCCAAAGAGCTCGCGAAAGCTAATCAGATCGATGATATTCGTCATGCCTGCTAACTCGGAATCTTCGAGTCCCGTGAAGGTATAGATCCCAGTCACCTTCAGAGCTAGGCTTTTGACAAAGCCGCTACGCGTATAGCCGCGTAAGACCAGATTTTGTCCTGGGCTGATCGCATAGAGTGCGATCTTTGGCGCGATATGGGCGTAAAACCACTGACTGCGCTGCGTTACATTCGCTTCATCAACGGTCAAAAAATCCTTTAACTGTAGAGCTAATCGGTCCAGGGTCGGATGTGCTGTGGTAGCCTCTCCTTTGAAACCCGCATCACTGAGTTCTGTACTAAGTTGCGTGGCGCTGGTGGGACTTAGGTCGCGAACAATCAGGTCGGTTTGCTTGGGTAGGATCAATACCACGTTGCGTAGTTCTGGATCGTCCGCGAGTTTGCCATAGCCGATTTTTGCCCAAGCCTGAAGTTGATCCATGTGTCTAGCGACTGGATGCTTCAGCTGCTCTTCGCGGAATTTATGGCTCAGCATGATGCCGCGCTGACCAGCTGCTAAAGGCTCGCCAGAAATCAGTCGGAACTTCGGAAATTCACTGCGAAATAGGGCGCTGTCCGTGCCCATGTAACGCACATAAACCTGTGGCTTATCACCAGAGATGGGCGCAATGTGGGTCTCAAGGAATTGCAGCTTATCCTCGTCGGCCGCCGTGAGCGTCGCGAGAAATTCAGGCGCCTGGGCGCGCTCTAGATCGCTATCTGCCTGGGCCAAGCTTGGGGTGGCGCCGAGAATCAGACGCCTCTGCTGAATTTCCCTCCGCACAGCCGCAAAGCGAAAGCGCAAATCAGCTTTGCGCACGTCGATCGAGTCTTGGTTGCCGCTCTTGAGGGCCTGGCGCATTGCATCAATCGCGTCATCAAGCTCATTGCCTCGGGCCAGCAAAGCCGTGTCAAATCCCATAGGGATCAACGCTTCTACATTGGGATGCTGGAGGACCTGATCACGAATCGGTGCGATGTCGCTCAGGACGCCGATATCCGGTTGACCGACAAAGGAGCTGCCAAAGATCGTTAGCTTATCTTTGGCTTTGCTGGAGTAAATTTGTAGATCGCCGACGATACTGCCTGAGATGCTCGCCTGGAGGGTTTTGGCCACATCCGCGGTCATTGATAAGCCAAGGATCAGAATAAAAGCACCGGACCCGAGTAGACCCCCGATGACGATGGTTTTTACCCGGTATAGCCAAATGTTGCGCCAGGCAATGCGCAGAATCACCGCCAGGCGACTGGTCATGACACGATCTCGCCGTCTTTAAGCCGAATGATCCGCCTGGCGTGATGCATCACCTGGGGGTCATGCGTCGAAAAGATAAACGTAGTCTTTCTCAGCTCACTAATCGACTTCATCAACTCGATGATTCGTTCACCATTGGCCGAGTCGAGATTGGCGGTTGGTTCATCCGCAAGTACGATCGCCGGCGACGACACCAAGGCCCGTGCGATAGCGACCCGCTGCCGCTGGCCGCCGGAAAGCTCTGGCGCCCGCTGATTGGCCTGCCCTGTTAAACCGACCTCATCGATGAGCGAATCAACGCGTTTGGCCCGCTCCCGCGTGCTGAGCCCACCTTTGATGAGCAGCGGAAACTCGATATTTTGCCGCACACTGAGTACCGGGATCAGATTAAAGCTCTGGAAGATGAAGCCCAAGGTCTCAAGGCGCAAGTGGGTCAGCTGGCGGTCGTTCAGCTTTGCAATGGAGTGCCCTCCGACCTTGACCTCGCCACTGGTTGGAGTATCCATACAGCCAATAAGGTTTAGCAAGGTCGACTTGCCACAACCCGATGGCCCAGCGATGACCGTAAACTCACCAGCATCGATATGGAGATTGATATTTTTTAGGGCGATGACCTGAGAACGCCCCAGGGGGTAGACCTTAGTAACTCCTTCTATGCGAACGGGAGTAGCCATCTGCGTCTCGTCGGTTGGTATTTGCGCGTAAACTTAAGCGTAAAGGACGTCGTCCTAAACATCAAGTTTAGGTACCAAATGTGTCAATTTGTTGCTTATTTGACGCCCGAAAGGACTTACGTTAGCATTGAGCTTATACCCCGGTGACAGCTATACGAGGCAAGCCTTGGACCACCAAAATCCGCAATGGTACGTCGGCCGGCGTTATGCTTACACCCGTGTCAAACCCGATCATATTAGCGCACCTTTTGTCCGATATTTCGATAAGCGCAAGCTGCCTGCGCCCGGCCTTAAGGCTAAATTCTATCCGCCCAGCTACCGTCGGATCGAGTTGCCTACCGATTTAGGCGAGCAGCTGCAGCAAGCCAGGCTATTGACCTGTCTGCATGACCGACGTACGCGCCGCAGTATCTCGGCGGATCCGCTAGCGGTATCCGAGGTGGCGAAACTGCTCATTCCGAGTCTGGGCAAGTCGGGAGTCTTTCACGCGGCCGATATCGACGGTAAGGAAGTGGAAGGCGCTGCCTTCGATGGGGCATCCTATCCGAGTCCGGGTGGGCTGTTTGCCTGCACCACCTACGTCATCTGGCGCGAGACCCCTGGTGGACCCCATGCTGGGTTCTACGTCGATCAGCTCAAGAACACCCTCGTTCAAGTGACGCCGCACTTTGACGTCGCAGGATCACTGCTGACGGGTGCTGATTGGGCGCGGGCGGCACCACTCATTGTCGTCATTTGTTCTTGGTACGGGCGTATTGCCGAGAAATACGGCGCGCATGCCTATCGCAAATCATTTATTGAGGCCGGTCATATTGGTCAAAACCTCACCCTCTGCGCCACGGCTCTAGGACTTAAGAACGTGCCACTTTCGGGCTTTGACTATCAACGGTTGGCCGCTCAGCTTGATCTTAAAGAGACCGAGGAAACGCCGATTTATACTGTTGTTATTGGCAAATAATCCTTAAAGACTGCTGCGCCGACAAGCGAGGATAGGACATCGATGACTGCGACCTATTATCTGCGTCCCGGAATTGGTTTGAGGGTCAACACCAAGGGGCAAGTCTACGTCACTCTGGGACATCGACTCTTTCAAGTCGATATCAACCTGCCAGAGGAGCAACTGACCCACATTGTGGACCTCCTTTGTGACGGTGCAACGGTCGGTTCCCTAGCGGCGGCAACCACCTTGCCCGCAGACGATTGTGAGGCTGTTTTAGACTCGTTTGTTGCCAACAAATGGGCCACCAAGTCCAACCCGCACACGACGCAGGCCATGACTCAGCGCTTGGCCAACTATTTTGACGAGGGCACGGACGCAGCTGGTTACGAGCGTAACTTGGCCAACACGTCCATGCTGGTCGTCGGCAACGGCAGTCTCGATTCGCTGCTGCTTGATCAATTGGTAAAGATCAAATTCAACAAGATTCTGAAGGTTGGTAAGGCCAACCCACAGCATAGTCAGTGCACCACCGTAGCCAGTTGGGAGCAAGGGCTGTCACAGCTCGCTGCGGACACGAAAAGTCTGGGTTTCGTGATCTCTTGCGGTGATTTTTGGGGTGGAGATTGGGAGCGCTCTTTGAGCCGTGCCGTCAAAGCGTCTCCGAAGATCCATGCCTTGCGTCTGACAATGGAAGGTGAAACCGGCGTGGTCGGTCCTATCATTAATAAAGATAGTGCCGCTTGCTGGGAATGCTACCAATGCCACCGCGAGGATATCTATAGCGACACCTTGCGCTTTGCCGCTAGTCTGCGACCGCTAAGTGAAAAGGTCCAGAACAACTCCCATAAGGCCTGTCCGGTCAACCCGCCGGGCGCTGAGGAAGCCATTGTTGCGATCGCTCTGGGTGAAATCATTGGCTTTGCCTCGGGGACCATGCCTGCACGGCTGCTCGACCGGGTTCACTACTTCAACTTCACCAACCTGAAGGGGCGCCAAACCGATTTAATACCATCACCCAGGTGCCCTGCATGTGGTGAAAAGGAATTCACACTTACCAGACGGGTTTGGGATGAGGTTCAAATTTAACAGTGCCGTCGAGGCTCGTGAGTTTCTTGAAAGCTCCGGCATACTCGATGAACACATCGGCATTTTGCGCAAAGTTGGCACGGTCAAGACGCCGGCTCAGTTTCCGCCAGTTAAGGTGGGTACCGCAGACGCCACGACACCACTGTTCGGGCCTCCAGAGCTCGGCAGCGGTATTGGCTTTGCCACGATCGATGCGTACATGGCCGCTGTGGTGGAGTGCTTAGAGCGCAACCTGCCGCGTGATTATATGGCGCATCATTTAGTCCGTGGGCGCTACAGTGATTTCGCTGATAAAGCCGTCGATCCCAATGACTTTTTGCCGTTCTTGCCGGAGCAGTATACCGACAAGTTTCTGTGTAAAAAATATCACCATGACATGGTGCTGGGCTGGATCGACGCCTGGAGCGTCACGGATCAGAAGTTTAAGAGGATTCCAGCGCAGATCGGCGGATTTTCTTACGATTTTCAGAAGTACGGCGAGCCATTTTTGCTGGAGCAGATCTCGACGGGTTGCGCCGGTCACATGAGCTCGCATGCGGCCATCGCCTCGAGCTTGCAGGAAGTCGTCGAGCGGCATTCGACCATGAGCACCTGGTATTCCAAAGGTGACACCTATCTAGTCGACTGCGCGGAGCTTTTTAACTCCGACGAGTCGTGGGCCAGAATAAAGACCTATATCGACCAAAACGAGCTTGATTTCCGCCTGATATACTTGCCTAACACGTTTAAAATTCCCGTCACCTGCTGCATCTGCTTTGGTAAGAACTCGGTATTCTTTAAGCCTTACGCAGTCGGTGCGAGTGCTAGGCCAAGTCTGTGGGAGAGCGCCAAGAAGAGTATCTTGGAAATGTTTCATACCATGATCTACTTCTCCCGGGTCACAGGTTCCTACCCGAAAATCTTGCGCAAGAAATTCGCCAGCCCCTACGAAATCGTCGAACCTCTCGAGCATCCGGCTTATTATGCCAACCGCAATCGCTATGATGGCATGGCGTGGCTGTGGAAGGATGCAAAGGATACGGTGGCTTTGCAGCGGGTCACCGAAGGAATTGATGTTAAAGGCGATATACTAACGCACTTTCGCGATGCAGTGCGGGACAGTGGCCGCGATTGGCTGCTGATCGATTTCACACCCAATGGTTATCGCAAGCTTGGCTTTCGCTTCGCCAAGTCCATCATGTCGCACTTTGTACCGATGAATGGCATGCATGCAGTTCAAGGTATGAAGTTTGTCGAAAAGATTGGCCACAGCGCGCAATTCTTTCATGAAAATCCTCACCCGTTTCCCTGAGCACAGCGCAAGGAGACGGCAGCAGAAGTCGCGGCCTAGGGCGGGTCAAGCGCTTTGGGTTTTAGCGCATTTGCACCTTAATGGCGCTAAATGACTGCGTTGTTTGTCCGGCTGCGAAGTCTTTTGGGCGTCTAACAGCCGCCCAACGGCGCGGAAGTGCCGAATATTTTTATTCTTATCGTCTGCTGCGATCGCCCTGCCCTCAGGAGGCCGCGAGCTGCAGCCCAAGCGCGACCTGCGTTTTGGTCACCAAAAATTTTAAATTCGATTTTTAGACGCTGATATTAGTCAGTGTAAACGTGATTTTATATAAAAAACTAAAGTTTTTTTTAAAAAAACCGATACGAAGTATGTAACAACAATCTGCCAAACGGCAAACAACAACTGGAGTATTACATGAAGAGCAAAATGATTAAAGCCAACCTTTCCGCAGTCCGCATGACCCTTTCGCTGATCGCGCTCATCAGTTTGGAAGGCGCATGTTCAATGACGCCTTCTAATCAGGATGCCCAGAAAAACGACAAGCCACAGCAACACACCGACGCCCCAGTAACCAAAGGCGGCACCCTGTCTCTGACCATGCCGACCGACAGCAAGAAGCGCCCTGCGACAAAACTGAGGATCTCATTGGTTCCGTCCGTCCTTAAACTGGCGGCCACGCCCGATCCTGGTGCAGTACAGCAACATGAATTTGACTTCGAAGCGGGCAAAGTCGTGGAAATCGACGCGCTGCAAGCCGGTCAGTACCTGATGGTGGTCGATCTGGTTGATGAGAAGGGACAAGTCATCGAATCCGGTAGTGCGCAAAATGAAATCATCGCCGGCCAGAAACAGACTGCCGAAGTAACCTTGAAGACGCCCGCGATCGATGATCTGGGCTTCCAAATCAAAAGTGAAAAGGAATTCTTGAGCAGCGCTGAGACGCCCGCGAAGACGCCCGCGATCGATGATCTGAGCATCCTAATCAAAAGTGAAAAGGAATTCTTGAGCAGCGCTGAGACGCCCGCGAAGACGCCCGCGATCGATGATCTGGGGCATCCTAAGCAAAAGTGAAAAGGAATGATCCGCGGCGCGCGGTGATTTCTGAACTGGCAGCGCTAGCTGCCATAGGTCGTTTCAAGGTCCGACGGCTACCTCCCCGCTCGAGTCCTTTGCTTCGCTACGGAGGTGTATTTGCTCCGAACTTCAAACGTCGTGATGAGATAATTTTGCGAGCGGGCAAGCGTAAGCGTAGGGTCTCAGTCAAACAGATCGTGGGTGAAAAGCCTCATACACGCAAAGTCGGTGCAGGAGCTTGGGCGCGGCTCTTAAAGCGAGTCTTTGCCATCGATGTTTCCCGCTGCCCCCGCTGCGGTTCTGACCTAGAAATCATCGCTGCCGTGCTGGATCCCTTCCAGATCGCTCGTTACCTCAAACATGTGGGAATGCCCGCAGCTCCCCCCGCTCGGACGGGAGTTAAAATGCGTAGCCTCTGTGAGGAAGAGTACTAAGTCAGCTGCCAAGGGCTCGACTTGTCTCGGTGAGCTTTTGCCAAACTTATGAAAAGCCACCAAAACACGCTAATATGATGCGATTATGAACGGCTACAATTGCAGCGCTGTTAAGACGAAGAAGCTATTCGAAAGCCATGATGGGACCCAACGCAGCTGAAATGGACATAAGTGTGGCAGATAGCTGAAAGCGGCTATAGGGTTTGGATTTACTACCATTCAATACTCCAGCAAGCCTTGAGCCTGACCGCCGATAGGGTGATGGCTTGCAAATCCAAGTTCCTCGAGACCTGATCGGCGTGAGCTTCCAGCTCGTCCTTTAGATCCATGGTCTTGATATCTTATCCGAAGCGCCGGTCGTCCCAATTCCATTTCAGGAAGTATGTGCAACTACCCAAGGAACCGTGGCTGGTCTATGACTTGCCTGCTGTGGTGATCTCACTCAGATTCGCAACTTAGCGGTACTTGAGCAGATGGCATTGTTGCTGCCAAACAAAGTGGGCAGCCCATTCTCGCTGAACAATATTCGCCAGGATCTGGAGATGTCCCACGATACGGCCAAGACATGGCTGGAAGTCTTAACTAGGCTCTATTTTTGCTATGCCATCAAGCCGTTCGTCAGCAAGCTAGCTCGGAGTCTGGAAAAGGTGCCTAAGGTCTATATGCGGGACTGGACCAGCGTGTCAGAGCCAGCAGCGTGCTTTGAAAACATGGTGGCCGGGCATATCCTCTAAACATCATGACCCGTTACATTCCGGCGTCGCTTAAGACGCATAGGAGGGCGCGGTCGTGGCTAATCGGAGGTTTGAATTGTACGAATATCGGCAAGTTATCGTGCAGATGCGGCTTGGGCAAAGTGATCGGCAGATCGCTAAGTGCGGGTTGATGGGACGAGCTAAGGCCAGGGTTTTGCGCGCGTTAGCACCAAGGACGAATCGGTCGGCCAAAGGTAGGGAATGGTCGAGCCCGCACTATGGGGGCGAAGGCGTTTGGTTCCTCCCTATCGTACTCGGTCGATCACGGGAACATAAAAAGCGCAGCGGCATGGGCAGAGACAAGACCCATTGCTGAGCTTGGACGCGAGGAAAGACCTCCTCAATGATCCGAATCTCAGCTCCATCAGGGCACACGGGTCCATAACACGCAGAACAGTCAGGTCTTTGATTGCAGGTAAAAACAGCCAGTTTAGCGATGGGGTGAAGAAGATCAGCGCCATCACCGACCCAATCCAAGTCCGTCGCTATCTCAAGCACGAGAATATTGATTATGAACCTCCCGCCCGAGCACCGCCGCGGTATCAGCAGGGGGAGTTCGACTTTGATGATACTGACTATCATAAGATGGGTTGCAGATCGGTTGCAGCGAAGTGATACTAAAGCCGGTTAGTAGCTTCGATTTGGTTCGGGTCGCCAAGGCTTATGTTGGTGAGGCTGTGAAAGTGTCTGTAGGCGGCCACCCTGATTTAGTCCTGTTTGGCGCTAGTACGGGCGGGACAGAGGTGTTAGTAAGGCTTCTAAAGAATTTGCCGCCTTCATCGCCGGGATAGTAGGGCAATCAAGCCCCCTTGGGGGCTTGATTGCCCTACTATCCACTATGGCCACCGACTCGGCCTGTTCACCTAATGTTGCAGACGCAGTCGTGGCCCTGATGGCAACGACGGAGCAGAGCACCGACGCGATACTGATCATATTGCGTAACCGCATGGCTTGATGCATGAGTTCTATTCGGGTTGAAGCGCGTCATCCACACATATCACTGTTTACCTATCGGTAGATTGCCAAAGTTCTTGCGAATACTTTCAAATCAAACGCTAACTTGTCAAAAACAATGACATAATGATCTGAGGTGGCAGCAGCAGGTGGCACTCAAAGTCCATTTAAGTGCTCGGGATAAACACAATTGATGTGTGGTCGGTAGCGGCGATGCGCCCTTTTGCAGGTTTAGGTCTTCACCAGATCCGATAAATGCGGATAGCCACCGTGTCGGTGCCCTGGGACATCTATCGACGAGGTATGGGAAAACTTGATCATATCTTTTGAATTGTTAAGTAAGACGGGAGTATGACTACCCCGCGGCCTTGCCTAGCCCTGATTGTCAAAGCGCACCAACGCTGGAAACTGGCCAGGCTGCATCCAGCAGAAGCAGCCGAGCTCGGTCTATGAGCTTGCCAGGATGTTCAATAATGACCAGTCCACCCTCAACAAGCTCATCATATTTTTCGAGCAGCGTGGCGTCATAAGAATCATGGAATCGCGGGTCGGAGGTCGAGCGGTGAAGACACCCAAGGTCGACCTTGATGGCATAGAGTTCAAAATGAACGCTGCCTGAGGCGTTGGGGACGAGGCCATGCACCTTAGCTGCTTCAAGGCACCAGCTTCATGTAGGCAAAACACCATCGCAACCGTATTCGAGATCAACAGATAAGCACCTAACTTTCCAGCATAATTACTGCACCCCTAGGCACAACCCTGGTCACGTCACCTTATTTCATACAACCTTGTACGAAAGATGGGGTATTATTTAGACAGGTTTGATTAAGATGAGGTGGCCGTGTATATCCCCCGGATACAAGAGCATCATTTGGACCAATGGTGGAACGACCCCGGCCGTCGGCCGTTGGTCCTCAGGGGGGCCCGCCAAGTCGGCAAGTCCACGCTGGTGAGAAATTTTGCCGCTAGCCGTGGGTTGCGTCTCGCGGAGATCAACATTGAGGAGCATCTAACACCGATGCGGCAGGCCTTTGACGATGGAACTGTCGCGGCTATTTTAGCAGCCTGCAGCCGCGTCACTGGTGTTGATCTAAGCGCTGGGTACGAACATACGCTGCTTTTTCTCGATGAAATCCAGACCGTGCCGACGGCGCTGAAATCTCTGCGCTATTTTTACGAGAAGCTCCCGCAATTGGCGGTCATCGCCGCTGGATCCGTGCTCGAATTTGCTTTAGCGGACGAGGCTGTGTCGATGCCGGTGGGCAGAGTTACGTACTTGTTTCTGCCGCCGGTTACCTTTAAGGAATTTCTCGTTGCCGCGGGGCGCGGCGATCTAAGAGACGTCATCACCGCCGCTGATCCGGATTTGCCACAGTCATTGACCCACGATCATCATCACCAGCTTATGCAGATGCTGCGGGAATACCTGCTGGTGGGGGGCATGCCAGCAGCCGTTACCGCTCATTTGGCACGCTCGGTAATTCGCGAATCCTATGCGTCTCCAAGCCGGATTCAAAGCGACCTGTTGAACTCCTACCGTGACGATATACAAAAATATCCTGCTACCAAGCACATTAGGGACGTCATCCGCGAAGTTTTTGACCGCTCGCCAGCGCAAATTGGCACCAAGGTTAAGTATAGCCGGCTGGCACCAGATCAGCCGGCGCGCGACGTTAAGAAAGCCTTGGGGCTGCTGCTTGACGCCGGCCTACTCCACGCGGTGTTTCACTCGGACGCTCAAGGTATTCCCTTAGGGGCGACAGAAGATCGCAGCCTCGCCAAGTTATACTATATCGATACCGGCATGCTGCTCAGTCAGCTTGGCTTTACCACGCTTCGGGATCTCCCGGCTGAGAGTATACAACTCGTCAATGAAGGTGTGCTTGCCGAGCAGTTCGTCGCTCAAGAATTACTAGCGGCATCGCCGGCCGAAAAAAAGCCCCAACTCCATTATTGGCTGCGCGAGAAGAAGACAAACAATGCCGAGATTGACTTCGTTCTGGGATCTGGTCCGAAGGTCGTGCCAATCGAAGTCAAGGCCGGGCCTTTTGGGCAAATGAAATCTCTTTGGGAATTTTATCGCACCCACCCGCCGACCACCGCGCTACGATTTGATACAGGACTCCCTGCGCGGCTGGAGCATACAGTGTTGACGCCTTCCGGACCTGTGCGTGCCAAGGTCATAACGCTGCCTCTCTATATGGCGAGCGAGGCACGGCGGCTTACCTAGTTTGTGGCGCGAAATAAAAGGTCGCGCCTAGGCATAGCCTCGGGAAACTCGTCGCAGGGGGCTCGCCCTGTACATCAAGGCTTCGATTCCCGCCTAAGGAGCTGCTCAAGTTGTTCAATGCCGACCGGCTCATCTGGCATCAGAGGAAGGATCGCAAGCCGCGTTGCCAAACCGTTCGTGATTCTCTGTAATTGTTCATGCTCGTTGGCGGCACGTTGCATTAACACGGGATCGGAAGTGGAGCTAGCGGCCAAGCTGCGATTCACAACCCAACCATATGGTTCGATCGCCGCGCGGCGAAGATCGTCTTGCAGTGCAGCAGCCTCGCTGACCGGAGTTGTTTCTGCCAATGTAACGAGCAGAACCTTGGATTGTGTCGAATCTTGAAGCATCATCAGTGGTGTCGTAAGTTTTCCTGGCGCACTCTCTTCCATTTTTTTGAGCATTTCTCTGTGATAGGAGCCGGCAGCATCAAGAAGAAGTAATGTATGCCCCGTCGGCGCGGTGTCGAGTATGACGATGCCGCGGCGGGCTTCAAAAACCGTCTTAGAAAATGCGTGAAATACCGCCACTTCTTCGGTGCATGGCGATGCCAAGTCTTCGCGCAATAGCGCCAGGCCACCTTCGTCGAGATGTTTGCCCTTTGAGGCTAAAATCTTAGCTGAGTATAGGCGGGTTTCTTCTTTGGGATCGATCCTACTGACTGTCAGATTTGGCAGAGTTCCAACAATCGTCTGCGCCAAATGCGCGGCGGGATCGGTAGTGGTTAAATGAACTGCCTTGCCAAGTTTGCAGATCGCTACTGCGAGTGCTGCTGCGACCGTGGTCTTACCCACGCCGCCTTTCCCCATGATCAGAACGAGTCCATGCCCGTCATTTGCAAGTTCCTGGGCCGTTGCTGCAAGTGACAAAGTTGCTCTAACTCCGGTCGATGGCGCCGCCGGCCCCATAGGCAGCTCGGTAGGCGGAGCGCTTGTAGTAATTTCGACGGGGTCAACTTGAGCAGCCTGCCTCTAGCGCCCTCTCAAGCTGGGTCGTTTTGGCCATGATGCACCATCTGTCCTGACCTAATGCTGGCATTTTATATGGAGCCCCGCTCAATTTCGCGCAGATCTAGGGATCTCTTGGTCCCCGCCGCGGGTATTTATTGGCGGTGCCTACAGCAATGTCCCGCCATCGGCGTACTTCGCCTGAGGCCGTATCATTACTAATGATAGTCGGGCGTGACCTGAACCTCGTCTTGCGGATGTGGGCTCTCGTCAAAGCCTAGTCCGAGATCTCGGTGTTCATACCGGGCCGGTGCAATGGGCGGAGGGTGCTCCGCAAGTCCAATGTGACGAAGGTAGCGTTTTATTTCTTCGGGGTCGTGGATGGCGGCGCGGATCTCCAGGTCGCAGCCACATTTGGGACAGGTGCCAACGTCAATTTTAAATATTCGCTTGAGGAGTTTAGCTCGGCGGTGACTCTTCACTTTATTTTTATCGACGCTGACCGGATTAAAGCCTTTGCGCGCCTCGGGACTCAGGACAACGAGATTGCGCCACTTGCTGTGGGACGAAAAGACGCCCGTATAAAGTTGCTGATGGGCAGTATGAAGTTTGTCGAAAAGATTGGCCACAGCGCGCAATTCTTTCATGAAAATCCTCACCCGTTTCCCTGAGCACAGCGCAAGGAGACGGCAGCAGAAGTCGCGGCCTAGGGCGGGTCAAGCGCTTTGGGTTTTAGCGCATTTGCACCTTAATGGCGCTAAATGACTGCGTTGTTTGGCCGGCTGCGAAGTCTTTTGGGCGTCTAACAGCCGCCCAACGGCGCGGAAGTGCCGAATATTTTTATTCTTATCCTCTGCTGCGATCGCCCTGCCCTCAGGAGGCCGCGAGCTGCAGCCCAAGCGCGACCTGCGTTTTGGTCACCAAAAATTTTAAATTCGATTTTTAGACGCTGATATTAATCAGTGTAAACGTGATTTTATATAAAAAACTAAAGTTTTTTTTAAAAAAACCGATACGAAGTATGTAACAACAATCTGCCAAACGGCAAACAGCAACATGGTAAGGAGCATTTATGTCTAACGCGCAAAACACCCTGGTCAAGTTCATCGTCAACGAAATCTCGTCCCATAGCGACTCCGACACTTTAGTCGCCGGTGGTAGCTGCTCGACCTCTAGCGCCGCCGTGATGATCGCCGCCAAGGAGATTGACTTTGCTGATCAAGACGAAACTCTAGTCGCCGGTGGTAGCTGCTCGACCTCTAGTGCCGCTGTGATGATCGCCGCCAAGGAGATCGACTTTGCTGATCAAGACGAAACTCTAG
>Ga0315276_10000537_pt1 | contig 32690 bp, 27 predicted proteins | sample YL17G05_0_MG_FD_204542 | JGI IMG/M metagenome (GOLD analysis project Ga0315276, IMG submission 204542) | Sediment microbial communities from Yellowstone Lake, YNP, Wyoming, USA - YL17G05_0 | ecosystem: Environmental > Aquatic > Freshwater > Lake > Sediment | place: USA: Wyoming | collected... | reverse complement strand
GGGCGATCCTCGCTCGTTCCCGCGAAGGGTCCGCAACGCCCCCCATCCCGCAAGAGCACGTGCAAGCACGTCCCTCGCATTCTCACCCGCCCTGGACCGCGTGGATCACCTCGACGGCGTCGCCCTCCTGGACCCTCGCCGACGCCCACGCGGACTTGGGGACGACCTCGCCGTTCAAGGCGACGGCGACGCCTCTTGTTTCCGAAGAAACGCCAACGAGCCTGAGGAGCGCCTCGAGCGTATCGACGTGCTCGATGTCCTTTTTTTCGCTGTTGATGGAGACTCTCATTTTTTTAACCCGCCTCTCGCGGGGTTTCGCCGCGGACGCGATCCGCCTCGATCGCGCGCGGACCGATGCGTCAACGCCCCGCCCTCGGTTTCAAAAACCTCGACGGATGAAACGGGACGAGAAGTTCGGTCGTTTTCCCCTCGATAATCATGTCGCAAAGCGCGTACGCCGTCACCGGCGCGAGAAGGATCCCGTGACGGTGGTGTCCGGTGGCGTAGTAGAGGTCGCTTATTTCCGTCGGGCCGATGAGCGGCTCGTTGTCACGGCTTCCCGGACGAAGCCCCACGTCGATCGAGTCGATCGGAAGATCGTAGATCGAGGGGATCGCCTCCCAGCCCCTTTCGAGAAGACGCATCACGGGTCCCGCGGTGGGCGTGAGATCGAACCCCATCTCTTCCTGCGTCGCGCCGACCAGGAGACGCCCGTCGCTCTTGGGGAGGAGATACGCGTCCGGCGCGCGAACCACGTGCGCGAAGTTGAACTCGCCGTTCATCCGGAGCGAGACGATCTGGCCTTTGACAGGCCGGACGGGAGGTTTCAGGGACTCGGGGATCCCCTCGATGAGCCCCGACCAGCACCCCGCCGCAACGATCACCGACGAGGCGGCGATCTCTCTCTCATCCGTTCTCACGGCGCGGGCACGGCCATTTTCGATGACTACCGACCGGACCGGCGTTTTTTCCGCCAACACGCCGCCGCGCGCGACGAACGCGTCCTTCAACGTGTCGAGGAGGTCGTGGTTGTTGATCTGGCAGTCATCGGGGAGCCAGATCGCCGCGGGGATCTTTGGTGAGAGAAGCGGTTCGATTTCGCGGCCCGCGGTCCCGGGGAGCCATTTCACGGGGAGACCCAGTTGGTTCCTGAACTCGTAGAGCCGCCGGATCCGCTCGGTGTCGTCACGGTGGAAGCCGACGATCATCGTGCCCCGTTCGTCGAGGGCGACCCGGCGGCCGGCGTCCTCGGCGAGCTCGCCGAGAAACCGGGGAAACTCGTTCAGGCTCTCGATCCCCAGCCGGAGGAACTCCTCTTCCTCGAAGCCCACCTCGGAATGAGGGGCGAGCATCCCGGCGGCCGCCCAGCTCGCCGCCCGTCCGGTCTTTTCCCGCTCGAAGAGAACGGTGGGGACGCCGCGTCTCAAGAGCTGCCAACCCACCGAAAGACCGATGATTCCCCCGCCGATCACGACGGCGGGACTTGACGCCTGGTGGTTCCGGTCCATAGTCATATTCTTCTTTTCCGGGGGGGTGCCGGGCAGGGAACGTGGCGCCGAAACAAACGCCGCCGGATCCTCGTATCGAAGAGGTAACGGCGGCGCCGAGAGCTTTGATGTCCCTTCGCCGGTATTATCCGGATCAGGTTCAAAGGGTGTGTTCTCAGCCCGTCCCGCTCCGGACGAGCACCCCGTCAGTGGTGTGTTCGAATAAAAAAAACATACCACAGCACGGGGAGATGTCAAGGGGGCGGGAGGAGCGCTTTTGGCGGGTGGCGGCTCCGAATTGGTGTATACTCCCCCACATTCCCAGGATCAAGGATCAGTCAAGGAGGTCGGACGATGTTATTCTCGCGTGTTCGAGGGAACCTCGCGCGCTCGAGCGGACGGGCCGCCGTTCCCGTTCTCGGCGTGGCGGTTTTGCTTCTCGCTTTCGTCCTCGCGTCGGCGGCTCTCACTCAGGGCCCGGTGGCGCAGAAATACAACTACCCGCCCGCACGCGTGGCGGACGCGGTCGATGACTATCACGGGACCAAGGTCCCCGATCCTTACCGGTGGATGGAAGACCCAGAATCGGAGGAGACGGTCAAATGGGTGGACGCCGAGAACAAGCTCACGCAGGAGTTGATCGCCGGCGTCCCCTCGCGCGGACCGATCGAAGAGCGGCTTACAAAGCTGTGGAACTATCCTCGCTACTCGCTCCCGTATAAAGAAGGCGACCGGTACTTTTTCTACAAGAACGACGGTCTGCAGAACCAGTCGGTGCTCTACATGCAGAAGAATTTGAAAAGCGAACCCGTCGTCGTGATCGATCCGAACACGTGGAGCGAGGACGGGACCATCGCGCTATCCACCACCGCCTACTCCAAGGACGGGAGACTCCTCGCGTACGGCGTCTCGGAACGGGGAAGCGATTGGCAGAAGATCAAGGTCCGCGCGATCGATACCAAGAAAGACTTTGACGACGTCATCGAGAATTGCAGGTTCGCGAGCATCGCCTGGAAGCACGATCATACCGGTTTCTACTACGACCGCTATCCCGAAGAGGGGAGCGTCCCTGAGGAAGACCGGAACGCGTACAACCGCGTGTACTGGCACACGCTGGGAACGCCGCAGGTGACCGATGTCCTCGTCTACGAGGATCCGGAGCACAAGGATTGGGGGTTCGGACCCGGCATCTCGGACGACGGCAAGTATCTCTTCCTCTACGTCTCTCACGGGACCGATCCGCGGAACGGGATCTACTACCGCGAGGTGGAGAGCAAGGGAGATTTCGTTAAGCTCCTACCGCTAGGAGAGGCGAAGTACACGCCGATCGACAACATCGGGACCGTGGCCTACTTCCTCACCGATCTCGACGCGCCGAAAGGCCGCGTGATCGCGATCGACCTCGCCAAGCCGGAGCGCGCGATCTGGCGCGAGGTGATCCCGCAGGGGGGCGACCCGATCAGTTACGCGAGCATGGTCAACAATCAGCTCATCGTCGCTTTCCTCAAGGACGCCCATCACGTGGCGAAGATCTTTGATACGACCGGCAAGTTCGACAGCGAGATCGAGCTTCCCACGATCGGATCGCTCTTCGGGCTTTCGGGTAAGCGCAAGGACACCGAGATGTTCTTCAGCTTCACCTCTTTTCTCTATCCGACGACGCAATTCAGATACGATTTCAAGGAGAAAAAGGTCTCCATTTTCCGCAAACCCGAAGTCCAGTTCGACGGGTCGGGATACGAGACGAAGCAGGTGTTCTACAGTTCGAAGGACGGGACGCGCGTCCCCATGTTCATCACGCACAAGAAAGGACTGCCGCTAGACGGGACGAATCCGACGATCCTCTACGGATACGGAGGGTTCAACCAGTCGCTCACGCCGTACTTCTCGGTCGCGAATCTCTTGTGGCTCGAGAACGGCGGCGTGTACGCCGTCGCCAACATTCGCGGCGGCGACGAGTACGGGGAGGAGTGGCACCAGGGGGGAATCCTCGACCGCAAGCAAAACGTGTTCGACGATTTCATTGCGGCGGCGGAGTGGCTCATCGCAAACAAGTACACGTCCACGCCGCGTCTCGCCATCGAGGGGGGGAGCAACGGCGGTCTTCTCACCGCGGCCTGCATGCTCCAGCGGCCCGATCTCTTCGGCGCGGTGATCTCCGAAGTGCCGGTCACCGACATGCTCCGCTACCACAAGTTCACGATCGGCCGTTACTGGGCCTCCGACTACGGGACCGCTGACGATCCCGATCAGTTCAAGTTCTTGTACGCTTACTCGCCGGTTCACAACGTGAAGAAGGGCGTGAAATATCCGGCCACCCTGATCACGACGGCCGATACAGACGACCGCGTGGTCCCGATGCACGGGAAGAAGTTCGCCGCGGCCCTCCAGGCGGCGGACGCGGGTGAGAACCCGATTCTCATACGCATCGAGACGAAGGCGGGTCACGGCGGCGGAAAGCCCACCTCGAAACGGATCGAGGAGGCGGCCGACGTGTACGCGTTCCTCTTTAAGGTGTTTGGGATGGAGCTGGCGGCGAAGTAGGATGCGGCAGACGGCCCGGTGGCGGGCCCTCGTGTTCGAAAGGCGAAAAGCCCCCGATTCACTCGGGGGCTTTTCTCTCGTCGCGCGACGCGCTATATTGGGGTGATCGGCGTTCGGGCCAAGGGGCAAGAGACTGCCTGCGAAGGGATTGTGATGAACGAGTTCGATCGGAAAATACGCGGTGCAACGGGAGACGATCTCCACAGCACGGGAGTCACGACCATACAGGCGAACGTAGGGCTCGTGTGTAACCAGCAGTGCGCCCACTGCCACGTGGAGGCTTCGCCTTTGCGCAAAGAGACGATGAACTGGGAGACGATGGATCTTGTCTCCCGCGCGGCCGCGAGCATCGACTGTAAGTCGGTCGAGATCACGGGAGGCGCTCCCGAGCTCAACCCGCATTTTCGCCGGTTCGTGGAGGTCCTCCACGGCGCGGGAATCCCCGTCCTCGTTCGGACGAACCTGACCGCCCTCAACACGCCGGGGATGGAGTCGATGCCCGGGTTCTTCCACGAGCACGAGGTCGGGCTCGTCGCCTCGCTTCCGTGCTACCTCGAGGAAAACGTCGACCGCCAGCGCGGCGCCGGTGCCCACGCGGGAAGCATCCGTGCGCTAAGAACACTCAACGCGGCCGGCTACGGAAGAGACACCGGTCTTCCCCTCACGCTCGTCTATAACCCGCTTGGCCCCCAGCTTCCGCCAAACCAGTCCGGGCTCGAAGAAGACTACCGCCGGGAGCTCAAGAACCGGTACGACGTCGATTTCACGAACCTCATCACGATCACGAACATGCCGATCGGCCGCTTCGCCGGTGTTCTCAAGAAGGAGAACCAGTACGACGCGTACATCCGGCTCCTCAGGGATTCGTTCAACCCCGCCACGATCGAGGGAGTCATGTGCCGGTATCAGATCAATGTGGATTGGGAGGGAACGATATACGACTGCGACTTCAACCTCGCCTTGAAGCTCCCCGTCGACCACGGGGCGCCCAGCGACATCAGGGGCTTCGCCCCGTCGGTCCACTCGCGGCGCCGTGTGGTCACGGCGGACCACTGTTTCGGGTGCACCGCGGGGTGCGGATCGTCGTGCAAAGGGGCGCTTGCCTGACCCCTTTTGACCCGCGCTTTGGTCTCATTCCGGGGCCGCCCGGCCCTGACATACCTATTGCGGCCCGAAACCGGCGGCGCTTACAATAGGGGCGGTATCGACACCCCCTGCGCCGGCACCGCCTTCAACGGGAATTTCCAATTATATGGATCTTCTGAGCCGCATCACGATCGTCTCCTACCTCGCCGTACTCGCGGTTCTGTCCATCTATGGTCTTCACCGTTTTTACATCCTGTATCTTTTCTTTCGCTACTATAAACGGGCGGAGAAGACGGTGCCCCCCCCGCTCGACCCGGCGAATTACCCCACCGTGACGGTGCAGCTTCCGATCTACAACGAGGTCTACGTCGCCGCTCGTGTGATCGAGAGCGTGAGCCGCCTCGACTACCCGAAGAACCGCCTCACGATCCAGGTCCTCGACGACTCGCAGGACGGGACCCAGGAGGTCGCGAAGACCTCCGCGGAGAAGCTCCGCCGTCGCGGATTCAGCGTCCAGTACCTTCATCGCGACGATCGAAAAGGATTCAAGGCGGGTGCCCTCAAGGCGGGTCTCGACGCGACGAAGGACGAGCTCGTCGCGATCTTCGACGCCGATTTCATCGTCCCCGCCGATTTTCTCGCGCGGGTCGTCCCGTACTTTCAGGATCCCAAGGTCGGGATGGTCCAGTCGCGATGGGGATACCTCAACCGGGACTACTCGCTTCTCACGCGCGTCCAGTCGATCCTCCTCGACGGCCAATTCGTGATCGAGCACACCGCGCGGTCGCACTCGGGGCGTTTTTTCAACTTCAACGGGACGGGCGGTATCTTCCGGCGAAAAGCGATCGACGAAGCGGGCGGTTGGGACGGCGAGACGCTCACCGAAGACCTCGATCTTTCGTACCGGGCGCAGATGGCGGGGTGGAAGTTCGTGTACCTCCCCGATCTCGTCTGCGAGAGCGAGTTGCCCGTCGATGTCCACGGGCTCAAGACCCAGCAGCACCGGTGGACCAAGGGGGCCGTCCAGGTGGGCAAGAAGCTCCTCCCCCGGATCTGGCGAAGCGGCCTCCCGCTTCGCGTCAAGTTGGAGGCTACGTTTCACCTCACGGCGAACATCTGCTACATCATGATCGTGCTGCTTTCCATTCTGCTTCCGCTGACGCTCCTCCTGGGGCGCCACTTGTTTTTGGATGGGGTCCGCTTCTGGGAGATTCTGATCTTCGTCGTCACGACCGGTTCGGTGTTCGTTTTCTATCTGGTGTCGCAGCGGGAGGTCTACCCCGACTGGAAGTGGCGCTTGAAGGACATCCCCTTCATCCTCGCTCTCGGGATCGGGATGTGCATCAACAACGCCTGGGCGGTCGGGGAAGGGCTCTCGTCGAGACAGACGCCCTTCGTACGGACGGCGAAGTACAGGATCGAGAGCTTCACGGACGGTTGGAAAGGGAAGATCTACCGGTCGGTGAACACGCGATCGATCATCCTCGAGGGTCTCTTTGCCGTCTATATGGGCCTCACCTTGATCATCTTGTTGAAGCTGGGAAGCTGGCAGGCCGTCCCGTACCTTCTGTTGTTTCTAACGGGGTATCTCTACGTTCTTGGACTCTCCATTGCCCACGCCAGGCGCTAGACCCAACCGAATGCAACCGAACCCCGTGCGAACCGTCGTGATCCTCGGCGCCCTTCTCCTGGGCCTCGCCGTGGCGGTCTCTTCCCTCGGCGACCTCGCGAACAAGATCCCCGTCTTTCTTTTTTTGTTCGGGGCAATGTTCGCCGTTTACGCACTCTCGGTGGCCGTGATTTCGCGGGGAGGAGCCAAAGAACGCGGGGTCGCGAAGCGCCGGTTTGTCGTCTATATCGTCGTCATCGCCGCCGCGTGCCGCCTCGTCTGTGTCGCCGCGGACCCGGTGCTCTCGACGGACATCTACCGGTATCTGTGGGAAGGGCGCGTCGTCGCGGCGGGGCACAATCCCTTCGCGCTCCCCCCGGACGCCCCCGGGCTCGAACATTTGCGGGACGAGAACTACGCCGGTGTGAGCCACAAACACATGGAGACGATCTACCCGCCGTTCGCACAGGCGGTATTCTTCGCCGGCGCGTTCTTGCACCCGAGCCTCACCACGCTCAAGCTCCTGTTCGTCCTGTTCGACCTTGCCGCGCTGGGGGTCATCCTCCTCTTGCTCCGCGCGCGCGGGCGGAGCCTCGCCTGGGGCGTGGTGTACGCGTGGAGCCCCCTCGTGATCGTCGAGTTCTCGCATTCGGGACATGTCGACTCCGTCGGGATCTTCTTCCTACTTGCCGCCCTCTACCTCTGGGAAATCGCGACGAAGAACCGGAGCGTCGTCGCGCTCGCCCTCTCTTTTCTCTCGAAATACCTCGCCGTGCTACTCCTCCCCTTTTTCGTATTCAAGAGAGGAGAGGCGAAAAGGATCCTCATCTTTGCTGCGATCGCTCTGCTGGGGTACCTTCCCTTCGCCGACGCGGGGGGGAAGCTATTCGCAAGCCTTCGCACGTACGGCGCCCGGTGGGAGTTCAATTCTACCGTCTTTCCCTTGCTCCGTCTTGTCGTTGGCGACGCGGCGCGGGTCCGCGGGATACTCCTCCTCACGCTCGCCGCGTTTGCCGTCTACGAGGGGCACCGACAAAAGGACCTCACGCGGTACGCGTTTCTCGTCGTGGGGTGCGCCCTGCTTCTCACGCCGACTCTCTACCCGTGGTACCTTTGTTGGATCATTCCGTTTTTGTGTTTTTCCCCAAGCCTCGCGTGGATATATCTTACGGGTATAGTCGCCGCGAGCTACTCCGTGTGGATGACGTCCCCCGCGACGGGGGTGTGGAACCCGGGAGTGGGGATTCTCGTTCTCGAATACGCGCCGTTCTACGCCCTTCTGGTTGTCGAAGGCGTCCGGTCGCTCCGGCGACGCCAGGGGGTGCGGGCGTGAAAACGATCGTGATCATACCGGTCCGGAACGAAGCGGCTTCGATCGGGCTCGTGATCGATGAGATCCCGAGGGAGCTGGTGTCCGAGATCGTCGTCGTTGACAACGGATCGACGGACGACACGGGCCGGGTCGCGGCGCTTCACGGGGCGCGCGTCGTCCGCGAAGAAGAGAAGGGTTACGGGGCCGCGTGTCTCAAGGGTCTTGCGAGCGTCTCGCCGGGCGGCGGAGCAGGTACGAGTTCTTCGGGGGCTCCCGGGACCGTGCCGCCGCCGGGCGGCGCGGAAATCGTTGTGATCCTCGACGGGGACCACTCGGATTACCCCGGCGACCTTCCGCTCATCATCGGGCCGATACTCGAAGGGCGTTCGGATCTCGTGATCGGGTCGAGGGTGTTGGGGAATCCGGAAAAAGGCTCTCTCCAGTGGAACCAGCGATTCGGGAACGCGCTTGCCTGCTCGCTCATTCGCCGGCTCTACGGGTTTCGTTTCACCGACATGGGCCCGTTCAGGGCGATTCGGCGGACGACTCTGGAGGCGCTCGGGATGCGCGACAGAAATTTCGGATGGAACGCCGAGATGCAGGTGAAGGCGATCGCGCAGGGGTTTCGGATCGTTGAGGTTCCGGTGCGGTACCGCCCGCGCATCGGACGGTCGAAGATCTCAGGGACGGTGCGGGGGACGCTCTTAGCGGGAAGCAAGATCATATGGACGATTCTCCGGCATTATCCGGCGTACGCGGGATCGCGGAGAAGAAAAGAGAGTCCGGGATGCCAGATGTAAAGCGATTTTGGTTTTTCAATGTGTTTGCCGTGTTCGCGGGCCTGTGGTCCTTTGCGTACGCGGGTGCGGGTGATCCGACGGGGAATGGAAAGCTCGCGTACGATGATTACGCCGCCGTCCTCACCCGCCATGTCGATGACAACGGGCTAGTCGATTACGCGGGTCTCAAGAAGGCGAGGGCGCCGCTCGACGGCTTTGTCGAGGGGCTCGCCCGCGCGGATCGCGCCGCGTACGACTCTTGGCCGGCCGCGGAGAAAATCGCCTGGTGGATCAACGCGTACAACGCGCTCACGCTCCGCGCGGTCATCGATCACTACCCGATCAAGGGAACCGGCGCCGGCGGGACCGGCGCCGGCGCGGACTATCCCCAAAACAGCATCCGCCGGATTCCCGGAGTGTGGGACAAACTCGAGTTCGAGGTGATGGCGACCCGTATGACGCTCGATCACATCGAGCATCAGATGCTCCGCGGGCTTTTCAAGGAACCCCGGATACACGCGGCCCTGGTTTGCGCCGCGATATCGTGCCCGCCGCTCCGGCGCGAACCGTTCGCCGGCGCAAGGCTCGATGAACAGCTCGACGACCAGGTCCGGCGTTTTCTCTCGCGCCGCGACTCTTTCCGGATCGATCGGGAAAAGGGCGCCGTGCATCTCTCTTCGATATTCGACTGGTTCGGGGAGGATTTCGCGGGGTTCGCCGGAGCGGTGCCCGTCGCGGGCGGGCTTGGCGCAAAGGAAAAGGCGGTGCTCGGCTTCGCCGCGAGATACCTCGACGGCGCGGACCGGGATTACATCGCTGCCGGCAAGTACACCGTGACGTATACTCCCTACGATTGGACTTTGAACGAACGGCGTGGACAAGAATAACGAGATATACATCTGCGCCTTCGATGACCGCATACACACGCTCTCGCAGGTGAAAGCGTCGCGATGACCGCGAACCCCCTCAAATCCCAGACACCCGAGATGTTTTCGATGATCGCCCACCGGTACGATCTCTTGAACCATCTCTTGAGTCTCAACATCGACCGGTTGTGGCGCCGGCGGCTCGTCGAGCGGTCCGGTCTCCCGCGGGGCGGACGCGTCCTCGACGCATGCGCCGGGACGGGGGACGTCGCGTTCGCCTTCGCGAGATACGCCGATCCCTCCGAAGTTGTCGGCGTCGACCTCTCGCGCGCGATGCTGGAGATCGGCAAGCAAAAGGCGCTTCGGAAAAAGCTCGACGGTCTTGTCCGTTTTGTCGAGGGAGACGTTCTCGCTCTCCCCTTCGAGGACGGACGGTTCGACGCGGTGTCGATCGCGTTCGGTTTGAGAAACCTCCCCGACTACGCGGCGCCGATCGCCGAGATGACGCGCGTGCTCGTCCCCAGGGGGCGGCTCCTGGTTCTCGAGTTCGCCCCGCCTTCCCGGGATCTCTACCGGTGGGGATACGCGTTCTATCTCGGGCGCGTGATCCCGCTCGTCGGGGGCGCGGTCTCCGGGTCGAGCGAGGCGTACGGGTATCTCGCCTCGTCCGTGGGGGAGTTTCTCGCGCGGGAACGCGTGTTTGACCTCATGGAGGCGGCGGGTCTCAAAAACGTGTCGGCGAAGCGAATGACCGGTGGTATTGTCTATTTGTATTCCGGGGAAAAGTAGTCCGGGGTTTACCGGGGCCTAACGCCGAAAGAGCGTGCATCGATGAGTAAGGACAGCAGCAAGAAAACGAAGATTCTTTTTGTATGCATCGGCAACATGATCCGTTCGCAGATCGCCGAAGGGTTCGCCCGTCACACCGGCGGCGGGTTCGTCGAGCCGTATAGCGCCGGCGTCCGTCATACCGGGATGGTGAGCGAAGAGGCGGTCCAGGTGATGAGAGAAAAGCAGATCGACATCCACCGGCAATTCTCCAAGGGGCTTAGCGACGTCCCGTTGGAGGAGATGGATTACATCGTCAACATGTCGGGTTTTCCGAACGAGTCCGTTTTCCCCGGTTCTCCGCAGGCTCGAGTCATCACGTGGCACGTGAACGATCCGCTCGGCGGGAGCGTCGACCGGTTCCGGACGATCCGGGACGAGATAGAGACCAGGGTGGAAGACCTTCTCCGCGCCATTTGGCACGAGTCGTCCAAGAAAAAACACGCTTCATAAGCGCGGGTCCGAGCCGCGAAGCAGGGTGGTCACAGTGGACCGGATTTTCAAACCCAAATCGATCGCTGTGATCGGCGCCACCCCCCGGCGGGGGACCATCGGCCGGCAGCTCCTCCAGAACATCATCGAGTACGGATTCAACGGGATGGTCTTCCCCGTCAATCCCCAGCACGAGTACATCAGCAGCATGAAGTGCTATCCTTCCGTGCTCTCCATCCCCGATCCCGTCGATCTCGCCATCATAGTGGTCCCCAAGGAGCACGTTCTCGGCGTCGCGGACGAGTGCGGTAAAAAGGGTGTAGCGGGGCTCGTCATCATCAGCGCCGGTTTCAAGGAGGTCGGAGGCGAGGGGATCAAACGCGAGGAGGCGCTCGAAGCTCTCAGGAGGAAATACGGTTTTCGAGTCGTCGGGCCGAACTGCATGGGGATCGTGAACACCGATCCCGAAGTCCACATGAACGCGACCTTCGCGCCCCTTGAGCCCGTCGAGGGATCGCTCGCGTTTATGTCGCAAAGCGGGGCGCTCGGAGTCGCGATTCTTCTCATGCAGAAGAAGCTCCACCTCGGCGTCTCGCACTTCGTGAGCGTAGGTAACAAGCTCGACGTCTCGGGAAACGATCTTCTCGAATACTGGGAGCACGACAAGAGAACCAACGTGATCGCCCTCTACCTCGAGTCGTTCGGCGACGCGAGGGCATTTACCGCCGCGGCCCGCCGGATCACCAGAAAAAAACCGATCATCGTGGTGAAGTCGGGGACGACGGCCGCGGGGTCGCGTGCCGCGACGTCGCACACCGGGGCGCTTGCGGCGCTGGATATCGCCGCGGATGCCCTGCTCTACCAGTGCGGCGTGATGCGCGTGTCCACGATCGAGGAAATGATGGACGTCGCGCGGGCCTTGACGACGAACCCGACGCCTAAGGGCGACCGGGTGTGCATTCTCTCGAACGCCGGTGGACCCGCGATCCTCGCCACCGACGCCATCGTGAACGAGTGTCTGAGGATGGCGGCGCTCTCCGACGCGACGAGGCGAAAGCTCGCCGCTTTTCTCCCCGAGGAATCGAGCACGCGAAACCCCATCGATATGATATCGAGTGCGGGACCCCAGGAGTACGAGAAGGCGCTCGAATGCATCCTTCGCGACGACGGCGTCGATATGGTGATCGTCATTTTCGTCCCCCCGATCCTCATCGAGCCCAAGGAAGTCATTACCAAAGTAGCGAAAGTGAGCCGGCGCCACCGCAAACCCGTCTACTGCGTGCTCATGGCGGAGGACCGGTACTACGAGGAGATCCCGAAGGAGATCGAGGACGCCCCGCCGCTCTATCGTTTTCCCGAGGATACGGTGCGGGCTCTGTCGACGATCAACCGTTACCGGCACTGGTGCAATCGGCCCGCGGGCAAAGTCAAGCGCTTCACCGTTCGCGACAAGTCGGTCGCCGGTCTCGTCGCCGCGAAACACGCCGCGGGCGGCGGGTATCTCTCTTCGGCGGAAGCGAACCGCGTGCTTCAAGCGTACGGTTTTCCCGTGTGCCGGTTCGAGCTCGTGCCGGGGAGTGAGGATGTTGTCGCCGCCGCCGAGCGAATCGGCTATCCCGTCGTTCTCAAGGCGCAAGGCGCGAAGATCATCCACAAGTCCGATTTTGGCGGTGTAATCGTCGGGATCCAGAACCGGACCGTGCTCGAAGACGCGTCGCGGACGATGGAGGTCAATCTGCAAAGGGCGGGGGTCCTTGGGGATGTCGAGGGGTTTCTCGTCCAGGAGATGGCGCATAGCGGCAAAGAGGTCGTCCTCGGTATGTCCACCGACGAGACCTTCGGGCCGCTCCTCATGTTCGGTATGGGCGGAAAGTACGTCGAGATCATCAAGGATATCGTTTTTCGCGTGATGCCGGTGACCGATGTCGATGCGTGGGAGATGGTGAAGGGGATCCGTTCGTATCCGCTTCTCGAAGGGGTTCGCGGGGAGAAAAGGGTGGACATCGAGTTCATCGTGGAGTCGATCCAGCGGCTCGCCCGGATGGTGAACGATCTCGCGGGAATCGCCGAGCTCGATCTGAACCCCGTGATCGTGACTCCCGAGCGGCGATACTGCCGCGTGGTGGATAGCCGGATCCGCGTCGCCGGTGCGTGAGTGGAGGGGGTGGAGGGCCGTCACGGGCACGGAGGTCATCGAAGTCTATTCGGCCGCCGGCGAGCGGCTTGACCGGCGGGAGGTCAACATTCGGTTCTCGCTCCCGGACGAGCGATGGTTCAGGAAGGCCGCGAAAGAGGCGCGGTTCTCGGTCGAGTCGCTCTACGGGGACTACAAGTGCTCACCGTTCAGAGAAGAGTCGAGCCCCTATATGATCTGGGTGCTCCGCGGCGGATAGCCTTCGATCAGAACGGTCGAGCCGCCATCGAGTCTCGAGTCTTTGTGAAAAAATGACCACGGAGATGGGGTAACCCGAAGCGATTGAAAAACCTAGACACAAAATCGACGAATTTATGTCTTTCGACCGAGCCCTCCATTACATATATTATCGCGAGTGGTGCCGGATGATTTCCGCGCATGGTCTCGATATTAGATCCGTGTGGAATGATCTCGGGTTCAAGAGCTTGAATTCTCGCAGAGAAAACGAGTCTCGCTTTCCCCCCGGGCTCGCGCGCATCGTTTTCTCCTGTCGAACTAGTTGCCTCGTGGGGTTTTCCCCGCATTCATAGGGTTCGATCGAGTTCACGCCTCCCGGCGATGCGAGACGGGTCGGAAACAACTGCCTCACCGACTCTCGACGCTGCGCCGCGACGGGGATGAACTGTTTTCCCAAGAGCCGGACAAACCAAAAAACTCGGAAAGCGTGAGTTGAACATGAAGAGAATCGCGATGCTTGTCCTCTCGTGGATGTTGGTGTCGGGCTCCGGGAATGGTGCCGCCGCGCAAAGTCAACCGGCCAACCCGGACAGCGCTCTGCAGAATCTCATCGATCGGATGGAAGGAACCCGTCTGCCATTGACGGGGGCCGTGGATTACGCGCTCGAAAACGCGACGTCGGTCCGAACCGCGGAGGCGGCGTACCTCGCGGCCAAAGGATCGGTGAGACGGGAGAAGGGCACTTTCGACCCCGAGCTGTTCCTGTCCCTCAACCATTACGATGACGAGCGGCCGACCGCGTCCTTTTTCGCGGGAGCTTCCGTCCTGAACACGGCGGAGACCGTGGGTAGCGCCGGTCTCCGAATGGAGCTTCCGATCGGGACGAGCCTCGAGGCGTCCCTCAATACGGTCGGGTCGGAAACGAATTCCGCCTTTGCCTTTCTCAATCCCCAGTACGACGCCTTCGGGAGCCTGAGTCTTCGCCAGCCGCTCCTCGGCGGATTCCACGTATCCGCTCGAAAGGAGCTCGCGCGGGCCGAAGATGAGATGGAAGCGGCGAGGGCTCGTTACGAACAAGAAGTTCTCGCGGTGAGCGTCCGTGTGGAACAGTTCTACTGGGACCTCTATGCGTCCGAGCGCGACTACGTGGTACAGAAGCTCATACGCGATCGCGCGGAAGCTTTTCTCAAGGACACGGAGCTTCGCGCGAAAGCCGGGCTCATCGGGCCGAATCAAACGGCGAGCGCGCGGACGTTTCTAGCGGAGCAGGAGATTCTCCTCCTCGACCGCGAGGAACAGATGGACCGTTTGTCGGATGAGCTCGCGTCGCTCATCGGTAAGAGACCGGAAACGGGGAGTGGGCGTTTCGTCACCACGGACGAACCCCCGGACGAATTCCCGTTGGAGGAAGCCGACGAATTGGTGCGGCTCGCCGTCGAGAACAGCCTCGATCTTCGGGCGGGAAAGTCGGAGATCGCGGCAAGACGCTCGCTGTCGAGCGCAGCTTTCTGGGAGGCCATGCCGAGCGTCGATCTTGTGGGCTCGCTCGGGGGAAACGGTCTCGCCGGGACCGCCCAGGACGTGGTATTCGGGAGCGACACGCTTCGCACCACCGTCGGGGGCGGGTTTGGCGATGCGGCGAGCGAGGCCATGAGCGGGGACTACCCGTCGTGGAGCATCGGCGTGGAAGTCAGCATCCCGCTCTTTTTCCGGACCGGACTCGGTGAGAAGGACCGGTTGGACGCGGAAGTGGTGATCGCCGAGCAACGCTATATTCAACAAACCAGAAGATTGGAAGACCAGGTGAGGACGAGCCACCGCGAACTCTCTAACGGCCAGCGCCGTCTGGGCGCCGCGAGAGAAGGCGTGCAGGCTGCTCGCGAGCAAGTCCGCATCGGGATGATCGAATTTCAAAACGGCCGCACAACGGCGTTCGAACTCGTGCGGCTCGCGGCGGATTTTGCCGTGGCCGAACAACGGTACTCGCAGGCGCTCGTACGGAGCGCCAAAGCCGCTGCCGAGCTAAGACAGTTGACCTCCGGCGCGTATCCCGGCGCGCGGCCGTATTAGACGCGGCGTTGCGAGCGGATCACGACCACAGAAAGGGTTGGTCTCATGGCTACGAAGATAGCGACGTTTCGCGGGTGGTTTTTCTTGACGATCATCGGATCGCTCATTCTCGTAATTTCCGGGTGCGGAAAGAAGGAAACGGCCGGCGGTGGGTTTTCCATGCCCCCGATGCCGGTCGAGGTGAGCCCCGTTCTCGTTCAGAAAGTCCAGGACAAGTTCGAGTCCGTCGGGACGATCGAAGCGACCGAGGCGATCACCGTCGTGTCCGAGATAGACGCGGCGGTAACGGCCCTTCCCTTCAAAGAGGGGGGATACACGAGGAAAGGCGATCTCATCGCGCAGCTCGACGACTCCCAGCTTGCCGCCGAGGTCGCGCGCGCCGATGCGCTTCGCGCCCAGACCCAGTCGACATACGACCGTGTGAAGTCCGTGGTCGAACAAAACGCCGGGGCGCCTCAAGATCTCGATGACGCCGCCGCGGCGCTCAAAGTGGCCGAGGCGAATCTCGCCGTGGCGAAGGCCCGCCGCGCCAAGACGCGGATCGTCGCTCCATTCGACGGCGCGATCGGAGCGCGTCTCGTGAGCGTCGGGACCTTTCTTCGGCCGGGGCAGCCGATAACGGACCTGGTCAACATCGATGAGATCCGGGTGACGTTCTCGGCGCCGGAGCGTTTTCTCTCGAGCCTGAGTCAAGGAGCGGCGGTCACGGTATCGACGCCGGCGTTTCCCGGTCATGAGGTGACGGGGGAAATCGTCGTGATCGAACCCGTCGTCGACGAGGGGACGCGAAGCGTCCGCGTCGTCGCTCGCGTTCCGAACCCCGAGCGCAAGCTCCGCCCGGGTATGTCGGGCAACGTGTCCGTTGTGTTGGGCGAGCGTCCGGCCGCGATCACGATCCCGAACGAGGCGATCTTCGGGAGCGGAAATCAGACGTTCGTGTTCGTGGTAAAGCCGGATAGCACCGTCGCTCGCGTCCCTCTCACGCTCGGGACTCGCCTTCCGGACGTCGTGGAAGTTCTACGGGGTCTCGAGCCCGGTATGACGGTCGTTCGCGCGGGTCACCAGAAACTCTTCGACGGCGGCAAGGTGTTGCCTATGACCCCCCAGGGAGGCGCGAGCCCCGCGAGCGCGGGTAAGGGAGATTCCGGAAGCGGCGGAGACGGGGCGAAAAAACCCGGGAGCGAGGGATAACACGGATGAAACTCAGCACGACATCGATCGAACGTCCGGTTTTGGCCGCCGTAATGAGCTTTGCGATACTGCTCTTCGGGATCATCGCCTTTACGCGTCTACCGGTGCGCGAGTATCCGGACATCGATCCGCCGATCGTGTCCGTCGTCACACTGTACCGCGGCGCCAGCCCGAGCGTCGTCGAAACCGAGATCACGAACGTCCTCGAAGAGCAATTCGCCACCCTCGAAGGCGTAAAGACGATGGACTCGTCGAGCCGCGAGCAGGGCTCCGTCATCACGATCGAATTCGAATTAAGCCGCGACGTGGACGAAGCGGCTAACGACGTCCGTGACCGCGTCTCACGCGTTCGAGGGGCTCTCCCCCGCGAGATCGAGGACCCCATCGTCTCCAAGGTCGACGCGAACGCCCAGGCGATCGTATGGCTTGGGCTCTCGAGCGATCGCCACACCGGGCTCGAGCTCACCGACGCGGCCGATCGCATCCTGAAGGAGCGGATCCAACGGCTTCCGGGCGTCGGGTCGGTGATCATCGCCGGTGAACGGCGCTACGCGATGCGCGTATGGCTCGATCCTATGCGCATGGCCGCCCACGGGCTCGCCGCCCGGGACATCGAGGCGGCCGTCCGGAGAGAAAACGCCGAGATCCCCGCTGGACGAGTCGAAGGTTTGGAGCGCGAGTTCTCCGTTCGTACGCGCGGGGAGCTGTCCGCGCCGGAGGAATTCGGCGCGATCATCGTGGCGCAAGACAAGAACGGTATCGTGAGGTTGCGCGATGTGGCCGAGGTGAACGTGGGCGCCGAAGACGAGAGGACCATTGCGCGGTACAACGGCCAGCCGGCCGTCGGGCTCGGCATCGTCAAACAATCGAAGGCGAGTACGGTGGACGTTGCCACCGAAGTTCGCGAGGCGCTAACGGAACTCACCGGGCTCCTTCCCCAGGGGATGAGGCTCGACGTCGCGTACGACTCCTCCACGTTTATCGAGGAATCGATCCGCGAGGTGTCGGAGACGCTCATCATCGCGATCGGTCTCGTGATGCTTGTAGTTTTCGCGTTCTTGAAGAGTTTCCGCGCGACCGCCATTCCCACGGCGGCGATCCCCATTTCGATCATCGGTGCTCTCGCCGTCTCGCTCTTCGCCGGGTTCTCGATCAACATTCTCACGCTCCTCGCGCTCGTTCTCGCGATCGGTCTCGTCGTGGACGACGCGATCGTGGTGCTGGAGAACGTCTACCGTCACATGGAGATGGGGAAGAGCCGGTGGCAAGCGGCGCTCGACGGGAGCAAAGAGATCGGGTTCGCGGTGATCTCGACGACGATCGCCCTCGTTGCGGTTTTCGTTCCGCTTGCTTTCCTCACCGGGTCCGTCGGGCGGTTGTTCAACGAGTTCGGCGTGACGCTCGCCGTCGCGGTGTTGATCTCGGGGTTCGTAGCGCTGACGTTGACCCCGATGCTTTGTTCGAAGATCCTGCGGCCGCTTCACGGGGGTGGTGGGGGGTGGGCGGTGCGGTCTTTCGATGCATTTTTCAACTTGCTCAACCGGGCCTACGACAAGACCCTGCGGTTGGCGCTTCGCTACCGCGTGTTGATGCTTGTCGGCGCGGGCGCGGCGGTGGCTTTGATCGTGTTGCTCGTCCGGGTGTTGCCGAGCGAGCTCGTCCCCACCGAGGACCGCAGTATCGCTTTCGGGATCGTGATCGCTCCGGAAGGGTCGACGCTCGATTACACCGACAAGTATATGCGGGAAGTGGAGAGCCGCGTGCTCGCGCTGCCGGAGCGGCAGGGTCTCTTCACCGCCATCGGGCTTGGCTTCGGGGGACCGGGGAACGTGACGAACGGCTTCATGTTTCTGAATCTCAAGCCGCACCACGATCGGGATAAGTCTCAACAGCAAATTGTTCAGGAACTCTTCCCTCAACTGATCTCGATCCCCGGCGTGCTCGCCTTCGTCATCAACCCGCCGAGTATCGGCGGGAGATTCAGCTCGAGCCCGGTCGAGTACGTGCTCCAGGCGGATAGCTACGATGCATTGAGCCAGGGTGTCGGTATCATGATGGGAGAAGCGTCGAAACTGGGATACCTGGTAAACCTCGATACAGATCTCCGCCTCAACAAACCCCAGCTCGACATTACGATCGACCGCGAACGCGCGTCGGGTCTCGGCGTGTCGGTAGCGGACGTGGGGACGACGCTCGAGACCTTGCTCGGCGGGCGCGCGGTGACCAATTTCAAGCGCGGCACGAAGCAGTACGATGTCGTCCTGCAGATGAAACCGGCCGCGCGAGCCACGCCGGACGCGATCCGCGAGATCTATATTCGCGGCAGCGGCGGTATGGTTCAACTCGCCAACGTGGTACGCGTCGAGGAGACGCTCTCTCCGAAGGAGCTCAACCACTACAACCGCGTCCGATCGGCGACGATTACCGCGAACCTGGCCCCCGGCGTGAGTCTCTCTGATGCGCTCGGCGACCTCGACCGGATCGCCGCGGAGAAACTCCCCGCGGGTCTCAAGAGGGAGTTCGCGGGGCAGTCGCTCGAGTACAAATCTTCGAGCTCGAGCCTCTACTTTATGTTCATTCTGGCGATCCTCTTCATATACCTCGTGCTTGCCGCGCAGTTCGAGAGCTTCGTGCACCCCTTTACGATTTTACTATCGGTGCCGCTTGCCGTGTTCGGGGCGCTGCTGACGCTTTTCATCTTCAAACAGAGCCTCAATATCTACTCGCAGATCGGGCTCATCATGCTCATCGGTCTGGTCACCAAGAACGCGATCCTGATCGTGGAGTTCTCGAACCAGCTCCGCGCCCGCGGGCGGCCGCTCTCCGAAGCGGTGATCGAGGCGGCGACGATCCGTCTGAGACCGATCCTCATGACGTCCTTCTCGACGATCTTCGGCGTGCTCCCGATCGCCATGGGGATCGGGGCGGGTGGAGAATCGCGCATGCCGCTCGGACTCGTGGTCGTCGGCGGTGTTTTCTTTTCGACCTTCTTGACGCTCGTGCTCGTGCCGGTGGTGTACACTCTGCTTGCCCGCTTTACGAAGGCGACCAGGGTGAAGGCGGAGGAGCCGGAAGAAGCGAGAGCCCAGGACCGGGCCGGCGCCGGCGTGGTTTCGGCGGCAGGCGAGGTCGTTTGAACGCCGACAACGCCTGACCCGGACGCTCATCCTAAGGGAAATGGGTCACACTCATCCAAACGCGCAGGTTTCGGGGTCGGCCCAGAAGACCTCGGCGCGGCTCGCCGTGTCGGCCGGCCTCACGCTGGCGTTTGTGGTATTCGAGGCGATCGCCGGGTTTTGGGCAAATAGTCTCGCGCTCCTCTCGGATGCGGGGCACAACCTCACCGACGTCGTCGCCCTGGGCTTAAGCTGGTACGCCATCCGGCTGTGCACGCAGCCCGCGCACGCCGGAAAGACCTTCGGTTACCACCGCGCGGGGATTCTCGTCGCGCTCGTCAATTCGACGACCCTCGTCGTGATCTCGTTGGGGATCTTCTGGGAGGCCCTGCACCGTTTTCGTTCGACCCCGGAGGTTCAGCCGGGCATTCTCATCGGTGTCGGCGCCGTCGCTTTCGTCATCAATATGGGGACGGCGTGGCTGGTCAAACGGGGGAGCGAGAACGATCTGAATCTGCGAAGCGCGTTCGTTCATCTCATGGGAGACGCCGTTTCGACGCTTGGAGCGGTCGTCGCGGGCGTCATCATCGCTTTCACGGGAATGAACTGGCTCGACCCTCTGGTGAGCGTTCTCATCGGCATTCTCATCCTGTGGAACGCATGGGGTATTTTGCGGGAGACGGTGAGCATCCTCCTCGAAAGTACGCCGCACGATATCGACATGAACGAGATGGTCCGCGATCTGAAGGGAATCGACGGGGTGCGGGGAGTCCACGATCTTCACGTGTGGAGCATCACGCGGAGCCTGCGCGCCCTGTCCGCCCATATAGTGACCGACGATGTCTCGGTCAGCCGCGGAGCGGCCGTGCAGCGCGAGGTTAGCGGGCTCGTCGGCCGCAAGTACGGGATCGGTCACGCGACCCTTCAGCTCGAGTGCGTCGGGTGCGAGGGGGAAGAGCTTTTCTGCGACATCGCGGATAGCCGCGGGGGAACGGGACCGAATACGTCCTCTTGAAAAGGCGCGGTCTGCTTCCCGGTCGCATAATTGAGTGCGCGGAATCTCGGCCGGATGGTATGCTCCGCGGCGGAGGTGGTCGCCATGGCAAGCGCTTCGCGCCGGGTTCTCGTGTGGAGCCCGCGGATCCTAGGGATTCTGGTCGCCGTCTTCTTCATGATCTTCTCGCTCGACGTCTTCGGCGAGGGAAAATCTCTGGGCCCCGCGATCCTCGCTTTTTTAATCCATAACATCCCTTCTTTCGCGCTTCTCGCGTTCGTGGCGCTCTCATGGCGCCGGCCGTGGATCGGCGGAAGCGTGTTCGTCGCTCTCGGCGTCTTCTATGCGGTAATCACGACCCGCCATCCGGATTGGATTCTGGCGATTTCCGGCCCGCTCTTCGTCGTCGGCATGCTCTTCTTCCTCAGCTGGCGCCGCGGCGGGAAAGCGGAGCGGACGAGCGAGCCATGACGGGGCCCGACGCTCCAATCCGCGATATCGCCGACACCGCCTGGTGGACGGCCGTTTACCGGGCGCGCGAGACCGACCGCAAAGACGCGCTCTTTCGCGATCCCTTCGCGCGCCGGCTCGCGGGGGCCCGTGGTGCCGAGATAGCGGACGCCGCGGAACGCCAGAAGAAGAGCGAATGGTCGATGGCGGCTCGGACCTTTCTCTTCGACGAGCTCATCCTCGAGCACGTCGGAAGAGGCGCGGACATGGTCGTCAATCTCGCGGCTGGGCTCGATGCGAGACCATACCGGCTCTCTCTTCCTTCATCACTCATCTGGGTCGAAGTCGATCTGCCCGATCTTCTCGAATACAAAGCGGACGTTCTCGCGGGCGAGAAACCGGCGTGCGTTCTCGAGCGGACGCCGCTCGATCTCTCGGACGCGGCGGCGAGACGGGATCTATTCGAACGCCTTGGCCGCCGGGCCGCAAGACCGCTCATTGTGTCGGAAGGTCTTCTCATCTACCTCGCGGCTGAAGCCGTTGGAGCGCTCGCGAGGGACCTCGCCGCGGCACCGCGCTTCCAAACCTGGATCCTCGATCTTGTCTCTCCGGGTCTCCTCCGTTTGATGCGGAAGAACCTTGGGGAACAGCTCGCAAACGCGGGCGCGCCGCTCGAATTCGGACCCGAGCAAGGGCCTGCGTTTTTCGCGCCTTACGGTTGGAAAGCCGTGGATGTGCGGTCGCTTCTCAAAGTGGGAGCGCGCTCCGGGCGTCTGCCTCTATTGATGCGCCTTCTCGCGATGTTCCCCGAGCCGACCGAACGGCTCGGGTCGCGCCCGTGGTCGGGGGTGTGCGTGGTCGAAAAGAATCCCCGGTGAACCCCGCGGCTAGTACACCACCGTCACCCCGCGCGCCTGAAGCGCGGGGATGTGCACGGTGATCGACTCAAACGACAACGGATTTCCCTGGAGGTACAAGAGGTCCCCGTCGCCGAGCCCCGCGTTCGCCGCAAGCGGCGCGATGTTGGTAATCGAGTTGTTGTCGAGGACGAGCTTCTGCAAATTCGGCAGCCCCTGCAACGGCGCCACATCGGTGACGTCGCAGCTTTGAATCTGCAAATCCGTCAGCGCCGTCAGCCCGGAGAGCGCGGAGATATCGGCGATCAGGTTTTCGGACAGATAGAGCAACTCGAGCGTGGTAAGACCCGAAAGCGCGCTCAGGTCACCGATCTGGTTGGCGATGAGGTACAGATTCTCCAGCTTGGTCGACCCGGCCAGAACGGATATATCCGAGATCTCGTTTTTCCAGAGATTCAGCGTTACCAGGTTCGTTAACCCGGCGAGCGGCGCGATGTCGCTCACCTGATTATCATAGAGGTTGAGCGACGTGAGCTTGGTCATTCCCGAGAGGGCGGTGACGCTGGTTACTTGATTCTCGCTCACACTCAACATCGTGAGGTTGGTCATGCCGGCAAGCGGCGTGACGTCGGAAATGTTGTTCCGATCGAGAACGAGAATCGTCATCGCCGTCTTGCCCGCGAGCGCGCCGATGTCCGATATGTCGTTTCCGCCGAGATGCACGTCGGCGAGCTTGGTCATCCCGCTCAGGGCCGAGATGTCGGTGATCAGATAGTTCTCGTGGAGATGGATCTGTTCGAGATTGACGAGACCGGCGAGCGGAGCGATGTCGGCGATCCGATTGTCCCCGATCTGGAGGGCTCTCATCTTGACGAGTCCGGCGAGCGGGGAGAGATTGCTCACGAGGTTGTTCCACATGAAGAGAACTTCCAGATTGATGCAGTACTCCATCCCCGAGAGGCTCGCGATTGCCTGGTTGTTGGCGAAGATCTCGTGAATCGGCAAGAGGTCGGACCGGTAAATCGGCCCAGTCGGCTTGGCGATCTTGCTGCGGATGATCAGGTCGAGTTTGGGGTCCGGGAATGTGACTTCGAAGTTGTTGAAGCAAGTGACCGAGGGGCAATTGGAGAGCCAAGACCACGTGTCCGCGTGGCTTCGCGTCTTGAGCCCGAAGTAGTAGGTTGAATTCTCCGAGAGACCCGTGACGAGCATCGTATCCGTCGATCCGAACGGACCGGGGGCAGGTTCGCCGCTCAGGGGGAGAGCCGAATCCCAGTTCTCCCAGGACAATTCGCTCGTGGAGTACCGGATATCATATTGGGCGGCGGTCCCAACCGTGTCCTCATCGCCGGGCGCCGTCCACTCGAGAGTGACCGTCGTGGGCGTCACCGACTTGACGTGAAGATCGGCGACCGATGAGGGATACGCCTCATCGTCCACGTCCATTCCGCCGCCGGAGCCGGAACACGACAACGATAAAGCGACAACGGCGGTACAAATCGCCGCTGCCACGACCGACGAGAGCCGCGTAGCCTTAGCCATAAGAATTCTCCTGGAAAGAGGTTGAGACCATAATTATGAACCCGCTCGACATTGATGTCAAACGTTTCCCGGCAGCCCGCCGGCGGCGCGCATTCCCGGCCGCGCGCGTGTATCGTATAATCGAGGTATAATCGAGCGCGACATATCTTCCTCGGCCCGTTCGATCCCGCGACTTCCTCGCCGCCGGGGCCGGCGTTGCGCTGATCGTTGCGCTGATAAGGAGACCGCCATGGACTTTTTCAACGTGTACGAGGACGCCAAGCGCGCCGAATCCTACTCCCGTCTGGAATTCCCCGGCACGTACTACCTGGCGTTTCGCGATCTCCCGGGCATCATCTCGACGCACGTCTCGGGAAGAAAGGCGATCGACTTCGGATGCGGCGCGGGACGTTCCACGAAGTTCTTGAGAAAGCTCGGTTTCGACACGATCGGTATCGACACTTCGGCGGACATGTTGAAAAAGGCGCGTGAGATCGACCCGAAAGGGGACTACCGCCTGGTCGACGGCGCCGATTTCCACGAGATCGAAAGGGGTTCGCGCGATCTTGTGCTCTCGGCCTTTACGTTCGACAACATCCCCACGAGGGAACGGAAGGTGAAGATCTTCGCGGGGCTCGCCGGGCTTCTCACGACCGGCGGCGCGATCGTGAACCTCGTCTCGTCACCCGACATCTACACGCACGAGTGGGCGTCGTTCACGACGAAGGACTTTCCGCAAAACAAGTGGGCAAAGAGCGGAGACAAGGTCAAGATCATCATGACCGACGTGGACGATCGAAGACCGGTGGAGGACGTCGTCTGGTCGGATGAGGCGTACCGCGAGGTCTACCGGGCGTCCGGGTTCGAAGCGGTCGGAAAGTACGCACCGCTCGCGCGGGAAGACGAACCGTACGACTGGGTGAGCGAAACGCGAATCGCCCCCTGGGTGATCTACGTGTTGAAAAGAGCATGATCGGCATGGGCCGGCGGGCCGCCGCCGGGTGGAACGGACTTCTCGCACCGACTCGATCCAGCCGGCGGTCTTCGACGCCTACCCCACCACGTAAGGATCCTTCGTCAGATCCTCCTTCTCGAACCGGGCGAGGTTCAACGCATCGATCGGGATCGACGTTTTCCCCGTGGTGATGAGCTCGGCGAGGAGCTTCGCGACGACGGGAGAGAGCATGAACCCGTGTCCGCTGAACCCGCAGGCGTGGTAATAGCCTTTGTGGCCGTCCACCGCGCCGAGAATCGGGCGATGATCGGGGGACATATCGTATTGCCCCGCCCACTGGCGGATGATCCGGGCCTTCCCCAGAGAGGGCAGGGTCTCGCGGAGAGCGGAGGCGTATCTAAAGAGAAAATCGGGCGACGACCGCGTGTTGTACGACGACGGCTCGCCGGGATCCCCCACCCCGCCGACGATTTCCCCCCGAAGACTCTGTGAAAAGTAGAATCCCTTTTTCGGCGAGATGATCATCGGCCCGAGAAAGGGCTTGAGCGATTCGGTGACCGCGATCTCGTGGCGGACGGGCTTTGTGGGGATCTCGATCCCGATCATCGCTCCGATGTCTTTCGAGCGCGCTCCGGCGACGTTGACGATCACCGGGGCGTTGTAGATATCCTTCCCGGTCGCGACTTCGTAGGTCCCGTCGGAGAGGCGTTTCACGCCGGTCACCCGCGTGTGAACCTTGATCTCGGCGCCCAGACGCCGCGCCGCCTCCGCGTATCCCCAGAGGACCGCGTACGGATACGCCATCCCGTCCGTGGGGCAGAACGCCGCGCCGAGGAGACCGCTCGTGTTTATCCCGGGGACGAGATCGACAATCTCGGGGACGGAGAGCAGGCGCGTCGGTACGCCGAGCTTGTTCTGGAGGGGGATGGTTCTCGAGACGACGTCGCGCTCCTGCTCGTCGAGAATAAGGACGAGATAACCGCCCTGGCGGAAAAAGATGTTGAACCCGAGCTCCCCCGAGAGCCGCTCGTAGATCCTCAAGCTCTCGCGGGCGAGGACGATGTTTTCCTCCAGACCCCACTGTTGCCGGATACCGGCGCCGCACCGGCCGGTGTCACCGGAGCCGATGTACCCCTTTTCAAGCACCACGATGTTCTTCACCCCGCGCCGCGCGAGGTTGTACGCGGTGGCGAGCCCGTTCACTCCGCCGCCGATGATGACGACGTCACGCTTGACCGTCACGGCTTTTCCTTGTCGGTTTCGACGATGTCCTCGATCCGCATCGGGAGCACCGGCGGGCGTATCGTCGGAAGGTGGACGAGCCGCGGATCACCGGTAAAACCCGGTGCGCGGTCCGGCGTTTCCCAATCGAGCGAGGCGAGGATTCTAAGCGTCTGGACGAGACAGCACTTGCCCTGGCACTTGCCCGTTCCGATCCCGGTGTACCGTCTGAGGGTCTCCAGGTCGCCGAACCCGTGAGCGAGCGCCGAATGGATCTCCTCGATTTCAACGTCTTCGCAGTGGCAGATGATTGTCTTCCCCATGGTTCCTTTCGCGCCGCGTTCAAAAGACTGTCAAAAGACTGTCAGAAAAATCGTCCAGGCGGAGCGTTGATAACCTCCGCGCCGCGGCGGCCAAGCGGGTGGGGGGCTCCCCGCGGTCAAGCGCGGACCGCGCGGGCGGCTTGCGCGCCGGCCTCTTCGCCGCTCTCGATCTTCTTTTTCCAATCGGTCTCGCCCGCCGCTTCGCCCGCGACGTAGAACGACACCGTTTCATCTTCCGAAGCACCGCGGGTCGTTACCGGCCGCATGATCCTGAACTCATCCAACGGGGCGTCGGAGAGCGCGTACTCCACCCCCGCCTGATACGGTAGTTCGTACGCGGGTTGCCCGGGGAGGACGACGCAGAGGAGATCGCACGACAGAGTCGTCTTTTCGCCGCCCCCCACGGGCGAGACATCGACCGCACGAAGCCAGGCGCCGCCCCTGGCGCGCGTGATCCTCGCGCTCGTGATCGTTGGAATCTTGTCGAGCACGCGGCGGTTGTGGTCGTCGGATTTCACCGCCTCGGTGGGGTCGACGAGAGCCACCAGCTTGATATCGTGGTGAAGAAGAAGCTGGCCGGTCGCGCGGAGCGTCGAGACCGCCCCGTAAACGACGGCCCGACGGCCCGGCCGGAGATCATCGCGTTCGAGAAGAAGTCGTATCGCCCTTTCGCCGAATATCCCCAGTGTATCGTTGTTCTCGAAAAGAGGGATTATGTCATTCGCACCGGGCGCGAAGACGAATGAACGCGCGCGGACACGCGCGAGCCCCCTGTGGGTTTCGAATCCCGCCGATCCCCCGGGGCCGAGGAGCAGCGTATCCGGCGGGTATAGACCCTGCGCCGTGGTCCCGGGGAGATAGGTCACGGCGACGTGCTGTTTGACCCTTTCGATCAGCCGGTCGCGCGTCGACGCGAGCTCCGCGTCGGGTTGATAGCCGAACGAATGTCCCCCGGGAAAGCCGTGCTCATCGACGAGAAGAACGTGGAGTCCGTGATGGGCGGCGGAGAGCGCCGCCGACATCCCCGATAACCCGCAGCCCACGATGACGACATCGTAAGATCTCTCGAGGAGGGGCGAAGCAGACCGGTTCGACTCCGCAGCGGCCGGCGGGGAACCGGCGCGACCCGGGGTGATGCGGCCTACACCCGCCATACGCCGAAGCGTCGCGAGAAAGAGCTGCCGCGCGATCGCCGGTCTCGTAAACATCCTGTAATAGAACCCCGCGGGAAAGGGGATCACGCGGGCGACGGCGGTGAGAAGCGGACCGTAAAAAGGTTGAAAATTCTCTCGTTCGATCTCCATTCCCGATCGAAGCGGGGTGATACACGTCGGAACACCGGGAACCCCATCGACCGACATGTGACACGCCACGCACCGCCCCCTCGCGCAGTGGAGCCCGCGGGGGCGTCTGTACTTGACGCTGTAGGAGAGCGTCCGGATACCCTCGGCGAACAGGGCTTTGGCGACGGGTTCGCCTTCGATCCCGCGAAGCGGACGTCCTTCGAAGTAAAACGTGACGGGTCTATTTTCCATCGAGCGGGAGAATAGTTGAAAAGCGGTGAGCGATCAAGAGTTACGATCCCGCCCGGCGCGCACGGGCGCCGGCTTCGTGGCGGGGCGGAGGGGCGGAGGGGTGTCGCAGGCCCAGCGCTCCTCTTCACTCGGCTTCCCGCCGCGGGTGTTCGCGAGAGGGTCGCGCGGGTGGCGGCCACGGGCGCCCGCGCCCGCGCGGAGCGTTAGCGAGCACGGCCGTGGGCGGATGGCCGACAGGACCCGCGCGGATGCGATCGGCAACAAGGCCCGCGGCGGGCGATCCTCGCTCGTTCTCGCGAAGGGCCTGCGTCCATCCCTCCGCCCCACCGGTCCAGCCCCCCGGCTTGACACAAAGGCCGATTTGAGGGATCATGCTCTAAGTTCCTGAACCAATTTCCCAACATCTTCGTAGTGGCATTTGAAGGCGCGTCTTCGCTGTCGAGGTTCGGGGGGCGGACGGGCCTCGGGGAATTCCGCAGGTGTCTTTCGACCCAAGAGGGAGGTTCCATGAAAAGAACCGTTCTAGCGGGTTGCGTCGCAACCCTTATGGCGTTTTTGTTTCTCGCAGCCCAAGCGGGAGAGGAGCCCGGCGTCATAAACTACAAGGAGTACAAGCTCGATAACGGACTCCGCGTGATCCTGTCCGAAGACCACTCGGTGCCGATCGTCTCCGTCGACGTCTGGTACCACGTGGGGAGCGCCTACGAACAAGAGGGCAAGAGCGGGTTCGCCCACCTCTTCGAGCACATAATGTTCCAGGGATCGGAGAACGTCGGCAAGAGGGAGCACTCCGAGTACGTGCAGAGGGCGGGTGGCGACAACAACGGTTCGACGACCCAGGACCGGACCAATTACTACGAAACGCTTCCGTCGAATCGTTTGAACCTCGGGCTGTGGCTCGAGGCCGACCGAATGAAGTCGCTCGCCGTGAACTCCGAGAACTTCGAGAACCAGAGAAGCGTCGTGAAGGAGGAAAGGCGGCAACGGATCGACAACCAGCCGTACTCCAACGCGTTTCTTGCCTCCGACACGATGTCTTTCGATTTCGTTCCGTACCGGCATACCGTGATCGGGCGGATGGTCGATCTCGACGCGGGGACGGTTGAAGACGCTCAAGCATTCTACAAGAGGTACTACACGCCGAGTAACGCCGTCCTCGTCGTCGTCGGCGATATCGATCAGAAGAAAACGATGAAGATGGTCGAGGAATACTTCGGCGACATCCCGAGGGGACCCGACATCGAGCCAATCTCGGGTGTGGAACCCCCGCATACGGCCGAGCGGCGGGCCGTCATTGAAGACAAGAACGCCAACGTCCCGGCTGTTTTCGTTTCCTATACGATCCCCAGCGCGACGAGCGACGACATGCCGGGGCTCGAGCTTCTGGGTAAGATCCTCACCGACGGAGAGTCCAGCCGTATGCACAACCGGCTGGTCAAGCAGGAGAAGGCCGCGGTCGTGGTGTTCGGCGGCGTTGATGTCCGCAAGGGCCCAGGGCTCTTCAGGTTTGTTTCCGCGGCAAACGTCGGCGTGGACATCGCGAAGTGCGAAGAGCTCATGTTCGACGAAATCGAGAAACTCAAGAATGAGGGCATCGCGGCGAAGGAGCTGGAGAAATCGAAAATCCAGTTCAAGTCGGACTTCATCCGCAACCGTCAGACCGTTCTCGGAAAGGCGGAGACGATCCACGACTATTTGTACTTCGATGGCGATCTCGCGAGGATGAACACGGATATCGACCGGTACATGGCGGTGACGAACGAGGATATTATGCGGGTCGCGAAAACCTACTTCGTCGAAAACAACCGCACCGTCGTCATCGCGCAGCCCGTCAAGAAAGAGGGATAACGTCCGACGGGCCGATTTGGAGGGAATCAATGTATCGGTTTATCAGGAGGAGAAAAATGAAACGGCATTTTGGAAAAGTGTTGGCGGTCCTTCTCGCGGTCGCCGTGCTCGGCCTCTCCGCGGCGGCGTTCGCGAAGGAGACGCCACCGCCGCCGGACAAAATAAAAAAGCTCACCTTCCCCGGCTACAAGGAGTTCGTCCTCAAGAACGGGATGGAGGTCCTTGTCGTCGAACACCACGAGCAGCCGATGGTGTCGCTCTACTTCGTGTTCAAGACGGGCAGCGCGCTCGACCCCAAGGGCAAGGAGTCGCTCTCGTCCTTTACGATCGACCAGATCAACAAAGGAACAAAGACGAAAACCGCCCTCCAGCTCGCCGAGTGGATCGAATCCGTCGGGGGAAGCGTCGGTGCTTTCAGCCAGGCGGAGTTTTCGGCGATCACGGTGTCAATTCTGAGCGAGTACATCGACGTCGCCTACGAGTACCTCCAGGACGTGGTGATGAATCCCACGTTCCCCGAGGAGGAGCTCGAGATCATCCGCGAACGCACGAAGACGGGGCTCGAGCTCGAGCTCTCACAGCCGAGCGCGATGGCCCAACGCCACTTCGACGAAGTGGTGTACGGCGCACATCCGTACGGCAAGAAGGCGACCGTCGAGTCGGTGACGTCGATCACCCGCGACGAAATGGTCGCCTTCTACCAGAAGAACTGCGTGGCCAATAACGTGCTCGTCGGCGTCGTCGGCGATGTCAAGACGGGTGACGTAACGAAAGCGATCGAGAAGTATTTCGGCGGAATGCAGCCCGGGACACTGGACCAGGTCGTCTACCCCGAACCGCCGAAGCTCGATAAGACGAAGATCCTGCTCTACCATCGTCCGGGCGCCGTCCAGACGGAGGTCTACATCGGTCATCTCGGAATGAAAGCGAACAACCCCGATTGGCCCGCCGTTCGCGTCGGCAACCGGATCCTCGGCGGAGGCTCCGACGCGCGCCTCTTCATGAACATCCGCGAGGACAAAGGGTGGACCTACGGTGCGTACAGCTCCTTCTCCCGCGAGCGGGACTACGGCTACTTCCAGGCCCACGCCGCCGTGCGGACCGAGGTCACCGACAGCGCGGTCACCGAGTTCATGAAGGAGATCAAACGGATCAAGACCGAACCGGTTTCGGAGGCAGATCTGACCAACGCGAAGAACTATCTGGTCGGCAACTTTCCGATCCAAATCGAGACCCCGGACCAGATCGCCGGCCAGATCGTCGAGTACAAGATGCTCGGGCTCGGAAAGAAGGATCTCGAGACCTACCGCGACAAGACCGCCGCGGTCACCGTCGCCGACGTCACGGCCGCGATGGACAAGTACCTGCAACCGGAGAATACATACATCGTCCTCGTCGGTGACGCCATGGCCGTCAAGGACAAGGTGAGCGCGATCGCCGATGTCGAGCTTTACGACATCGCGGGTGCGCCGCTCTCTTTCGCGGCGCTCGCCGTCACCCCGGTCGAGTACCAGTACGACACCTCCAAGCTCGGGGGGTTCAAGGGGACGTACGCGCTCAACGTCCAGACGATGGCGATCGGTGACATGATCGTCACCATCGAAAGGAAGAACGAGGGCGGGGAGGAAGTGATTCAGGTCGCGACGACGTTAAGCGGCATGGTGAGCCTCAACGAGGAGATGGCGTTCCACGCTGCGGACCTCTCGCCGATTTCCTACAAGAGAACGATGCAACTCGGACCGAGGTCCATGGGCGCGGAGCTTGCGTTTACCGACACGAAGTGCTCGGGCAAGGTGACCTCGATGGAATCCCCCGAGCCGAAGGACGTCAACGTCGATCTCGTCAAGGGAACGATACTCGATAGCTCCGTCGAGTACGCGGTGAGCTCTCTGCCGCTCGCGGTGGCTACGACGTACCGTTTCCCCGCGGTGGACACGCAGTCCGGTGGTTTGAGCAACGTCGACGTCGAAGTGCTCGAGGAAGTCGAGGTAAAAACACCCGCGGGGAGCTTCATGACCTACAAGATCAAGGTCAAGCGGTCCGACGGAGAAGCGTTCCTCTACTTGGGCAAGGACGCGCCGCACTTCCTCGTCAGGCAGGAAGTCCCCGCTCAGCAGATGACGATCGAGCTCAAGGCGATGTCAAAATAGGGCCGGTCAGGCACCGGTCCTGGACCCGGGCGTGACCGCCCGGGAGAATGATAACGCGAGGCGCCCGCTTGGAAGCGGGCGCCTCTTTGAAATACACGGTGAAAAGTCTCCTCTACCAGTTTCCGGGATCGCTTCGGCTCTCGCGCGTCGCGGCGCACGCGAACCGCAGGCACCCCGTCGTCCTCGCTTTTCACGGGGTGACGAGCGAGGCGCCGGGTCATCTGTGCAACTATCAGGGAAAGCATCTTTACCTCCCGATTTTCAACCGTTTCATGGAGCACCTGCGCGAGTGGTACACGCCCGTACCGATCGCGCGGATCGCCCGCTGGCTCGAGGGGACGACCGATATTCCCGAAGGGGCGGTGGCGGTGACTTTCGACGACGGGTACCGCAATGTCTTGACCAACGCCGTCCCGGTGCTCGACCGCCTGCGGATCCCCGCCACTGTTTACGTGGTGACGGATTTCTTGCGGGAAGGAAAGATGGTTTGGACCGACGCGATCGTGAGCGCGCTCGCGGCGACGAAAAGAACGCGTCTCGAGTTCGACGCGCTCGGACGGCCGATCGATCTTCCCATCGGGAACGACAAAGATAAAGCGGCCGCGGATGCCGATTTGAGGGCACTCTGCAAGTCTCTCGCCGATCATGAAAGGGTCGATCTCGTCGCGCGAATCGTCGCGGCCCTCGGTGTTGGAGAGCGCGATCTCGTCGCCGCGTGGCCCGACCACGATCCGCTCCGTCCGGAGGAGCTGAAGACACTAATCGATCACGGGGTCGAAGTGGGTTCGCACACCACGGGTCACAAGATCCTCACGCGATGCACTCCGGACGAGACGCGCCGGGAGCTCGAGGAGTCGAAGAGGTTTATCGAAAGCGCGACGGGGAAGCCGTGCGAGGAGTTCAGTTACCCAAACGGCGGGCGGGGTGATTTCGACTCGCGGACGGGCGCGGCGGTGAGGGAGGGGGGCTACACGTGCGCGGTGACGGCGATACCGATGCGTGTGCCCCTCGGACAGGACCCGTTCGAGATACCGAGGTACACGCTTGCCGACAACGAGACGACGATGGCCGAGTTCGCAGCGGAGCTCAGCGGGTACCCGGGATACGTTCGCGCGATCAAGAGAAAAATGACGCGGGGGAATTGA
>Ga0315276_10000535_pt1 | contig 32917 bp, 27 predicted proteins | sample YL17G05_0_MG_FD_204542 | JGI IMG/M metagenome (GOLD analysis project Ga0315276, IMG submission 204542) | Sediment microbial communities from Yellowstone Lake, YNP, Wyoming, USA - YL17G05_0 | ecosystem: Environmental > Aquatic > Freshwater > Lake > Sediment | place: USA: Wyoming | collected... | reverse complement strand
GAAAGAACGCAAGGCAGTAATTGCACAAAGATATATCGACAGAAACGCACCTAAAATCGCATCCCTGGCGGAGGTGATTCGCAGCGGAGACAAGTCGACATTCAACAATTATCCGATTCTAATCGGCCCTGTATCTTCCGAGTAAAGGCTCAATTTATGCTACGAGCGGTTATATTCGATTTCGACGGCGTGATAACTGATTCGGAAACCCTGCATTTCCTCGCTCTCAACAAGGCATTAGCTCAATTCAACGCCGAAATAACAACAGAAGATTACTACAAAGATTACCTCGGGCTGAATGACCTCGAATGTTTTCAGTTAATAAGCGAGAGAAGTCGGCTGAAACTCGACAGCGAGCAAATCAAGATTCTGGCGAAAAAGAAAAATCAGATATTTGAAAAACTCGCGAAAACAGAAACAAAAATAATTTCAGGCGTGCCTGAATTTCTTCATACGCTGCGGAAAAACGGGACCGCGATGGCTATTTGTTCGGGCGCCCTGCTATCAGAGATTAAACTGATACTGGGGTACGGCGGTCTGCAATCATTTTTCGAGGTGATAGTTTCCTCCGACCAGGTAAAAAAAGGCAAACCGCATCCGGAAGGACTGCTCCTGACCCTGGAAAGACTCAACAAAAAAGAGCAGCAACCCATATCGGCGGGACAATGTATCGTAATCGAAGATTCACGATGGGGACTCGATGCCGCAAAAGCAGCCGGTATGCACACCATAGCGGTAACAAACTCTTACACAGCCGAGCAGTTGTCGATGGCAGAGAAAATTGTAACAAACCTAAATGAGCTGACTATAAATGATTTAATAAAACTCTGCGACTAATCAGCGATGATTTTAGCGGCCAACCTGCACTGCGCCTGCGCCGGTGATGGCGGTTCTGATTGTGTCGGCACTCAAATCATACTCAATCGCATCGACAAGGGCACCGTTTAAGAGGCAGGGCTGGACCTTGTCACCATAAGCCGTTATCACAGATTTGCCGGCATCATAGAGCAGCCTGGCGGCGGCAAATTGTTTGTCCTGGTCCTCGTAAGTGACACCGCCTGCAGCGCTAAGGGTGGACAGCTCCGTTTTGCCAGCGGCAGCTTCCGCAAGATTAAGCTCCAAATGGCTTGCGGTAACCGCCGCCTGCTGTCCCTGCTGACCCTGAACAATAGGAAAATAATCAATGAGTATGCCCTGCGAATTGGCATCGGCGATAATCTGATTTGCATTGAGATTATATTTCAAGGTCTCGAAGTCCCGCATAAATGCGTAACATCGGCTCCGCAAACTAAATTTGCCCGTGCCGGACTGAGATTCTGAAATGCCGGAATTGTCCACTTTTATCACACTTGGCGGCCCAGCAGCGGCAAACAACTGCCCAGCGGTATCATAATCACACCTGCGACATTTGAGCTCGACTCCGCCGAGTAATTTTTCAGCCGCGGTCCTTATCACCGCAAGTTTTACAGTCCCGCCCGCGGCAGAAAGATGTTTTAAGCCGGAAGAAAACCCGAAAATCTGATTATTGCTTTTTTCGCCGGACAAATTTACGACAAGACGGGGGGCGGAAAGTATGTATTTCTGCTGAATGCCAGAATAATTTCGAATCATTTTGCAAATACAGCCGCCTTCAAAAACAATCTGTTTTTTCGACGGCGAAAATTCGACCTTTTTACGGGTGGTTATCCTGACCGGAACCGGAGGCTCATTGGCATCCGTGCCAAAAACTCCCTTTGCATAAAATCTAATTTCCGATGTCCCCGCAGCAACAGTATCACCTGTCAGCGTGTCATAGTCTATTCTCTGCGCGATAAACGTAATACGATTGGGGTCGTTAAAATCCTCATAACTCTTTTCAAGAATTCCAGCCGTCTTATCAGGTTCAATCTTATCGAGGTCGGGGGACACTTTGGGCGAATCCACAGGCGCAACCAAAATGCCGCCGTCACAGGTTACAAGAATATCGGCAAATTGCCCGGATGATTCGTTTGGTTCGCTTTGTTCGCCCGGCTCGCTTTTCTCTGCAACCTGTGCATCAACTGCTTTTGCGTCAGCCGTGTCGGCTTTGGCGGTTCTATCGCGTTTTTCACCCGATGCTATATTGCTGATAGAAACCTTGTCGGCAAAAATTAACTGCTCCGGGGCGTCTATAACAACACTCCCGTTTAACACACATTTGTATAACTGCTCTTTCTCCTGCTGAGGCGCCTGCGTATCTGCCTGCGGCGTTTCAGTTATCGCAGGGCTGGATGTGCCAAGTGATTTCCTCTCAGCGGCAACCTTTTTCCGGGACGAGGCCGATGACGGCTTCGATGAAACTCTCAAAGTAAGGCGGTCCAAGCTTGTTATTTTAAGGAATTCGAGTCTGTTGGCCCGGTCATTATATATAAGTTCCAGACCCCTGCCGAGCATATTGGCGTTCTGCGAAACGAATTTGACCGGCCCTTCGGTTGAGAACTGCGATTTCTCACTCAAGAAGGTGACATCATCGAGATAAATAAAGCTTTCGCCGATATTACTATTGCTTTCAGGCAAAATATGGATAACCACATTTCCTGTAAGGGTGGCATCCTGCGGGCTGGGCCTGCCGACAATATTTTCGACCCGCACCTTTCCCTTGTCGGCAGTAAGGAGACCCTTAAAACCGGGACGAAAAATATTCATAAAGGGCTTTTCAATCTCCCACTCATCACCGGCCTCGTGCAAAAGCCTCTCAAAGCCAAATTCGCGGTCAACCTGCTTATCATCATTAAGGTGCTCATACCTGGCCTTCTGGACGGTCCTAACTCCAACATCACCGATTTTTCCAAAGGGCGAATTCGGAGACTGATTGACATCGCCAACAGCAACGGTTTCATTGAAATCCGTTCCGGTATCAATAACAATACGAGGCGTGCGGCTCAGCCAGCTATAGAACATATATATCACAAGCAAAACCATCAGCGAGATAAACCACACAGCAAATTTTCTTGACCTGGATTCCATAATAAATCCGTTGAAACCTTATTGCAGATACCTTTTCATAAGTTCCTGCCATTTTCCGGCATTTTTCAAGATATATTCTATAACCTCACGCACAGCGCCTTTTCCTCCCTCACAGGCAGCCACATAATCAGCATATTGTTTAACCTCATTAACCGCATTGGCAACGGCCGCTCCAAATCCAACGTACTTTATAACCGGCAAATCCGTCAAATCGTCTCCCACATACGCCACCTGCTGCGGGGAAAAACCGGTCGGGCCGAGAAACTCTTTAATCGCATTCAGCTTGTCGCGGCAATCCTCGAAAACATAATCCACATCGAGCTGTTTGGCCCGATGCTTTGTAGGCTGCGACGCCCTGCCGCTTAAAAAAGCGACCTTCAGTCCAGCCCGCCGCCACATCTTAATGCCGTGGCCATCCAGTATATTAAAAGACTTGCTTTCGCTGCCATCACTGTTAATTATCAAGGTGCCATCCGTCAAAACACCATCGACATCCAGAACAAGTATTTTGATATCGCCGAGCTTTGCCTTTCGTTTTTCTGTCATCGCTCCTCTTGGTCCATAAAATCATCTGACTGGCAGCCAGATATGAACCGTCTAACCCACAACCTTTATCGTTACTATGTCCTGCACATCAATCAAACCGACAGGTTTGTTATCGCCATCAACGACCGGCAATTCGTCAATTCTGTATTTGTGAATAACGGCGGTCGCCTCCGCAGCCAGCGTATCGGCCCTTATTTTTTTGCAATTGGCCGTCATAACATCCTCAACTTTAAAATCAAATGCCCGCTGCCCCTGTTTTGTCATAAGGCGCCGAAGGTCGGCATCAGTAATCACTCCCGTCAATTTTCCGTCCCCATCAACAATCATCACGGCCCCGTGCCGTTTCACATCGCCGGTTTTTTTGAGCATCTCTCTGACCGTATCACCAGCTTCGGCAATGGGCAGTTTTTCGCCTTTTTTAAACATCATCGACTGCTCAACCGTCATCAATCTTGCGCCGAGCGAGCCGGCGGGATGAAATCTGACATAATCCTCAACGCCGAAATTACGCGCCTTCATAACCGTGAAGGCGAGGGCATCGCCGACAGCCAGCATACAGGCGGTGGAAACGCTGGGGGCAATACCGAGGGGACAGGCTTCCGATATTTCGCCCATACACAGAACCACATCGCTATGCCCGCTCAAAGTTGAATCCTGCCGGCCTGTAATTGCTATCAATTTAATCTCGAGCTGCTTGACGAGATTTATCAGCCTTATAACCTCATCGGTCTCGCCGCCGTAGCTCAAAACAATTACTATATCATCCTTCCGTAATCTGCCCAGGTCGCCGTGAACTGCTTCGGCAGGATGAAGAAAGTGACTGGGCGTGCCGGTCGAGGCGAGGGTTGCGCTTATTTTGCGACCAATGATGCCTGCTTTTCCGATGCCGCTGACGATTACCGAGCCGCCGCAGTTGTAAATCATCTCCGCAGCTTTGGCAAAAGAGCCATTTACAATCGGCACAACTGACCTTATCGCATCAGATTCACTGCGAATTACATCCCGTGCGTATTCGAGGTCAAATTCCACCTGTTATCAACTCCTTGATTATTCGGGTCAGGATTTATCAGCTTTCAATAATATTATTAAAGCACAACGGGCAGTCAAGACAATTTCGATTTGCCTACAAATCCGGTCGGCTATTTTATGAGATTTCCCTGCTCATTATAACAGAACACATCGTGCTTTTCGCCGGCATAATCAGCAGCAGAACGAATGATGATGCGTTTGTCGTTTTGATGCTCTATATTTACAATCGTCGCTCTTTTCTCATTTTGCAGATATTCGGCAACCTCCGGCGAAGCAAATATCTCGATGCGTTTGACCTGATCTTTCGATGCCGAAAGATTCAACAGCCGGATAATCTCGATAGACAGCGACTCGTGGCTTTTGATAACGCCTGTGCCACCACAATGCCGACACTTCAGATAAGTGCTGGACTGCAGCGAGGGGCGCATTCTCTGGCGAGTCATTTCTATCACGCCGAACCTGCTTATCCTCAATATTTTCGAACGTGCCCGGTCGGTCGCCACGGCGATACGAAAGGCCTTTTCCACTTCCCTGCGGTGCTTTTCATTTCGCATATCTATGAAGTCGCAAATAATCAGTCCGCCGAGGTCACGCAGTCTGAGCTGCCGGGCGATTTCCGGCGACGCTTCCATATTGATTTTATAAGCGGTCTGCTCGGCGGTTTGCTGGCTGCGGTATCGCCCGCTGTTGACATCTATTGCCACCAATGCCTCGGTCTGCTCTATGACAATCGAGCCTCCGATTTTAAGCTCAACAGTGCGGGACTGAATCCTGGTAATTTCCTCTTCAATACGGTATTTATGAAACAAAGGTATTTTGCCGTCATAATACATCACGTTCTGTTTAAAACGCGGCGTAGCAATAGCAAGAAAATCCCTGATTTTGGCAACCACCGATTCCGAATCACATATTATTCTGCTTATCTTGCTGTTAAAAACATCCCTTACCGTTCTGATAACCAAATCGGACTCCTGATAAAGCTCACAGGGCGCTTTGCCTTTTTCCATTCGTCTTTCGATAACCTCCCATAATCGCTTAAGATACCTTAAATCATTCTGGATGTCTTTTTTTGAGCATCCTTCCCCCGCTGTCCTGATAATAAAACCTGCACTTTTGGGCGGGCTGATTTCCTCAAGAATCTGCCGAAGTCTGGTCCGCTCATTTTCATCTTCAATTTTATGAGAAACTCCGTGTTTTCGCATCCACGGCATCATCACCAGGTATTTGCCCGGCAAAGAAATGTATGTACTTAGTGTCGGGCCTTTGGTGTTTATACCTTCTTTAGTAACCTGAACCACAATTTCATCGCCTTTACGAAGACAACTCTGGATAGGCACCCGCTCTCTCAACGCCTTTCTGCGTCCGACACTTTCGGTGTCACTACTCTTATCGCCCGGAAAATATTTCGGATGCAGGTCGCTAACGTGCAGAAAACCGTTTTTCCCCATACCAAAGTCTATAAAAGCCGCCTGTATACCGGACTCGACATTTACTATTTTCCCCTTATAAATGCTGCCCACCCTGCTGCCCATACTCGCTCTTTCCAAATATAGCTCCTCGAGGACGCCTTCATCCACCACCGCTATCCTGCATTCCTCAGTTTCAGCTACATTTATAATCATCTCTCTTGCCATTTATCCTGCCCTCATATTTAGTTGTTTGTAATCCCTGCTTCGCGTTCTTTTATCTGCCACTGTACATTTGTGCGCCTTACCGGCGATGCAAGCTTCTCTTCATCCAACTCCAATAATTTCAAAATTTCTTCAACACGTATAGAACCTGTTGAGCCGACCTTACATTCAACAGCCACATCTTCACCCACAAACTCAATTGAATTTAGGAAAGGCCTGACATCTATATTACGTATTTTACCATATTCGTCTACCTGCCGTTCAATATTAAGGGTTTTATTTGCCGGCAACGATTTAATCACGGTCTTTAGCTTTTCATCAATAAACTCCTGCCGAACTCTGAAAACATAAGCAGCCGAGGCCGGTTGAACCGACGTTTTCGCATTTGCAACGCTGACCGAAACCAACTGAAGGCCTTCAGGCAGTTGGCCGGCAAGAGTTTCCTTAAGCCTTTCAACGTCAAAAAACAATGCGGGGGTTACTGACTGGCTATCAACCGGCTTTTCGCACTGCACCCAAAAGCACAGCAAATCGCCATCAGCCTCAACGCCTACGCTTCTCGGCAATGGCAGAGACAGCCTCGGGTGAGGATTAAAACCCTGACTATACACCATTTTTATACCGGCTCTGATGCAGGCACGCTGAAAAACCCTGAGCGTCTCAGCATGCGAAAGGAATCTTATATTGCCCCGGACATCGAATTTGACCAGCACCAATACAGTTTCGTTAGAAACAACTATGTGAGTGTCTCCTTATTCTTTCATCTCTTTTCCTTGATGCAATTTATTAAAAAGCTTCGGGCAGAATCTTTCTGGTGGCATCGCGAAGAAAGCTGGAAATCTGTCTCTCAGAAATCATACCGAGAGCTTTTCTGGCTATGTTGTTGCAATCTTCTATGGTGACAGAGCGGATAATCTGTTTTATTTCCGGTATCATCGGCGGAGCAAGCGAAATCGTCCGAAATCCCATTCCCAGCATCAACATAATATATTCCGGCTCGGAAGCCATCTCACCGCAAACACTAACGTCTATCTGCGCCCTGTTCGCATCCTGAATAACCATTTTGATAAGCTGCAGCACCGCAGGGTCTACGGCTGAATATAAATTTGAAACCAGCTCGTTGCCTCTGTCGACGGCAAGAGTATACTGAGTAAGGTCGTTGCTCCCGATACTGAAAAAGTCAACGTCCCTTGCCAGCGAAGATGCCATAAGCGCAGCCGACGGTGTCTCAATCATAATCCCCACGTCGATATTCTTATTATATTCTATGGATTCATCATCAAGGTCTTCCATAACGTCGTGAAGAATCATTCTGGTCTGCATCAGCTCCTGGATATTGGTTATTAAAGGAAACATCACTTTGACACCGCCAAGGACCGATGCCCGCAGAATAGCACGAAGCTGGATTTTGAACAGCGTAAGGTTCTGCAGACAAAACCTGATAGACCTGAGTCCCAGAAACGGATTAGGTTCAGGGACAAACCGCCTGCTCTGGGTATACTTGTCCGCACCGAGGTCCATAGTCCTTATTATTACAGGCCGGTCTTTCAACACTTTGATGGTCTCGGCATAAGCCTCGTAATGCTCCTCTTCGGTAGGTTCTTCCGGCTTATTCAGATACAAAAATTCCGTTCGATACAAACCTATTCCCTCCCCGCCTTTTTGAAGGACCAGTTCGGCCTCGTCGGGAAATTCAATATTACCGAGCAAAGTCATTCTCACACCATCGCGTGTTACGGCGGGCTTGGCCCTTATCGCATCGAGCTTGTGCTCGAGCTTCGCAAATTCCTGTGAGTATTCCTCGTACTGGCGAATTGTTGCCTCATCAGGATTTACAATTACGATTCCGCGGTTGCCGTCGATTATAACGGTGTCCCTGCCGCTGACTATTTCCGTAAGGTCTTCCAGCGCCACGACCGCAGGGATGCCGAGGGAGCGGGCAACAATGGCCGTATGGCTCGTTCGTCCGCCTGTATCGGTGGCAAGCCCCTTGACAAATTCCTTGTTAAAAGACGCCGTTTGCGTGGGGCTTAATTCCCGTGCAACAATCAAGACCTCTTCGGTCAGATGGGCAACATCTTCACGTTTGCGGCCAAGAAGCACCTTAAGGAGGCGTTTCTCAACATCGTAAATATCCGCCGCACGCTCGCTGATATACGCATCCTTCACGGAAGAAAAATGCGATGCAACCTGCCGCATAACCGAGGAAACAGCATATTCTGCGGCCACTGATTCCGAATGAATCAGGTCGGTTATTTTTTTTCGCAGACTCCTGTCGTGCAGAAATCGCAAATGGACAGCAAAAATATCCTTTATTTCCTGCTGCCCGATGCCTTCCCTGGAAGCCTTCAGCTTCGTTAATTCCCCTATCGCATCCGCGAAAGCATTTCTCACTCGCTGAATTTCTATCATCCGCTGCGAAGGGTTTATTTCGCGCCGCGGAATCCGGTAATCTTCCGAATCGATAACCATAGACTTCCCGATAGAAATTCCAGGCGAGGCAGCTATGCCTTTTTTTATCTCCATTGCACGTTACTACCAAACTCAAATATTTTTAGTTTTTGCTCCAGGCAGCGGCTCGTCAAAATGCTTTTCCTCAACAAGCACACGCAGAGCATCGACCGCTTCCCTGGAGTCGATACCCTCGGCTTTGACTTTCAACTTCGTGCCGCAAGTCGCAGCAAGCATACTCATCTGCATAATGCTTTTGCCGTCGGCACTGCTTTTATCGTTACTTACGGTAATATCACACTCAAAGCGGTTTGCCATATCAACAAACTGCATCGCCGGGCGCATATGAAGCCCTTCCGCATTTTTTATCTCAACTTCTGCCTCGCAAGTCACTTTCTCCAATTATATCTTCTCCTGTCCAACTGCCCCAGCCTCCCCCTGTCTTCATATCGCTCAAATCCGCTTTATAAGGACGGGTTCTCATCGGCCTCTACGAGAAGATCTTTAATCTGCTCTACGGTCTGCGACTGCCTGAGAAACTTGCGGAATTTTTCCTGCTGCAAATGCCGGAAAATGCTTTCCATAGCCTGCAAATGCTTGTCCGGATTGTCCACCGGACTAATCAGAAGTATAACTGAGTAAACCGGCTGTTTATCAAGAGCGGAAAAATCAATGCCTGTGCCGCTCTGTCCGACAGCGGCAACCACATCTTTAACCGCGGGATGTTTCACGTGAGGCACGGCCACCCCCTTACCCATCCCTGTGCTGGCTTCTCTTTCTCTTTTTGTTATCGCTTTGGTAATATCTTCCCGATTTCCTCGTCCGAGTTTGCCGGCCTTGTCAAGCGCCAAAACAAGCTCGGCTATAGCATCATCACGGTCATCGGACTTTAGTTCGGGAATTAACGCCTCAAAACAAACAAATTCTGCTAATTTCATTTCAATCTTACCGAAATATCACCATAAATCAGATAAAATCATTACACATTTTTAACAAAAAAACCACAAATTTACACCGATTTTGCGCCACCGGTGCGCTTATTATCTCGCTCTTTCGACTTTTTCTTTTTAATCTGCCCTTCAAGTTTATGGACTGCCGTATCAATACATCGGTAAACCTCCTTATCAGTCTCTTTAACAACAAAAACCTTTCTGTGCTCGGCCCTGGCAATTATTTCCACGCCGATATTCCCTCCCCTGCCGACATCAATAACTACCTCGACCTGGTTGATACTATCATAGTATTTGGGCAGGTTTGAAACCTTTTTTTGGGCGTATTCTTTAACTGCTTTTGTTATATCAATGTGTTTGCCGGTAATAGTAATACGCAAAGTTATCCTCCTTTATTATAACGCACTTCCAACAATCTCCGGTTTTTGTTCATGGCCCGGCGCTACTACTCCGCCGCTGACAATAAACTTAACCGCTTCTTCCACCGTCATATCCGCATCTATCACATCATCCTTTGCGACTATAATCGTAAAACCCGTAAAAGGCGAAGGTGAAGTGGCTATAAAAACGGTCAAAAACTCCTTCTCCTTTTCATCGACCAGCTTTTTGACGCCGGCACCGGTAACGAAACCAATCGACCAGATTCCCTTACTTGGATACTCGACCAGTACAACTTTTGAGAACATCTTTTTTTTGCTTTCCGGCAGGAACAGGAAATCAGTGATTTGTTTTATATAAGGATATACCTGTTTGAGAAGCGGCGTACTCATTATGAATCTTTCAACCACCCGCCATAATGCTTTGCCCATCACGCTGGCTAATATTGCGCCGACCGCCAGAACTATAATAAGCGATATAAAAAAACCCGCCAGCGAACCGGCGCCGGTGACCCAAAATTTGTTTAGAACTTCTCTGGTAACACCCTGGTGGTCACCGCTGACATACATTATCAGCCAAACCAGGCCGCGATTTATATAAATACTGATGTTACCCTGGATAAACCTGTAACACAAAATAACTACCCAGAGTGTAAGAACTGTCGGCAATAGGACTGCCAGCCCCCGAAAAAAGTAGCTTCTGAGGTTTTTTTTGAAACTCATATTCTATTAACAATACAATCGTTAGCCGTTACCTGTTCGGAATTTATAGCTTAATTCGCCGGCTTCTCATAGTCAATAAAAAAGTCTTTCGGCAGATGTGCGCCCATTAAATGTATAACCACACCCGGCAAAGAGCCGACAAGCCAGAGAATTCTCTGGCACAATGCCAGCGCAAGGGCATATTCACCCGGCAATCCGCAGGTCTTCACAAACATCACTTTGAGCCACCATTCAGTTATGCCGGCGCCGCCTACGCTTATCGGCAGACTGCTTAAAAGCCACGACAGCGAGAAAAAAATAAAATAATATTTCACGCTGGCAGTTACACCGATTTCTCTGCCCATCAGCCACACACCGATGATAAAGACTCCCTGGCAGCAAAAAGTCAGCAGAAAAGCAGCAATGATGGCCCAACCTTTGGTGCAGTACAGTTTAATCGCAACAACTGTCTTGCTTATTATTTTGACGCTGATCTCGACAATAAATTTAGCGGCCCGTCGCAAAAGCAAACGCCCCTTCTCTCTCAACAGAAAGCCCAAAATAACAACCACGAAAGCAGCCACGATTCCCGCAATTACCCATCTATATTCAACCAGTCGTTTTCCAAAACTTATTTCAAAAGGAAAGTCGAATATTCCTTTGCGTTTTTCTGCGGGGATAAACCAATAGAAGAAAAAGGCCATAATCAGCAATCCCGTAAGGCCGATGACCCTGTCGACAAACACGCTCAGTGCCGCCTGTAATTTTCTGTCGGTGTGCTTTGTAACATACCAGGCCCGCAGCAAATCCCCCCCTACCGAACTGGGCAGACAATTGTTGTAGAACAATCCCAGAAAATGAAGCCTGACGGCCGGCCAAAAACCTATTTTAACTAACTGAACCCTGAGCAGCAACGACCAGCGTGCGACAAAAATCAACTGGCTGACGATGTAGAGACCCAATGCGGCTGCAAAAACCCACAAATTGATTTTCAACAGTATCTTGGTCACATCCCTAACATCTTCCCCTCTAAAAGCCAGATATAATGCCCCGGCAGCTATGAGAAAACGAAACAGATATGAAAGATACTTCTTAATCTTCGCTTTAAGCATTAAAAAGGCTTTTCCTTAAAAAAACTTGTTTTTGCAGATAATAACGGGTAAAAATGCTTTTGGCAAGAAATTAACAATAGCAGGAGAACCGGCAAATGTCAGCAGAAAAAAATATCGAAGACAGTTTGGAATTTACGCCTAAATTCGACAGCAACGGTCTGATACCGGCCATAGCCCAGGATGCAAAGACCGGTCAAGTTTTGATGGTTGCTTATATGAACGGTGAGGCGCTCGACCTTACAATTCAAACAGGTTATGCCACATATTTCAGCCGGTCACGCGGGAAACTATGGAAAAAGGGCGAAGAAAGCGGCCATTTCCAAAAGGTCGAACAGATACTGGTCGACTGCGACCAGGATTGCCTGGTTTTGAAAGTAACTGTCGATGCAGGCCAATGTCACACAGGCTACCAGTCGTGTTTCTATCGTGCGCTGAAAAAAGGCAACGGTAAAACCCTAGAGTTTGTTGCAAAAAAGACCTATAACCCAAAGGACGTTTATAAATAAAAAATTTCTGTCGAGAAAGGGCTGTGAGCAAAACCGCTCACGGCCCTTTTGTTTTACGGAACCGGTATCTGCCTGACAGGCTGTCTTTTAAGCTCAACTATGGTCGGCAGCAGCTCAAACGACGTTATATTTTCTGTTTTCGTGAAGTTATTTATAGCCTGCCGAAGCTGTCTGACATTCCGGTTGTGCATCATCGCCAACAGATTATAAGGCCAACATTCAAAGGTTTTCCTGTGATAGCAGTGACTTACCATCGCCAGAGAAGCCAATTTTTTGCCGACACGTTCAATCTGTTCATCTTTGACTTTGGCGGCGAACAACACGTTTGCGACAAATCCAAGCCTGCGATGATTGACAATAGCTGCGATACGCCGAATAACACCTTTATCAATCAGCCTCTTTATAATCTTCAAAACATCACCTATTTTCAGCCTCTCGCTGCACAGGAAATCGAAAGGCTGCGCCACACACTTAAGATTACCTCGTAATTTAGAAATTACATATTTCTCGTCACAGGTGAGCTTAACAACCTTATTTTTTGGAATATCACAGGCATTTTTAACCAATCGGCCATTACGCTCGTTATTAAAGCGAACATCAAGCTTAAAGGCACGTTTCGCAGGCAGACTGTAAAACTTAATTCCAAAACGTTTTGAAAGGTCTGACAATAAGACTTTAATTTCTCTATATGAGCCGGCCTGAAACGTAAACCACAAATTATAGTAATGGTCTCGCAGATAATTATGCGACACGCCCGCCAAAGCATTGACGGCTTCAACAACCTCCCGCAGATTTTCCTGAGCAATATGTGCGGCAACAAGCGTGCTTACCCTGCCGAGCGAGCGATAATTTATCATAGCACCCATCCGCCTGATAATCTGCATATCACGCAACCGTCTGACCGACTGCAAAACTGTCTGCTCGTCGCTATTCAGTGATTTTGCTATCTCGGCGTAAGGTCTGCGGCATATCGGCAGACCATCCTGAAGCAGGTTACAAAGCTTTTTCTGTAATATGGTCAGGGCATCGTTCATTTTTTTACCTTTTTTCAGCCAACCTGCACACCGGGTCAGAACCCAGATAGTCGCCGGTCATAACATAGGCCCTTGCCCTGCATCCGCCGCAAAGGCCGGCAAAATCACAGGTCGCACAACTACCCCGGTAGCCCGATACATCGCGAACTTCTTTTAACAGCTTCGCCTTCGTCCAAATCCTGCTGAAATCGAATCTGCTTTTAACCAAATTGCCTGCTGATATATCGAGAAAACCGCAGGTCTGGACATCGCCCTGATAACTTATAAACCCAAACCCCCTGCCGCCCATACAGCCGGCAGTTTCTCCGGTCAGTTTTTTGGCCTTGGCCTGCCGGCAGACCATCGAAAACTGCGGCCCGCAGGTAACGCGAACCTGTATCTGCGATTGAAGTTTTATCCGCAGCAGCTCGTTCAGCAGCACTTCATACTGCACCGGGTCAAGAATCTTGTCGGCAATATCTTTTCCTCGGCCGGTCGGCACAAGTATAAACGGATTAAAGCAATTTGCGCCCAGTCTCCTGGCCAATTCCGCTATACCAAGAACCTCACCGACGTTTATCTTGCTGATTGTGGTATTGATTTGAAAAGGAACGCCTGCCTGCCGAGCAATCCCTGCTGCCCTTACAGTAATATCAAAGGCACCGTCAGCCTGTCTGAATTCATCGTTGGTTTCAGCAGACGAGCCATCCAGCGAAAAAGACAATGCTGAAATGCCCGATTCTTTTAATTTAACGATAGATTCATTATCAATCAGATAGCCGCACGTAGCCATTACCATTCGCAGCTTTAAGCTTCTTCCATATTCGATAATCTCATATATATCGCTGCGTTCCATCGGCTCTCCGCCGGTCAGGATTATCGTGCATCTGCTGAATTCGGCCACAGCAGCAAGTATCTTTTTGCATTGCAGGGTGGTCAACTCATTTTCGCCTGTGCCTGGACCGGCGCCTGCCCGGCAGTGTCTGCAATGGTATCGGCACCGCCGCGTAACCTCAAATGCTATAAGGCGGGGTTTGGCCCCGATAAATCGGGGCTTTTTAGCTATTTTTACCTTCGTAATAATCTTGACGCTTCCTTTGCAAAATAGGTGATAATAATGTCTGCGCCTGCACGCTTAATCGAGTACAAAGTCTCCAGCATCGCCGCGTCCCTGTCTATGAGGCCGGCTTCTGCCGCTTTATTTAACATCATATATTCTCCGCTGACGTTATAGGCAGCTATGGGGCAGTCAAAACGCTGTTTCGCACGATATATAACATCCAGAAAACAAAGTGCGGGCTTAATCATTACAATGTCGGCGCCTTCTTCTATATCGAGCGCAATTTCCTGAATCGCCTGATTGCCGTTCGCCGGGTCCATCTGATAGCCTTTGCGGTCGCCGAATTGCGGCGCCGAATCGGCGGCGTCCCTGAAGGGGCCATAAAAAGCTGAGGCGTATTTTGCCGAGTAAGCCATAATCGCAGTCTCGCAAAAACCGTTCTGTTCCAATACTTCCCTGATATACCTTACCCGGCCATCCATCATATCCGATGGCGCAACAATATCGGCGCCTGCCTGTGCGTGCGACAGGGCGACTTTGGCCAGTAGTTCGCAGGTTGCGTCATTGTCTACTTTGCCGTCCTTCAGCAAACCACAGTGACCACTTTGGGTATAGGCACAAAGACAAACATCGGTAATGACCAGCAGACCGGCAACGGTCTTTTTGATTTCTCTGACCGCCTGCTGCACAACGCCATCTTCCGCCCAGGCCTGTGAGCCTTTCTCATCTTTTTTGTCCGGCAGCCCAAAAAGCAGCACAGCGGGTATCCCCAGCGAAAAAGCCTCAGCCGCTTCTTTGGCAACTGTGTCCGGCGAAAAATGAAAACAGCCGGTCATCGATTTAATCGGCTCTTTGATTTTTTTGCCTTCTTTGACAAAAAGCGGGTAAACCAGACTATTCACGCTTAAGGTCGTTTCACGCACCAATCTGCGCATAGCATCGCTGCTGCGCAGCCGCCGCATTCTGATTTCAGGAAAACTCATAAAAACTCCTCTCTTACTATATTTCATCATCCGCAAGATAACAGGCCGGCTCGTTAAGCCAGTGTTCATAATCCGTCTTGTCGCCCAAAAACCTGAAATTACCTTTGCACAAATCGAACCACCTGCATCTCTTGCATCTGCAATCGGCAAATTCGCTTTTGTTGCGTAGCTTGTTCAGTATCGGCTCGTCCGGATTGTTCCATATTTGCCGCAGTGCCTTGTCCCTGATATTGCCCAGCGAGTAATTTCTCCAGAACTGGTCGGGATAAACGCTGCCGTCCCAGCCTACACAAACGATTTTTTCACCGATTTTATTTCCGCCGTTGGCAAGCAAAAGCTGTTTTGCAGCTTCGTATCGCTGTTTCTTCTCTTTAATCATCCTTGTCAGAATGTATGGGCCGTCGGCGTGATTATCCACAGTAAGCGACTCATCCAACAGGGCCTTTTTCACAAAATCATCCGTTTTTTCTATTATCATATCAACCGCCAGCCGCGTCTGCCCCGGCGTGAGGGTCTGGTCTTCCAGACTTTTCGCTCTGCCTGTCCTAATCAAATGATAAAAACATATCCTTCGCACGCCGACCGATGCTGCGATATCGAAAACAGTGGGGATTTGTCTGAAATTCGACTTTGTTATTGTAAAACGCAAACCAGTTTTTATGCCTGCCTTTCGGCAGTTTTCAATGCCGGTTAAGGCCGATTTGAAACATCCCTTTACATTGCGGAATTCGTCGTGAAATTGCTCCTTTCCATCAATAGAAATCCCGACATATTTCACGCCAGCCTCTGCAAGCCTGCCTGCGGCAACCGAGTCTATCAACGTTCCATTTGTAGAGAGAACACTTCGCAATCCTAATCGTTTAGTTTCAGCCAATAATTCAAACAAGTCACTGCGTAATAACGGCTCTCCGCCGCTGAATAAAACAACGGGGCAATTCACATCTGCAAGCTGCGACAATAATTTCTTCGCTTCTGATGTGGTCAATTCGCTGCCGTCCCCGCCGAATTGCGAAGCGCTGTAACAATGCAGGCACCGCAGATTGCATCGGCTTGTGCAATTATAAACAACCACCGGTCCCGATGAATTCCGGCTGCCATATCGCAGCTCATCGGATTCGCCAGCCAGGCCGCAATATAATTTCGATACATTTATCATTCGTATGTCTCTTTTATGGCTGCGAGTAACCCGTCAATGGTATGTTCGGCAGCCTGTGCAACAGTTTTTACGCCGAGCGATGCCAGTGCTTCTGAAGTTACCGGCCCAATCGATGCTACTCTGGCGCTATTGGAATTTATCAAGTCTGGAGGAATTTGTTCAAAAAACCCTTTCACCGATGAAGGGCTTGCAAACGTTATCCAATCAATTTCATTTTTGGTGATTTTGTCCCTCAGCCGGCCGCAGTCGGTTTTTTCAGTAACATTAGTGTAAACGGCTGTATTTTCTACCGCAGCGCCGGTACGCTCAAGAATCTCGATAAGCTCGGCGGAGGCATTTTCAGAACGCAGCAGTAAAACCTTTTTGCCCTTCAAATTTGTAAAGCCGGCCAGTTGTCTGCCAAGCTCTTTGCCTGTAAAAACGCTCGGCACAAAATCCGCCCTAAGCCCAAACTCATTCAATTTGCCTGCGGTTTCGGTGCCGATGGCGGCAATTTTGGCTGCACCAAAAACTCTCGCATCTTTCTTCAAGGTTTTTAAGCAATCAAAGAAAACACTTACGCCATTTGCGCTGGTAAAGATTATCCAGTCATATCCTGCGATTCGCGAAAGAACCTGCAAAAAATCGCTGCTTTCCGTCAGTGGTTTGATTCTTATCGTCGCAAAATCTATCGGCCTGCCCCCTTCCCGCAGGATTTTAGCTGCAAAATCGATGTTGCCCCGTCGGTCGCGGGTTACAACTATTGTTTTGCCGAACAGCGGTTTTTTCATAAGCCAGTCCAGCGAGGCGTTCCTGTTGGCGGCAGTGCCAATAACCACAATTGCGGGCGGCTCGATTCCCTGCGACTTGCATTTTTCATTTATCAGCCCAAGCGGCGATTCAACAATCCTCTGACTCGGCAGACTGACGTCAGAAATCACCGCCGCCGGTGTATCACCACTCATACCATTTTTTATCAATTCGCCAACTATAAAGTCCAGACTTTCCATTGCCATATAAAGAACTATTGACCCGCTAAATCTCGCCAGCCATCGCCAGTCAATATTGCTTTTTTGTTTCCCTTCTGCTTCTCTGCCGCTGACGAAAACTACCCAGGAACTGTAATCTCTTGTGGTCAGCATAATGCCGGCATATTCAGCAGCCGCAATGCCTGCGGTTATGCCCGGCACTATTTCAAAATCAATCCCTGCCTGAGCGAGAAACGCTGCTTCCTCTGCGCCTCTGCCGAATATGCAGGGGTCGCCGCCTTTCAGCCGCACCACAGTTTTATAAATTCGTGCCTTCTCAATCAGCAGCTTATTGATTTGCTCCTGCGTGAATGAACCCTCGCCCACCCGCTTCGGCACATTGACAATTTCAGCATCAGGCGAGACAAAATTCAGCAAAAATGAGTCGACCAGCTTGTCGCAGATTATGCACTCCGCTGATTTAAGCAATTCCGCACCGCGAACGGTAATCAAATCCGCACTGCCCGGGCCTGCGCCAACCAGATATACTTTCCCATTTTTCTTTTGGTCTGTCATTTTTATAGTTCGACTCCGCTCCCTATCCCAGCTTTTCCAAAATCTCTCTGCCGCCGGCCTGCAGAAGCTCATCTGCCAGTTTTTCCGCTAATTTCTCGCTGTCCCGAACCGGGCCGGCAATCTGGCGCCTGATAAAATTCCCGGCGGCCAGGTCTGAGATAAACGCCCAGATTATAATATCGTCCCCGACAATCTTTGCAAAGGCCCCGACCGGCGTATGGCAGCCGCACCGCATAGTCTGCAATATCTTTCTTTCCGCCGATGTAACTATCCGTATCTTTTCATCATCTATAGCTGAAATAAGTTTGCATGTTTCAACGTCATCTGTTTTGACCTGAACAGCCAATGCGCCCTGTGCGGGAGCCGGTATAAACCGCTGTGGGTCAAAACAAAACGAGATTTTTCCACCTAAGCCGAGCCTTTCCACACCTGCCCTTGCCAGAATAATTGCATCGAATTTTCCTTTTTCGAGACACCTTATCCGCGTAGGGACGCTGCCTCTGACCGGCACAGGCTCAAGGTCCGGTCTTAAATTTTTTATCTGCACCATTCGGCGTAAGCTTGAAGTGCCTATCCTCGCTGAACTTTTAAGTTGTTCAATCGGTGTGTGGCACGGGCTTCCAGCCCGTGAAAACACGGCCAAGATGGCCGTGCCACCAGAACTAATCAGGCAATCTTCAACAAAATGTCTTTCACAAATTGCTGCAATGGTCAATCCCTCCCGTTCTCTGGTGGGCATATCCTTAAAACTATGAACCGCAAAATCAGCCTGCCCCCCTGCCAGGGCATCTTCCAGTAGCGAGGTAAAAAAGCCGGTAGTTTTGAGTTCCCACAATGCCGTTCTCGTATCTTTGTCCCCCTCGGCAGCGATTTTTTTTGTCCTGATTCGTATATCAGGATATTTTTCTTCGAGCAAGGCAATTACGCTCCTGGTTTGAGCTATGGCCAGCTCCGTGCCGCGAGTTGCAACAGTTAAAACATCCCTCATTGTCCGCTGTCATCCTCCGTCAGGAGTCCTGAGGACTGCGAGAGAAATATCTTGTTTATTAAATCCGCCTCTCGAAGCTGCTCTGTGGTTGGTTCATCGCTGCCGGCGTTTTTGAGCATACTGATTGGCCCGTGCAGCATTTTTCTGACCAGCGATTCCGCAAAAATCTTCAGCTTATCACCGTTGCCATTGCCAAAATCCTTTGCGTAACGTTTAGCCTCCCTGCCGGCCAGCTCAAGCCCCCTTTTTGTCAATTGTGAAATCACCGGCACAAAGTCCAGCGAATCATACCACTTTGAAAAATCGCCGGCAAACTTCGCAACAATGTGCCTTGCCCTGGGTATTTCGCTATGCCGCCGCTTCTTATTGCGGTCTATCTGCTCATTCAAATCATCAATATTGTAAAGCGAAACACACTTAAACCGCCCAATTCTCGAATCCACATCTCTCGGCACAGCAATATCTATTACCAGAAGTTTTTTCTTCCTGCGTGAAAGCTTGCCTTTGACCTGTTCGTAAGTTATTACCGGCTCGGCAGAGGCAGTAGAACCAATCAGCAAATCAACGCTGCCCAGCTTTTTGCCTATATCATCAAGGCCGATTATCTCCCCTGCCTTTAGTCTCCTGACCATAGTTTCCGCTTTGTGTTTATTGCGGTTGGCTATAATCAATTTTGACAAACCCGATTTGAGCAGGTATTTCGCCACAAGCTCGGCATTGCCGCCGGCCCCTATCACCATTGCCGCACTTTCTGCAGGGTCTATCTTTCCCTTAGCCAGCTCCACAGCGGCCAGGCCGATTGAAACGGCGCCGCAATTGATGTTCGTCTCAGTCCGCACCGCTTTGCCCGCCCGAAACGCACTGTGAAACAGCCTGTGTAACACAAACTTGCTCATTCTGCAATCAAGAGACATTACGTAAGCTGATTTTACCTGCGATAAAATCTGGTTTTCCCCCAGCATCTGCGAATCAAGTCCTGCTGATACCTCGAAAAGATGCTTAACAACATCGTTGCCCTCTTTTTCTTCGCCATATTTGCCCCATACATCAACGCCGGATGGCTTTACCTGCCCGACAAGCTCCGTCAAATACTTTTTGCAGTCAAATTTCTTCTTGGCGTAAAAATAGAACTCAATGCGATTGCAGGTTTCGAGAATAGCCGCCTCACTGATTTCCTTCTCCTGTCGCATCTTCAGAAGGCAAAACCGTCTTTGCTCTTCGGTAAGGCTGACCTTCTCCCGAATTTCCACAGGGCAATTATGATGAGTTATACTATTTAGAACAAGTCTCATTGGTGGTTTCCCCCCTCACAGCAGTTCCCCTGCTGTAGCGTAATATAATCAAAGCAATTATAACAATAAACAAAAAACCTGCAAGACAAATAATCTCAAACAACCGGCTTGCGGACGCAGCCAGATTTTTCAGGTTTATTTCTATTTCAGCACCGGCAGGTAAACCGTCCGCCGTATAAATGCCGGCATAATCCGAACCCTTCGTCAAAGATTCATTCAGTTTCAGAACGTTGCTCGCAAGCCTGACAGCAGGCTGCGACAAAAATACAACCACTGAACCAATGCTATAACGAGATTTTATCAATGTTTGACACAAAGCCCCATTTCTCGGCATTATAAAAGAAAAACCGACCGTGCCAATCATTGAATCAGAAGACATCTTTTTACGAATAATCCCGCTTTCCTTTAAAAATTCAGTCTCATTAGGCTCATCAATACTCGGTGCGGTCACACCGGCAGGCAAATCAACATTCATCTCCCACGGTAAATTCACATCCTGTCTTTCAAAAACCCATATATTCTCGAAAGAAACCTCAGTTTTATCCATCTGAACAAAAATATGAAGCATCCTGACAGTCGGCTGGTTCGGTTCAGCTTTCGCTAAAGCCGGAAATAATACGCAGAAAACAACTACAGGAAAAACTCCCCGCCTACTTTTCATTCGCCGCCTCTTTTGATTTCAAAAACCCCACCGCTGAACCAAAAATTACCACTGCCGCCCCCGCCCACAGCCAAAACATCATAGGCTTTTCTTTCACTGTTATTACCACTTTTTCATTCTGCCCAACACCGTCAAATGAAATATAAATATCCTTCAATATTCCCGTATAAACGGCGACTTCGGATGCGCTGCTGCCATCGGGATACAGGCTGTTATGCGGCCAAAGTTTCTTTTTGAAACCTTCCTTTTTCACTGTAACCTCGGGCCCCAACTCGTTTATGCCGGCCATCGTTTTATTCTCAAATGAATTATAAGTGACCGTATATCCCCCGATTGTAATTTCATTTCCCTTGCTCAACTGTGTCTGAACCATTTGTTCGGAGGAAGAAAACCCCGCCGCTACTACCAAAATCAACAAACCCAAATGAGCAATATTGCCGCTGATTTTGCCGCTGCTTCTCAAATTAAACCACAATCCAATCAAAACCGCAACAAAACTAAAGGCGGCTATCCCGCAGGCAAAACTCACTATAAAATGTCTACCGCCAAGATTAAAAGCAAAGCCGGAACAAATCAAACCCGCAGCACAACAACCAAGCAGTTTTATAACAAAGTTACCGCGTTTTGGCAATGCCGCCAATGAACCAAGCCCAATCAGAAGCGCTAAAAGAATTCCCGATACCGAAATGAGCCTGTCATAAAACAGGCGTGGCGGTGCAATGCTTGAACCAGCAACGGCCTGCCAAATAACAGGCCAAAACGTGGCAATGCCGATAACAACAGCGGTAAGAACAAGTATTAAGCTCCCCCACGATAATATCTCCTGCTCATTTAAATGAAACCCGCTTATGCCGGGCGGGCCGGCAAAAAATCCCTTTTTGAACCTGATAATGCAAACCAGCCAAAGCAAAAGGCACGACGCAATAAAAACCAGTAACGCCACACCGACTATACTGTGACCGAAGGAATGCACAGACTGCAAAAGGCCGCTTCTGGTAATAAAGGTGGCAACCAGGCATAAAATAAACGGCACAGGCGCCAAAACAACGGTCCAAAATCTGAACTTGTTAGCAACCCTTGTGCCGATAAGGCTGTGCAAAGCCGCAACAGCCACAAACCACGGCAAAATCGAAGCGTTCTCCACAGGGTCCCACGACCAGTATCCGCCCCAGCCCAGCTCGATGTATGACCATCTGGCGCCGGTTACGATTCCTAATGACAAAAAGCATATAGCAAACATCAGCCATCGCCGCAGCCGGCTGTAAATGGAAAGCTCAGCCGCAAGGCCGGAAAGGGCAATTGCTGAAATAATAACAAAGGGAATGAGAAAGGCTGCATAGCCGACAAATAACAAGGGTGGATGAATGACCATCCAAAAATTTTGCAATAGCGGATTAAGGCCGACGCCATCACCGATTGTCAGCATAGAAATTTCAAAGGGTTTTTCTATGAAAACCAATAAAGCAGAAAACCCCAGGCAAACAGCCGACCCAATAGACAGGGCAATAGCATTAAATCTTATATCGCCGGCTTTGGATTTGGCCAGCCAAAATGCGAACAGGACCAAAACCATAACCGACCACAAAAAAAGAGAGCCTGCTGAGCCTGCCCAAACGGCACTTAATTTGTAGTAAACCGGCAGTGCGGATGAACTGTATTGGCCAACCATAGCAATAGAAAAATCATTTGTAAGAAACGCTCTTATAAGGAGTAACAGAGCAGTTACGGAAAGCAGCGCCGCTGCGAAAATTGCTGCTCTGGCCAATAAAAAGGCGATTCTTGCTGTTTGTCCCCTTAAGGCCAAAGATAAAAGGGCGAAAACAGCGGCGAAACTGCAAAGCAAAAAAACCGCTGCTGAAAAGCCGGCCCCTAAACAGCCTGTTATGTTCATAAGTCCCGTCCTTGAAAAGATTAAGCCGAAGCCGTTCGGGGCCTAAGTATAATAAAAATTTCACAGAAGGTATAGATAAATCCGCCTGTGACGGACAAACCCGCCAGAGGCGGGCAAGTCCGCCGGAGGCGGGTAAAATTGGGTTCGTTTGGGTTCGTTTTGACCAAGTGTCCAAAGTCCATTTTTTGTTGTAATTCGTTGTTGTTATTAAGGTTATAAACATTTGACTTTTTGAAAAATTGGGTTCGTTTCGCATAATTTGATATTTTTGATTGAAAGATTTTTAACCGCAGATTTACGCAGATTAACACTGATTCTTCTATTATTGTTAAATTTTGTTTCACTCAATCCCATCAGGGATGGCTTAGCCACATTGGGATATAGAATCTTCCCATAATTGGGCGGGCAGGCGCATTTGGGTTGACCCTACTTCGCCCTGCGGGCTACGAAGGGCAGGCAAAAAAGAGATAAGTTGTTATGGGATAAAGAGTAAGGGGGGTTGTAAAAAATTTTGTTTTTTCCCGTTTTTGGCAAAGGGTAGGTGCGATTTTGATTGAAGGAGGCAGCAGAAAAAAGGCTGAAAGTGAGATGCTTTCAGCTTTTTTGTTTTAAGTATTGCTGTGTTACTTAGAGGTGCGCTGGTCGTGAGGAACGGTAACGGTTGCGCTGCTTTGGGCGAAGTTGCCGGAATCATCAACGGCCTGGAAGGTTATAGTGTAAGTCCTGCCGGTTCCGGTTCCGCTGCGTTCCGCTCTTAAGTATATCACACCATTAGGGTCTACCTGAATGTCATTGATTGTATGGCCATCGCCAGCGGTATTATCATATATAGGGTCGAAAGTATTTGTTTCATCGCCTTCGTTCATCACGATATTCTTTAACGAAACCATTGGAGAGGAATCGCACTTGTCATGCACTGTCCAAGCAGGGGTGACCAGAACCATATCGTGATTTGGCGGCCAGAGTATCTCTGGTGTAACAGACAAAGTAAATTCGGGCGGGGTGGTATCCCGGACTGTCACCATCCGCGTAACCTGCGATGAGTTGCCTGATGGGTCGGTTGCGGTGTAGGTTATTACATAGGTTCCACAATTTGAGGTGTTGACGGTGTCGCCGCCGATTATGACCGGCACATCGCCGGCGCAGTTGTCCGTTGCTGTTGCACCAGATTCACTGTAACTATCCACGCCGCATTCCAAAATCATTTCGGCCGGGCCATTAAGTGTCAGCAGCGGCGGGGTTGTATCCTGAACGATTACGGTTCGTGTAATCTGCGATGAGTTGCCTGAAGAATCGGTTGCAGTATAGGTTATTAAATAATTTCCGCAGTTTGAGGTGTTGACGATGTCGCCGCCGATTATGACCGGCACATTACCAGCGCAGTTGTCTAAAGCTGTAGCGCCCTGTTCTGTATAGCTGTCGAGGCCACATTCCAAAACAATGGTGGATGGGCCGTTGAGGGTGATTACCGGCGGGGTGTTGTCCAAAACGGTTATTACTACCTCGTTGGGTTCGGAATCAGCCATTCCATCATTTACAATCAATTGGATATGGTGTTCGCCAAGTGGCAGGTTTACGGTAATAATTGCGCCGGTTGGTGTTCCGGCTGGTGCGATGTCATACTGCGGGTCCCAATTGGGTGAGTTTGGCGTGCTCAGCCAAGTGCTTGTTAAAATTGCCAGGTCGGAGAAGGATTGTTCATCTGCCGACCAGTTTTGAGCAAGAGCGGCGAAGTCGAGCATATTGATAATATTTTCGTTAGCTGCCGGCGTTATTACCTGGCCGTTTAATTTCCAGATGTAGGTGAGATTATCGCCATCGGGGTCGTAGGAGGCGGAGCCATCGAGGGTAACATTAGCGGAGCAGTTGGAATCGGCATAAACGGTCTGGTCGGGGCCTGCGTTGGCAAGGGGCGGATGATTTTGCCACCAAAGTTTGGGGTATTCGTAGCTTTCTTTGATTTTCCAGATATCTTTTGTACCATTTGCAGTTTCGCCGACAAAATCCCAACCGGCAGCAGTAAAAGTGGAAGGGACTTTCATCTCAGCGGTGGTCTTACCCACTCCTAAAGCACTGTCATACTCTCCAGATGTTTGTTTATCCCAGAAACATCAGCAGTTGTATTCCGAGCCATTATAATATCCTACTAATCCGCCAGAGAAGCCCCCACTGACCGCACCTGTGGAGTAACAGTATCGTATGGTAGCCCCACTAGTACTCATTGTTCCTATGAGGCCGCCAGTAAAATCATCTCCTCCCACTGCGCCGGTAGCATAGCAATTACTAACGTGGGAATAATAATTTTCTCCTATTAAGCCACCGACATCCGAGTTCCCGTTGACCGTACCGATAGCATAACAGGCATAGGCGCTGCCGTAATAACTCATTCCTATTAGACCGCCAGCCCCATATCTACTTCCGTTAACCGAACTGTCGGCGAAACAAGTGGTAACGTCACCGGAATAAAGAAATCCCAGCAGGCCTCCAACATAATCTCGTCCGCGTACCAAACCGGTAGCGTAACAGTGCTTGATGATGGAACTGCCAACCTGATATCCGATTAAACCGCCAACGTAATCGAAACCATTTACCGCACCGGTAACGTAACAGTCAGTGATGTTGCTATAATAATTATATCCTACTAGGCCACCGACAGTATGTCTGCCGGTAATATTAACATCTTCTATGCCCAAGTTGCGGATTTGGCCGCTGTAACTGACATAGCCGAACAAGCCGACATACTCTTTGGTAGGGTTATATATATCGGCGTTGCATATGATATGACCATTGCCGTCAAGGACACCGGTAAATTTAGTACCTTGGAAGCCGTAAGCCGTAGACGTATCAGGAGCTACCGGCGTTACCGTAATTCCTTTCAAATCCAAGTCAGCCTTAAGGATAAAATACTTGTTCCAGTCGGCCGGAGTACTCATCAATGTCTGCCAGTCGGAAATAGTGGCGATACGGAAGGGATCATTGGGTTCTCCTGAGCCGCCAGAGTAGGCGGAGGCGATGATGACGGTGTCGCCATTAACGACGGCGTCTATGGCGGACTGGATTGTGGGATACTGAGAAGGAACCAGCCTGTCTGCGGCAAAAGCCGTTGAACAACAAAGAAATAATACGGTTAAAATCGCTTTGAAGAAACCTTCCCTATTCACGCTTCTACCCTTTCCAATAGTATCCCCTTAGGGGGCTGAATCCGGATTTGCACATATTATAACCCCTAAAGGGGATAAAAGCCAGAAAAAAATAGCAAAAAAACGTTTGGAAAAGGGGAATTGGTGGGGTAAAGCCCCCATCATAGAAAAACTATCTACAAGGCGCTCGGCGGCGGCTGGGAAGGCCGGGAGTATGAAAACAAAAACAAACAGCTTCCGATGAAGCAGCCCATTCCACACTGCTGCCCGCGGCACGTATATTTTTTAATTATTTAATGCTTGCAAACGCCGCTGTTCCGGAGTATATATGATTTTGAGATTTCAAACATAGGGGGTAATTATGAGCAAAATTAATCAGGCAATAAAAATCAACCAAAAATTATGAAAGGAGAATACAATGAAATCTACTGTTATGGCTGTAACTACAATAATGGCTTATGGTCTGTATAAGGACGGCAAGTATGTTCTGCCTGAACTGCCTTATGCATATAATGCTCTTGAGCCGCTCTATGATGAGCAGACGGTGAAGCTGCATCACGACAAGCATCATCTGGCATACGTGAACGGGCTTAACGCCGCCTTAGAGAAACTCCAGGCGGCACGACAAACAAACAATTTTGCAGATATTAAAGCACTGTCGAAAGCAGTGGCATTTCACGGCAGCGGACACATCCTTCATACGATGTTTTGGCACTCGATGAGACCGGGCGGGGCAAGTGAGATTCCCAGCGAACTGGAGAAGGCAATGAAGGAAAGCTTCGGGTCGGTGGAGGCGTGCAAGGCACAGTTTGCCGCCGCCACGAAGGACGTGGAGGCGAGCGGCTGGGGCATTCTGGCATACGAGCCATTCTCAGACAAGCTGGTGATACTACAGGCCGAGAAGCACCAGGACCTGACGATGTGGGGAGTTCAGCCGCTGCTGGTCTGCGATGTGTGGGAGCATGCGTACTATCTGAAGTACCAGAACCGCCGGGCCGAATGGGTGGACGCATTTATGAAGATGACCAACTGGCAGTTCGCCGCCGAACGACTGGCACAGGCAAGGTGCGAACATAATCACTGACAGAGCAGGGTAGTTTCAGTATTGAGGGGACAGAAGATTCATATCAACTGATAGGGGGACATTATATGAAAGCAATTCGAATCAGCAAAACAGGCGACCCGAACGTTATGGAAATAGCGGATGTGCCGAAACCGACACCGGGGGGCGGCGAGGTACTGGTCTGTCTTAAGGCGGCGGGGCTTAACTTCATCGACATTTATATCAGAAAAGGGCTTTATCAGTTTGGCCTTCCCATTACGCTCGGAATGGAAGGTGCCGGCGTCGTGGAAGAGGTCGGCGGCGGCGTCAGTGAAGTAAAGCCGGGCAGCCGTGTGGCATACGCCGGGCATCGAGGCTCTTATGCCGAATATACTGTGATAAAGGCATCACAGCTTATTCCGCTTCCGAAAGAGGTCAGCTTCGAGGAGGGTGCAGCATTTCCGCTTCAGGGGATGACAGCGCATTATCTGCTTCACGAGTACTACCGCATCAAGCCGGGTGACAGCATTTTGGTCCATGCAGCAGCCGGTGGAGTGGGGTTGCTGCTGGTGCAGTGGGCAAAGCATAAGGGTGCGAGGGTAATCGGCACTGTTTCGACCGAAGAGAAGGCAAAGATTGCCCGCGATGCGGGCGCGGACGACGTCATACTTTATACGCGGCAGGACTTCGTTGCTGAGACGAAGAAGCTCACCGGCGGCAAAGGCGCAGACTACATTATCGACGGCGTCGGGCAAAGCACATTTACGAAGGACCTTGAGGCGGTGCGGTCCCGCGGTCATATCTGTGTTTTCGGTTCAGCCAGCGGACCTGCGGAGCCTGTGGCGCCAAACTCGCTTATGGCCAGGTCTTTGACCGTATCCGGCGGGACGCTTTTTAATTATATCAGCACGAGAAAAGAGCTTCTTACCCGTGCACGCAGCGTGTTGAACGGGATGCGTGAAGGGTGGCTGAAGCTGCGGATAGGCAAGGTCCTGGCGCTTGAGCAGGCAGCAGAGGCACACCGGCTGCTGGAAGGCAGGCAGACAACCGGCAAGGTGATTTTGAAAATCAGCGATTAGTGGAGGCGTTTTTACGGAGGCTTATTTATCCTGATTCCCTTGTCGCCTTCGATTTGTCGAAACTTGATTATCAATACTGATACGCAAAAAAAATCTTAAAAATCTGTTTTTTTCTTTACTTTTTTCAGCATTTGCCTTATCTTTCTGCCTGACTATTCGCCCTTATGCGGAGGTCGTGGGCGAATATGAAAAACTTTGTTTTTTGCGAATTTTTAGTCTGAATCGCTTTGCTGATGGCTTGTATTTCATTGTATACACTAAACTTAGGCGCCTTATTCAAATCACCGCAGCTTGCACAAATCTTTCACTTAGTCCTATATTCTGCGGGAAATTGCCTTAAAAACCCAGTAATTATAGGTTTGCCCGGTATGCAGCCAAAGCAAAACTGCACCTTAAAATACTCCAAAAATGATTTGCTAAACAAGTAAATATGGGCAAGATGGGTAGTTTGGACGGCTTTTTGATTGACTTGGCTATTTGATTATGGTAAGATATAGCAATCAGATTTGCAGGAGAGGAGCGGCACTGTTTATTACCCTAACAGGAGTGCGGCAACATTGTATAGCTGTTTTTTAGTGCTGTCGATTCAAGAAGAATCGAAAAGAAATGGGGATTATAAGGATATGGCAAAGGCCGAGATTTGAAGATTTCGGCGATGAGTAAGGAAATTTCGGAAAGAAAAGAAAGGTAATAAGTTGGCCAGTTTAAGGAGAATGATTATGAACAGCGCTACAAGGATGACGGGGGCGATATGTTTCGTCCTCGCTCTGCTTGTCGCACTACCTCTCTGTGCGGCGGCGGTGGAATCAAATGTGTCGGGCGAGCTGGAGCAGCAATTAGAGACCAAGCGCGGAACAGCGGAGCAAATTGAGGCAAAACGTGAAGAGGCGGCCAAAGTCAAAAGGGAGGCCGCTGAAGAGGCCAGGCGAGAGAGCTTTGCGAAAACCCGTGCCAACCTTGAGGAGGAGATTGCGAAGCTGTCTCTGCCGCAAGATACAACCCCAATGTTTAATGTAAGGCAAATAAGCATTAGCGGCAACACTTTAATATCGACAGATGATTTGCTGAAGAATGTTCCGGCGATATATAACACTTCCAAAAAGCCGCTGGCCAAGGCGGACAGCAAAGACCTTTACGATTTTCGAGTTCTTCAGGAGGTAATCCTTCAGCCTGGCGAGCCTCGCCAGATTTCGTCGAGGACTATTCAAGGTTTCACGCAATACCTTCTGTCGGTATATCAGGCCAAGAATTATGCCGGTGTATACGTATACGTGCCTTCAGAGGCGGCCAAGGCAGGTGCGGAATTGAAGGACGGCGTTTTGCCGATAGCAGTGCTTGAGGCAGCGGTCAGTGAGGTAGCGGTAAGATTCTACGACCCTAACCAGCAACTGACAGAAAAGGGATTTTTGCGTAAATCCGCTGTTGAGGACTGGTCGCCTGTAAAGGCAGGCCAGCCGGTGAACCAGAAAGAACTGGACGATTTTGTAAATCTGCTGAACCTTAATCCCGACAGATACGTTTCGGCGGTTGTGGCCAAAGGCGCTACGTCCGGGTCTGTGGCGGTATCATACGATATTTACGAGGCGAATCCGTGGCACTGGTTCGCCCAGATAGATAACTCCGGCACAGAGGACAGGCAATGGACACCGAGAATCGGCCTTATAAATACAAATCTTTTCGGTATAGACGACACCTTTACGACGGTATATCAGGCAAAGCCCGATTCGACTTATAATGATACTTATGCACTATACGGCAGTTATGATTTTCCGCTAATGGGGCCTAAGCTGCGTCTTAACCTTTATGGCGGATACAGCGAGTTCGATATAAATCCTGCGACCGGAGACTTTAATTTTCTCGGCAGAGGGTATTTTTACGGCGGTTTACTGCGATACAACGCCTATCAGGCAGAAGGCTGGTTCTTTGATATATTAGGCGGATTAAGCCACGAGAAGAGCAAAGTTTCACCTTTCTTCGGCGGCCTCTTTGTCCCCGAGGTAGCGTCGGATGTTACAATGAATCTTGGGACGGTAGGCGTCGACATTCATCGGGAAACCGATATGACGAATACATCTCTTACGTTTGACATCGTCCACGATATAGGCGGCGGCTCCGATGACGATGAATTTGCCCTGGCACGCACCGATGCCAAGACCGATTTTACGATTTACACCTTTGCGGCTTCCCACAGCCAGTTCCTCGACCCCAACAAGGTCAATCGGCTGAGCGGCACTTTCCGGTGGATATTACCCGATGAAAGATTAGTTCCTGCGAAAATGACATCATTTGGCGGGATGTATTCCGTCAGAGGTTATCATGAACTGGAGTATGTCGCTGACGGCGGCATTCTGGCATCATTACAATATGAGTTCGATGTAATCAAATACGAACAGACCAAGGAAGTCAGCGAACCTGCAAAAGAGAAGAAGCCGTGGCTCAGAAAATTAGCCCCGCTGGCATTTATGGATTACGGCAGGGGTAAAATAAGGAATCCTGTTGCAGGCGAGCTGGGGCATGAGGAGTTCATCTCGATAGGTCCTGGATTGCTCGTTGAGCTTGGTGAGCATTTTTCAGGAGCTGTTTATTGCGGTTTTCCGCTGGAGTCAACGGAAGCGACCGATACAGGCGATGGCAGGGTAAACGTTAGTTTAATGATGCGATGGTAAGAAATTTTGCCCGGCGGCGTAGCCGGGAAAGGATATAAAGCGTCTGGAAGGGATTAAACATAAAGGTTACTTTTAACTAAATAAGGGGAATGATGATGAGAGCGATAAGAGAAATTACGAAGAAGTACTATGTAAAAGAGGCAACCATATACCTGCTGGTGTACCTGCTGGTATTCGGCCTGCCTATTCGGGTTGCTGTGGCGACGCCGACCAACCCGGACGTTGTAAAAGGCGTGGCTGGGGTCACTCAGACCGGCAACAACACTACCGTAACAATGAACTCCAAAAAAGCGGTGATTAACTGGGACGGTTTAAATACATCCTCGAATGAAGTGCTTCAGTTTGTAAAAGCAAGCGGTCATTTCACCGTGCTAAACAGAGTTTCGAAGGGTGGAGCAACACAGTTTGACGGTTCCTTGTTCGGCAATCAGGGTCACATAATAATCGTCAACCCGAAAGGAATCGTCTTTGGCACTACAGCGATTGTAGATGCATACAAATTTACGGCTTCGGCGCTGGACATTAAGAATGAAGATTTTATGAACGGCATTTATAAGTTTGCCGGCGGCGACGGCCCTGTAGCCAACTACGGCAAAATCTCCGCTGAACAGGTTGCTCTCATCGGCAAAAAAGTCCTCAATGCGGGCCTGATAAGCAGCCCCGGCGGATACGTTTTGATGGCAGCCGGCGAGCGTGTGTTCCTCGGTCAGGAAGGCAGTAACGTTGTTGTCGAGGTGGCCAGCGTTACACCCGGGGCCGCAACCGAAGGTTTGGGCAACGTTGTCAATGAAGGCACAGTCGAGGCAGCGGGCGGCAATATAGTCCTGGCTGCGGGCGATACCTTCTCCAGAGCCATTGAAGGGCTTGATACACTGGCCCTGTCGGTCAATGGCGGGACGGGGCGGGTTGTCCAGTCCGGCACGTTAAATGCAGACAGCGCCACAGGCAACGGCGGCAGTGTAACCCTTACGGCTGCCGATGAGGTGGTTCTTAATGATGGAAGCCTGACGAGTGCAAACGCCGGCGATAACGGCGACGGCGGTCAGGTCATCGTTTATTCCCCCGGAAAAGCGGTTTTCGATAATGGGGCACAGATTCAGGCAAAAGGCGGGAGCCAGTCAGGTGACGGCGGCTTTGCAGAAATAAGCGGCAAGCAGCAATTTGTTTTGGCAGGCGACCTTGACCTCTCAGCCGAGAATGGTGCGGCAGGCAGTCTGCTGCTCGACCCTCTCAATCTCACAATAGCAGATGGCGCACGGCCCGGTACACCGGCGCTGGATACCGTATACGAAGAAGACGTTGAAGGTTTCTCGGTAGCAGGGATTGACGTGCGGTATGAGGCTGATAAAAATATCACCGTAGAAGATATAGCCGACAATGAGATTAAGGGCGGAAGCGGCGATATTACGTTCCTTACCAGGACAGCCCTCGACAGCAGCATCCGCTTTGAAGATTATAAGAACGATGTAATCAGTACCACCACCGGCGACATCACTATGGTAGCCGGCACAGGCGGCATTGATATAGGTAGTCTGATAACAGGGTCATTTAACCAAACTGCTTCACCGGGCAGAATAAGGCTTTTGACCATAGGCGGTGACGTCGTAGGCGGCGGCGATATAGAAACAGGGCCACTGATGGCCCAGGGAGGCAGCAATGCTTTAGTTTCCGTTGTATCCTCCGGCGATATCAGGTTGCATGGCGACGCCGACAATCCAGCCGCTATGGCATCAACAAATCTTGATAATCCCGCTGCTGTCGGCAATGCCCAGGTATGTCTGCAGGCAGCCGGTGATATAGAGATTACCGGCTCTGTTTTTGCCGGAGCTGCGGGTGCCTCGGCCACAAATGCCGGTGTGCATATTTGTGCTGACGGGTCGGTTGACATAGACGTGCTGGCCGATGGCCAAGTAATAGCGGAAGCTGACACTGGTTCACCTGCCGGGACTGCCAATGCGAGTATAATGGTGCATGCAGGGCCGGGTCATTCCGTTTCGTACAGCGGAGACGGCGGATTCCCATTTCTTGCTGTTGCCGGTGTTGGTGAAGACCCCCCGACTTTGGCTATTGCAGGTTTTTCGCCAAGCGATACCGATGTAACAGTCGATGGAGCATACGCACTGATAGATATCCA
>Ga0315276_10000534_pt1 | contig 32923 bp, 26 predicted proteins | sample YL17G05_0_MG_FD_204542 | JGI IMG/M metagenome (GOLD analysis project Ga0315276, IMG submission 204542) | Sediment microbial communities from Yellowstone Lake, YNP, Wyoming, USA - YL17G05_0 | ecosystem: Environmental > Aquatic > Freshwater > Lake > Sediment | place: USA: Wyoming | collected... | reverse complement strand
CCTCCAAACAAGTTTGAAGATGCCACCCGACGGAGGAAATGGTGAGCACGGCGGGGACGGAGGAAGATGGATTCGCTATCGCGGCTCTTCGCTTCGCTTCGTGTCCCGCTTTCGCGGGAATGACATAAAACGCGGGAATGACACGTAAAAGTCCACGTAGGCTAAGAGTCCAGCCAAGAGAAGATGGCGGGGGTGGTTTCGGGTGGTCTGGGGTTCTAAAAATATTCTTGAACGCAGTGAGAAAACAGGTATAGTGGGGTATGATTGGGTTGAAAGAAGCTATGAAAGTTAAGAGGGATAAATGTAATGGAAACTAAAAAACTCGTGGCAAAGCCGAAAAAAAGGACTGTGACAAGGATACTCAAGCCGGTGTTGGCGATTATCGTTATTTTGATTGTGGTGGTGGTATTTGTGTTGCCTGCGTTGGTCTCAAGCGAAAGTGTGCGCAAGACGATATTAGCTAAAATCAATAATTCCATCACTGGCAAGGCAGATTTCTCCGGTCTTTCGATGAGTTGGCGGAAAGGTGTCAAGGTAACGGATCTCAGTTTTGAAGATAATGCGGGGCAAATCATGGTCAAGGTAAATCAGATCGCTACTATGCCTTACTATACCTCCATCTTATTCGGTGATCTAGCCTTCGGCCAAACGGTAATAGATAAGCCGAGAATAGAAATAAATCTCAAAGACCTGCCGTCTCGAAAAGCTGAACATGCACAAAAAACCTTATTAGAAGATAAAAAATCACAACCAACCGTTCTACCAATAACGAGAATGGACCTTGTTGTCAACGATGGCAGCGTGAAAATTACCAGCCCGAAAGCTGAAACTGTTGAGTTTTCCAAGATAAACTCCAGGCTGGATATCAATCCGCTGGGCCAACAGACGAATTTCGATATGAATATGACCGTGGTCGGTGAAGATAAAGAGTCAAACATTATCGCAACGGGCCAGGTTACCCCAGGGGCAAAAACCGGGTGGTCTTCCGAAGGTATAAGCGGTAATCTGACTGTTGAGGTTAATGATTTGGATGTCGGTTCTTTAGAACCAATCCTTGCACTTGCCGGAATCGAGGTGCAGGCACAAGGCAGCGTTCGTTGCCAGGTAAAGAGTGAATTCGAAGACGGCCAAATCAAGAATCTGAAAGGCCAGATCAATGGTAAGGCTTTGAATATAACCAGCCCCGGATTAGAAGGCGACCGGTTTACGAGCGATATTCTGGAGATCGGTATAGAACTGGCAAGCAAACCGGGATTGATAAATGTCGATAGTCTGCAAATTCGCAGCGACTGGGCCGATGCCAAGGTAAGTGGGGTTGTTCCTACAACGTTCAAGTCATTGGAGGAATTTCTCCAAGCCGATTCCGTTTATAATTTAGATGGCACACTCGAGTTCGATCCGGTGTTGGCCTTGTCGCAAATGCCTCATACGTTTGGCGTTAAAGAAGGTGTAGCGATAACTTCCGGACATTTGAGTAGTAATATTGAAACACGTGTTCAGGACGGCCGAAAGATAATTGTCGGGCAAGTCGCCCTTACCGGGCTGCAGGGGAAAATTGAGGATAAAACCGTTGCATTGTCAGAGCCGATAATGGCAGATGTGGAAATAACATCAGGCAAGTCCGGGATAAACTTTGATAAACTGGCCGTTTCTGCCGCATTTGTCAAAATCAGTTGTACAGGCACAAGCGAATTGCTGAAATATGGCGCAGAAATTGATATGGCCAAGTTCCATGAGCAGTTGGGACAATTCATAAATATAGGCGAATACAAAGTAGCCGGTGCTTTTCTTAGCAAAGGCAGTATATCTATCGAGGAAAAGGAAATAGGCGTCGTTGGTACATCTGTTTTTAAGGATTTTCGTTTGAGTTCTGCCGAAGATGTAAGTGTATTTGAGCCGAAAGCTGATATAGCTCTTTCGGCAACTATAGATCGGAGCAAAAACGTCCTTAATGTTAACACGACAAGCGTCGAGGCGAGTTTCGGGCAAATCAATATAAAAGGCGCAAGTATCCCGTTGGATAAAAAAGCCACGGAGCCTATGGAACTTAATGTGTCCGCGAATGTCGATTTGGCCAAGCTTGGGCCGTTTGCGGTGTTATTAGCCTCTTTTCCGGCAGATATGCGTTTGGAAGGAACGGTTGTATCCAACCTTTCGGTCAACGCCAAAGATGACAGCTATCATATAACAACAACCGATGCGACAGAAATCAAGGATTTGAAGATCATCTCTCCAGGGAAAAAACCTTTTGAGGAAAGTCAGGTTTCGGTTACTTTTGATGCTGCGATTAATCCCGCCAGGAAAGCAATTGCGTTTAATCTTATCAGTCCTGAGATAAAGATTCGAGGCGACTTGCAGCAGATTGTCGATGAAAAGAAGACCAAGCTGGAGGGTTTGGCGGATTGCGAATATGACTGGGTAAAAATTAGCGGTCTGGCGAGCCAATTTTTACCGGAAGGTTTGAAACTGGAGGGGAATCGCAAGGATACCATAAAAGTTTCCAGTGAATATCAAACCGGGCAAACAGATAAGCTACTTGCCAAGCTTAACACAGAAAGTAAACTGGGATTCACAAAGGCTGATTATATGGGGTTGAGTTTTGGCCCCACCGAGATAGATATTCAAGCTCGGAACGGCATTTTGGAAGTAGCTCCGTTTACCACGACAGTCAATAATGGTCAATTAAACTTTGCCGGCGGGGTCGATCTGGAGGGGAAACCGCCAATGTTTAAGATATCCAAGCCGATTCAGATAGTAAAGGATGTAGAGATCAACAAGAACACTACGGAAAAGCTTTTGAAGTACGTGAACCCGATTTTCGCCAACGCAGTGAATGCCAGCGGTGTGGCGAATTTTGATTGTGAACGGCTTGCGATACCATTAGGCGATACGACCGGAAACGAACTCGAAGTAATTGGCACAATATCGATAAATCAGATGCGTCTGCAAGCTTCGGATTTACTCGGACAAATTCTTACGGTAGCAGGGGCAAAACGGCAAGACCAAAATATGACCCTCCATCCAACAAGATTTATTTTGCAGAACGGCTTTCTCAGATATGACGATATGCAACTGGATGTAGATGATAAGCCTGTTAATTTCAAAGGCACTATTGGTGTGGTGGATAAGAGCCTGGATATGACCGCGACTGTAACATATTCAAGAAACGGCAAGATAAGAAAGGTTGCACTGCCGCTTAGAGGCACTATCGACAAACCCGATCTCGACTTGGGGAAACTGCTTGAGGGACAAATAGAAGAGCAGTTGAAAGAACAATTAAAAGACAAATTGAAGGACAAAACAGGTGAAAAGATAATTGATGGCCTTATTGAAGAACTTTTTAAGTAAGATACATGGGAATGATTACCCGGAAAAGAAGGTTATTGAGCTTCCCAAAGAGATTAAGTTATGACAAAACAGTTGATGATGTGCATGGCAATGTTTCTGTCAATTTTCCAAACAACTTTTGCCCAAGACTTCTCGGTCTCTATGAAAGAGATCGAGTTATTGGAGGGCAAGAGTGTGACCTTGACGGCAAGTGCCGTCGGCGCACAGAAGGTCTATTGGATCATTAAAAGAGGAAACACGGAGACGGTTGTCGCCGTGGATAAATACTCTTACACCCTGGATGCCGGCCGGGTGGTGGCCGACACTACCAGATACGGTTTTGTTCTGCAGTTCAAGGCCTTTTATGCCAATGAGGTCAAGATATGGGACATTCCCGTGACGATCAAGGAAGACATTCCCGAACCGGTATTTTACCTTAGAGCACCGGCGTCATGGAATGGCCTGGAGACGATTGAAGTAGAGCCTGAAATCAGCAATCTCGAAGCGATGCAAGCCAAAGGGGCCGGGGAATTGCGATACCACTGGACTGTGTCCGGCGGCGACGTGATCAAGAAGATTGAGCCTGGCAAGCTGATTCTCAAGCGGTCTCAAAACAGTGGCACGATTACTGTCAATCTGGCGCTCAATAATGGCGGCGTTGATTTTGCCGCCAAGGCTACAATCATGGTGACCGATCCCCAAAAAGACGCGTGGGTCGATCGCGTTTCGGGCAGGATTTTTTTTGAGCCGACGATTGAGTCGCTCAAGCAGTATGAGACTCCCGAATGGTACAAGGATGCCAAGTTGGGTATCTATATGCACTGGGGTCCACAGAGCATTCCAGGCGTTGACGCCACCTGGTACGCACGTCGCATGTATCAACCGGGCACGAATGGCTACAAGTATCACGTTGCCACCTACGGACATCCATCCAAGTTCGGCTACAAAGACATCTGCAAACTTTTTACGGCGTCAAAGTTCAATCAGGCCCAAGCGGATCGACTGGTTGAACTCTATAAGAAGGTTGGCGCCCGATACGTGGTTCCGGTGGCGGTTCACCACGACAACTTCGATATGTGGGATTCGAAATATCAGCCCCGCTGGAATTCCGTAGTCACGTCCGGCAAGGATGTTGTTGGGATGTGGAAGAAGGCTGCCGACAAACACGGGCTGCACCTTGGCGTCGCCTCGCATAACGCAAGATCCTACCGGTGGTTTCAGCCATCGCATGGCGCCGACAGTTCCGGGCCGATGGCTGGGGTTCCCTATGATGGTCAGAACCCGGAATATGCGGATCTCTACGGTGTAAAATGGAATGACTCCAGCTTCTGGTACGAGCAATTGAGCGACGTTGGGCCCGCGGAATTCGAGAAGAATTTTGAGGACCGGATGAAGGATCTGATCGACAAGTACCATCCCGATCTTTACTACACCGATGGCGGTATTCCTTTCCATCAGGTTGGGTTGAATATCCTCGCGCATTTGTACAATGAGAGCCAGGAATGGAATGATGGCAAATTGCAGGCCGTCGCCACAATCAAGCTGGACTGGACGCCGAATATCGCCATTAATAATTATGAGTACGGTATTCCCTCGACCGTTCAGCACTATCCCTGGCAGACGGACAAGACCATGGGCGTCGATTGGTACTGGGAGCGTGATGCCACATCGAGATACAAGTCGGCAGATTGGGCCATTCGTACGCTGCTCGATGCCGTCAGCCGGAACGGCAATCTGCTCCTGAATGTGCCTCTGACAGGCGATGGCGAACTCGAGCCCGAGACCGTGGCTATGCTGACCAAGATGGGGCAGTGCCTGGAGATCATAGGTGAGGCTGTTTTTTCTACGCGAGGCTGGGTTGTTGCCGATGACGGCCCTGGGGATATCCGCTTCACCCGCAATAAGGCCAACACAATCCTCTACGTTACGATTCTTGGGTGGCCTGGGCCGGTGGTCAGGATCAAAACCCTCAATAAGTACAGCTTTGATTTGAAGAACCTGAAGAGCGTATCGCTGGTCGGAACATTGGACAAACTGATCTATAGACAGAACGCCGAGGCGTTAGAGATCACTCTACCGGCCAAGGCCCCGTATGCAGGTTCTGCCTACTCGATCAAAATGACCTTCTCAGGGATTATTCCCAAGCTTAACCTGAATATTTCATAGATTTTCGTATTTTTTGATGGACAAATAGTCTAACTGTTTGTAGTATAAGTAGTTATACTAGAAGCCATACTCCAACAGAAAGGCTATTTCTATGACAGACTGTACCACACAACCGTTGCTGTTTTCAAGTCTCGGCTCCAAAAAAATCCAGGCTGATTTCAAGGGCGGCAGTCTCACCTCCGACGCCGCCAACCGCCGCCACCGCCCAAGTCACCACCATTCGCCTCAAGCTGCTTAAAATTGGAGCACGCATTACGTGTTCGGTTCGCCGGATCGTGCTGCATCTGGCTGGCGGCTATCCATACAAAGAGCTTGGAGGAGCGCAGCGACGCGGCAATCTCCCTCTGTCATTGCAAAACCGGCTGCCTCCCACCACGCTTGCGTGGGCATGTTTATTCCAACGTAGCTCCAGAAGTACCCAGAGCCTCCTGATATCGCTTTGCACAGGGTTATAAAACAGGTTTGAAATCAACATTTACGATCAGTGCCGTATTCTGTCGTATTACAGTCTCATCAAAACGAATGACAAGACTGCTGCCGTTCATATCGCTTGTATTTTTCAACAACTGTCCGCAAAGCGAAAGTTCTACTCTCGCCACACTTCTATCCTCAAGAACTGTTATCGCCAATGTGTTCAGATGCAATTCGCCCCAATGCACTGTAATCTTATTAACTTGTTTGTCGGCGGTTCTTTCCTGATACAGGCTGCCCCAGCCCTGGGCGCCCGTGAAGGCGGCTTTGAAATTCTCCGGGCTTAGGCGAGGTGCAAATCCGATATGCCCCTTAGGTCCGTGGTATTCGTAGCCGCACACAGATTGATAAACACCATAACTGGCCATAGCCCGTGAGTAGTGATCCGAACATTCGATCTCGTTATAAGGATTGCGTAAGGATGCGTTGTATCGATCGTGGATGGCCCGCGTGATCGCCAGGCCGTGCTCGAGCAGGTCGGGGTTGTCGTGCCCCTCCCAAACCATGTGCGCCGCCGCCTGGTACTCGAAGCCGCTCATGCACTCGTTGAAATAGCCGTACTGCCAGTGCTTGCTCAGGGCCGGGTCCTTGCCGCCACGCGGCCAACTACACATGATCAGGCCGGCATCGCCCGCCTTGGCGTACCAGCGGCCCTGGGTGAACTTCTCGCGGAACGGGCCGACGTCCGGCACAAAGTTGTACTTCCACAGCGCCCGCAGCGAGCTGAGCTGCTTGTCGCGGTCGAACAGGCGGCCCAAGCCCAACCAGTGCGCCCAGGTCTGGCCAAAAATCTGATCAATGTAGCAGCCGTTGCCTACGCCGATGGCGTCTGCATGTTTCGCATCGTCAATCTGAATGAAATACTCCCCGTTATAAGTTTCGAGAATATTCCTGGCACCCTTTTCCGCGATGGCTTTGCACTGCTCAGCAAACGTCTGGTCACCTACTTCACTCGCCATCTGCTGACCGGCTCGCAGCGCCGCCAGATAGAGCGAACTGACGAAACTGATCTTGCCGTACCAAGCCGCGTCCAGCGTGTTCGGTTGTGCGCCCTCGAAAATCCCGTCGGCATTGCCATCCCGGGCGACCATAAACTTGATCGCTTTTTCCACGCGCGGCCAGAGCCGCCGCAGGAAGGCATCGTCTGCGGACATCTGGTGATCACGGTAAACGCCGAGTATTCGGCCGCAGTGCCCGTCGTCCGCGTAGTCGTGCGACACGTCCAGGGTGGCGCGCATGCCGATGCCGCCGTCCGCGTGCTGACCGAATCCGAAGTTCACGCGCTCTCGCTCGATGCGCTCAAGCTCGGGGAATAGTCGCCCTGGTGCCTGAGCATAGTGCCAAACGTGTGTGCATGTGCCGGGGCAGCAACCAACGCCTTCCCATGCCCAGAAGCGGCCGTCTTTGAAACGATAGCAGGTGGTGGTCGCCAGGGTCGAAGTATTAGCCATCGTCCGGTCAAGCAACCAGTAGGGAAGGGTCGAGTCATACCAGGTTTCAACCCACCTCCGTGTCTGCCCGGTCAGGCGAGCGAAGTGCTCAGCAAGATATTGAGCCACTTCATAAGCCGAACCGAATCGTGAAGCATAGTGATGACCTACCAGGGGTCCGTGCTGCGATGTCCAAGGCTGATCACTACAGCCGCAACTGTAGAAATTAGGAAAATACCAGGTGATTATAAAGTCCACGGTTGTCGAGGCGCCCGGCTGGAGTGAAACCTTGCGACCGATCTGACCAACTAAAGATTCACCAAGCATTCCTTCCTCTTGCTCAAGGGCGATTTTGGTTTCGCCGCAAGCAGTGGCCTCATCTGCCTGTCCAATCAGTCCCAACGTCATCGTTCCAAAATCACGCTGCTCATCAAGCTTGCCGGGGCTTGCGGGTTTGTCGGAAAACACAATATGATCGACTCCAATGTTGCCCCAGCCTCCGGATTCCTGGTCTATGATTTCCATCTGTGCCTGTTTGCCCTCGTACGATTCTACCGAGAGGGATTGGGGTTGCATCAGGTTGTTATTCCCTCCGGTAACCGATGCCACAACCTTCCCTTCAACTACAGCATTGACGCACGTCGTGTTCTTGTGTGCCCCGCCGCCAACAAACAGATTGATAAATTTGCGATTGATAGTAAACGGCTTACTAATCAACTTGCCGGTCTTTGCGTCTTTACTCCCAACAGAGTCTCCCGGCGCAGTCGCATGACTGTTGACAACTCGCTGCCCCTGACCGCCCACGTCTCCCTGGTAGTCTGGTAGGTCGGTTTTGGAGATCGGCCCTGTTCCGAAAGCTTCGCCCTGAGCGGTCCAGTTCTCGTAGGTCCCTCTCTCGAAATCCTCAAAAAGAATATCTGTCCGCCCGAATTCATCGATTTGAGCCGCCGCAGAACAAACCAATGTCGTCAGAGCCGGATCGCGTACGATTCGATTTTGACGGCGACCTTTGAATTGTTCTTTACTGTCCAGACAAATTGGATTCTCGATCAGTCCGGTCAAAACCGCTTCGACCGTTCGATTACTTTGATTTGTCAGAGTGAAACTCATTACTACCGCCGGGAGAGATGAATCTTCCAGGTTCAGCGGACAAAACGGACTGAATGCCTCCAGGTCAACCTGCACCGGACAATCGTTATCATGGTATGTTACTCGACCGATAGGATATTTCCCCTCGAAGGTGACCTTGTTGAAGCCCGAACCGTCAAGTGCATACTTTTTCCCGCCCGCTGCGAGCGCGAAGCCGACTTCAAACGGCTGCGTCAGCGGAGCGGGGTAAAGATAGTTCATTCCGCGCATGTTGTTGTTGCCGCCCACGCCGATCCCGGCGGGCATCTCCGCCACACGCGGCAGAATGCCGTTCTGGTCGCGGTTGAAAATGTCCCACAACCATAACCGTCCGTCACCCCCGAGATACACAGTCCCGGCAAAAAGACCACCGACTGGCATACCTATATGGGCCAGCGCAGTTGAATCGGAATAAACCTCTTTACTGCCGCGATCAAAGAGAGATTTCACCCAGTCTCGATCCAGCCGCTTGTCCTGAGGGATTATTTTTAAATACTCGTTTTCCTCAAACGGCCCCGCCATAATCGGCAGCGATGACGGCACAATCGCCAAAGCCGCCACACCGCCGCCCGCCGTCTTCAGAAAAGTACGCCTGTTGATATGTGCCATATTACACTTGTCAGATTGACAAAAACATTCACTCATAACCAATCCATCTTCCGCCCTGAAAGTTAGCATGATACCATCAGTTTAACACAAGGAGGTCCAGCGGAAGCTGGTAATTCATCCCCCCACTTCTTCAAGCCCTGTAAGGGCGAAATAAATATCTTTTTAGGTTCCTCATAAGAATCTGTGCATGGATATTGTAAAAAGTCATTGGGTGAATCAATTAAGCTAAATTATCTGCGGAATCGTTATGGAAGCCATTGTTGTTTTCGACAGGGGCAAAAAAACCGTCATTCTGGTATTTGGGCGGAGAGAAGTCGGGAGATTTGGCAGGGTCAAACTGACGGTCGTAAAAACCGCGGTAAATGCCGTTGCGGGCCAGAAGTTCCGGGTGTGAACCGGATTCTACAATTTCGCCTTCCTGCAATACCAGAATTCGATCGGCATCGATGACGGTGGATACCCGATGGGCAATGACAAAAGTAGTTCGGTCGGCTATTAGTCTTTTCATTGAGTCCTGTATGACTTGCTCCGACTCTGAATCTATGGCCGAAGTCGCTTCATCCAAAATAAGGATTTCGGGGTTTTTGAGGAAAGCGCGGGCAATGGTTATCCGTTGCTTCTGACCACCGGATAACAAGGTTCCTCGCTCACCTACTTCTGTGTCGAATCCATGTGGTAGTGTAATAATAAAATCATACGCGTTGGCGGCCTTGGCAGCCTCTATAATTTCGACATCGGAAGCTTCTGGTCTGCCATATAAGATATTTTCGCGAATCGTTCCGCTGAATAGAACGGGATCCTGTAATACCATGCCGATATGCCGACGCAGAGAACGTAATTTTATATCTCTGATATCGTATCCATCAATAGTTATCCGGCCATCATTTACATCGTAAAACCGTGGTATGAGGCTGACGATGGTGGTTTTCCCCGAGCCGCTGCGGCCTACCAGCGCGACTTTTAGGCCATGCTCCACCGTGAAAGTCAGATTTTTAACCACAGGGCAGCCTTGGTTATAGTGGAAGCTGACATGGTCAAATTCCACGCGTCCCTGAATTCGGTCCAGCTCTATGGCATCGGGCTTACTGACGATTTCCGGTTTTTCGTCCATGACCTCGTAAATGCGATCTACCGCCGCCATGGAATTGGCAAAAACCACATTCAATTCTGAAAAGCGTTGTAAAGGTAAATAAAGTGGGCCCAGATACATGGTTACGGCAATGAGTTCCCCAACCGTCATTTGGCCATGAATAACACGATATCCCGCGAATCCTATGACTATCAGAGGACAGATGCCTACCACGGCGCCAGTGACGGCCTGATTGAGACTTTGCACAAAGATGCGGTGCATATTTGTAGAGAAGAGTTTTTCCGATTCCTCGTTAAATTTTCTTTTTTCGCTACGTTCCTGCCCGAAGGCGCGAATAACAAGACTGCCCGAGATTTTTTCAGAGGCCCTTCCACTCATTTCGGCCAACTCGTCCTGCATCCGGCGGGTAGTCTGTCGAATTTCAGCGCTGAACCGGCGAAAAATAAAAATATAGACCACAAACGCGACGAGCGTTACCAAGGTGGTGAGTACGTCGATACGAAACAAGAAATATAGAATCACTGTAACAGCAACCGCATCCATCCAGATATTAGTCAGGGCGCTGCCTACAATGTTTTGGGCCAATTGGATGTCACTTATCAGGCGGGAAATGATACTGCCGGTTTTATTTTGGGAAAAAAATGAAGCCGACATGCGTAGAATTCTATAGTACAGATCACAGCGCAGATTGAAAACCGCACGGTGTCCCGCCTTGTCGGCGTAGAGGTGACGGATATATACCCAAGGAGCATAAAAAAACAGGAAAACGCTGATCATTCCTCCCACACACCAATAAAGTTGATGTAGTTTCTGGGCGGAGCTTAGCGTTTTGCTTAGAAATACATCGTCCAGCAGGTAGCGCGTAACTTGGGGAACCAGAAGAGGAATGGTGAATTTTACCACTCCTCCGATGACTGCCAGAGTCAGATATTTAGTGTAAGGCCGCACATACCCAAGAAAACGAATGAAATTATGCGATCTTTTTATCATGTTATGTAAAATTTTTTTTATTGTATCAACGCTATACGTATATCCATTCTAATCAGGGGATCATAAAAATACAATCCCCTACTGTGGCGGGGCTGTTATTGTCGTAATCCTGGATGCCCATAACATCATTCCATGTTTTGTCTCGATTTTCAAAGTTAGGGGAAGGTCGCCATTGTCGGTAATGCGGTGGAGCGTAAGCACAGCCGGCCGCACATAAATGGGCAAAAATTTTCCCACCACTGCGTTCCTCAATGGACGTTGGCTTCGATTCCCACCGAAATCAGAGGAAACATCAAAAAGTTTTGAAAAAAATAAATTTTATGAATTTAAGGGTTGACATTGCCGTGGCGATGGGGTATATTTTACTTTGTAGAAGGCGCAGTCCGTATCATGGTCTGTGTATAGTATAGATATTTACCCGGTGAGAGAGAGCGATGGAAGCTTTCTGTACCGGGTTTTTTTGTGCCAAATGTGGCAGACATAAAAAAGAGAGGAAGGAAATGGTACAAGGAAGAGGAAAATTTGTAATTCTATCGGTCGTGGCATGCTTAACCATCCTTGCCAATTGCTCTTACGCGATTGCATTGAATATTATCGATCTTAGTACAATCGGTGTTTTGAGCGATGATGGGACCCGTGTCCACGGAATTAACGATAACGGCGATCTCGTTGGCGTGTATTTGGATGGCCCGGACGATCGCGCCTTCCTTTGGGAATTTGGCAGTCCCGCTCTGACCGATCTGGGCGACCTTGGAGGGGATTGGAGCGAAGCCTATGGCGTCAACGCCAACAGCAACGGCCAGGTGGTCGGCTGGGCGGAAAATGCTGATTATACTCAGCACGCGTTCCTCTGGGAGGGCTCAATGATCGATCTGGGCACCTTGGGCGAAGACTATCTTTATAGTTCCGCCTACGGCATAAATGACAGTGGCCAAGTGGTCGGCAAGTCTGAAATATCGGAGACCGACTATCGCGCTTTCATCTGGGATGGCTCAATGACCGATATCAATAGCTTGACATCCGGTCCCGGTTGGAACAAATTGGTAAGCGCAGCGGCCATCAACAATCTGGGCCATGTCGTGGGTACCGGAGAAACCACCGGTAATGACGATCATGCCTTCTTCTGGGATGGCGGCGCGGGAGCTCCTGTCGATCTGGACCCGCTTGGTACCAAAAACAGCCATGCCTACGGCATCAATGACAAAGGGCAGATTGTCGGTATGGTCGGAACACATGCTGTTCTGTGGCAGGACGATACGATAATTGACCTTCATGATCTTGTCCTTAATGCGGGATTGGGCCAGTGGACGAGTTTGACTGAAGCCTGGGATATCAATAACAATGGCCAAATTGTCGGCATGGGAATTATCGATAGTATGCCGCGATCGTTCCTGATGACATTACCTGAGCCGATGACCTTTAGCTTATTGGCCGTAGGTGGATTGGCCTTACTAAGAAGAAGGCGTTCCAGAGGCTAATATACTCATAACGATTGAGTTTTCCCGCTGGGCCGGTAGATAGAACACTGAAATTCGATGTCTTGGTTTGCGTGCGACAGGGGGCTATCGCACCGATTGGGTATATCCGTCGCTGGTCGGCCTTTTTTGGCACGGTTCGGCGCCGGTGTTCTTTTCGGCAAATCTTTATGTGCGGTTTTGCACACTCACAGCACTTCGATTTTTAAAGAATTGGCGGTTCAACACCGATTTTCATAAGGTGCAGTCGTCGTATCGTGATGATGTTTCCAGCGAATTACTCAGTGCCATAAAGCCAGTTTACGACAAATGCTTGCAAATCGTCAAGCTCGACACTGCCGTCATGTGTCAGTTCAGCGCCGCTGCATACGCCGCAATCAGGCTCAAGCCAGTAATCGGCAAATGCGGCGAAATCGGACAAGTCCACATCGCGGTCATAATCCATATCGCCAGCTATCACGCCCTGGTATAGGCGCACCTTGCCATCACCCGCTCCGATCAGCACATCGAGATACCCGTCCCCAGTCCAGTCGCATATAGCCGGCTGCGACCGTGTAACTAACAGATCGATATCAACCCCGGCGGCCTCTACAAGCTCATAGTTGGCAAAAACAGGCGCCGCATCGGTTCCTGTATTTTTGTAGAAGAGCAGTTGACAATTGGTGTTGCCGGAGACAATATCCTTTTTACCGTCGAAATCCAGATCGAGTACATCCGGGCTTGAACGGTCGCTCAACACCATCAGATCGCCACCACCATCCATCTGGGCAAATGTCTCAGTCAGAAAGTCCGGTGAATTATCGGTTCCTTCGTTGATAAAGATATGTATTTTGGAGTCTTTTGCCCCGGCGACCACGTCTTTCTTTCCGTCATTATTCCAATCCACAACCATACTGGTCATTCTATAAGAGTAGATATCCACTTTGCCCCCAGCAGGTCCAATCTGAAGATTAGTGCCGGCATCGAATGTCGGATCGGCATCGGTGTTGGTATTCAGGAATATCTTTATTTCCCCAAGCGACCCGCTCACCATCAAATCCTTAAGTCCGTCCCCGTTCCAGTCAACCACCCGCGGAAAACAACCGATACAAGGACAAAGACCCACATCCCAACCCAGATCGGATGCTCCGGACTGCGCATAAACGTAACCGTTAAACGCCGGTTCTGTCGTAGTTCCAACATTAAGGTAAATGCGAACTTTCCCACCTCCGATACTGGTTCTTTCGCCTACTATCAAGTCCTTGAGCCCATCGTTATCCCAGTCCACGTAAGATGGAACCGAATACGAATAGACGCCAAGGTCGGCGGCGCCTTCCTGAACGACCTCTTCTTCGTAGAGCCTCAACTGTGCCCCCGCCGGTGTCGCGGCTAATATGAATGTAATTAAAACGGCGGTGGCAAAACGAGCCACACCTCTCCTGTCGATCCTCCCTTGTTCGCCTTTTCTCCAACTTCTCATTTTCTTCTCCTATGCTAAAAGTACTCTGGATAATAACGTAACCCCCTGTCAACCAACGAGTTGCCGTTTAAAAACAAACAAAGACATCTCTCCTTTGTAACATACATTTTACCACATTGATGGTTTTTGTCAAGGAAATTCTCTGTAGGATCGGCTTAACACACCGGTCCGGCGGAAGCTGGCAATTTATTTGACATCATTATAGTCTTGATGTACATTTCCGAGGGATTGGTAGCGTAGCCGCTTTTTCTGTTCTATGAGGTTGGCAAAGGGCCGCTCCCGTCGGTCGCTTGCTGGAATGGTAAAATCGCGAAATTGAGGAAATTTTAACATAGGAGCGAATATGACTATTCAAAAAGAAGTGTTCGGCCAAGCCGATGGTAAGCAAGTGGACTTGTACAGACTGACTAACGCCAATGGTCTCAAAGCCAGTATTATGACTTATGGTGGTATTGTGGTTTCGCTGGAAGTGCCGGACCGCAATGGCCGATTGGCCGATATTGTGCTGGGTTACGATACGCTGAAGGAGTACATTAAGGACAATCCCTATTTTGGCGCTCTGATCGGGCGGTACGGCAACCGTATCGGCAATGGTAAGTTCACGCTTGACGGTGTCGAATATACGCTGGCCAAAAATAATGGCGAGAACCATCTACATGGCGGCGTCAAGGGATTTGACAAGGTGGTCTGGAATGGCGAAGAGGTCGAGACTGATGATGCGGTGGGCGTAAAACTGACTTATCTGAGCAAAGACGGCGAAGAAGGTTATCCGGGTAATCTGTCCTGTACGGTTATTTACAGGCTGACCAACGAAGACGAATTGAGAATCGATTACGAAGCCCGGACCGACAAAGCTACGCCGATAGGTCTGACGCATCACAGTTATTTCAATCTTGCCGGGGCCGGGTCGGGTGATATCTTAGGACACGAGCTGATGCTCAACGCCGATAAGATCACGCTGACAGATAAGGGCCTGATACCGACAGGCAAGTTGGCGTCTGTTAAGGGGACGCCGATGGACTTTACCGAGCCGACGGTGGTGGGCGAGCGGATCGATGCCGATTATGAACCGCTCAAATTCGGCGGGGGCTACGATCATAATTGGGTGCTCAACGGCTCTGGAGGGGCATTGACATTTGCGGCGGAAGTCTATGAGCCGGGCAGCGGGCGGGTGATGGAGATACATACGAGTGAGCCTGCTATCCAGTTTTACGCGGGCAACTTCCTGAACGGCAGTAATGTCGGTAAGGGTGGTAAGGTATATAATCGACGCTGTGGTTTTTGTCTGGAGACGCAGCACTTCCCCGATTCTCCGAATAAGCCGAAATTCCCCCCGGTGATTCTCAGGCCTGGCAAAAAATACACGCACGTGATTGTGCATAAATTTTCCAGCCGATAATTAGCACACGGGAAAAAGTGCGACACGTAGAGCCGCGTAAGCGAGATCGCACGGTGGCTTAATCGAATATTTTTCGCCGGCGGGCGGGCGGGATTTTCATCAGGTTGCGATACTTTGCTATGGTTCGCCTGGCGAGGGTTAAGCCCTGATCTTTGAGTTTTTCGACCAGTTCGTCGTCGCGAAGGGGATTTGTTTTGTTTTCGGTTTCGATAATTTCCTGTAATTTGGCTTTGACGGCATCCCAACTGACGCCCTCACCGGCGTCTGTTTCCGTTCCTCCACTAAAGAAGTATCGAAGCGGGAATATACCTATCGGGGTCTGAAGATATTTGCCGGAAACGGCTCGTGAGACAGTGCCGACATGAATGCCGAGCACATCGGCTACATCGATCATAGGCAGTGGTTTGAGGTGCAAGGGGCCTTGATCGAAAAAGTCTCTCTGTGTCTTGAGCACATGATTTACCACGCGCATCAAAGTCGCCTTACGTTGCTCGATGGATTCTATGAGCCAGCGTGCAGATCGCACACTGTTCTGCAGGAAACTCTTAGCATCCGCAGGTACTTCACCGTTTTCCCTAAGCATTCTTCCGTACGAGGTGTTAATTCGTAAAATGGGATTATTGCCATCGGAAAGTCGGGCGGTGTAGATGTCGTTGTTCTCATCGTATTCCACGATGACATCCGGTACGATATAAGCCATACTGTGATCGCCGATCTGCATACCGGGACGAGGGTCCAGGCGGGATATGACGTGGATCGCCCGCTTGATTTCGTTTATGGTTCGGCCGGTTTTGCGTGCCACGGCAGGATAACGGTTCATTTCGATATCTTTGAGATGGTTTTTTATCAGTTCCACTTCCAGTTGGTCGTTGTCGTTATTGTTGGCGGCTTTTAACTGCAGAAGCAGGCATTCGGCCAAATCGCGTGCCGCTACGCCGGCCGGTTCCAGTGTTTGCACCATCGAAAGGGCCTTTTTCGTTTGCTCGGATGTTACCGATTCGTGAACCTGCTCGCGTATCGAGTCGAGATCGACCGACAGATATCCGGTTTCGTCAATGAAGTCGATAATGACGGAACCGATACTCTTGATGATCGGTTCGCAATCCACGAAAGCCCACTGCCCATGGAGATATTCGTTGAGCGATTGGGACGGCGCCGCGACGTTTTGCATGGCTTCGTGTTTAACATCACGACTGTCATTGCCGCGGCGTGGCTGCACATAAAACGATCGTGTCAGGTAATCGTCGTAGTCACTGCCAACGTTGTCGAGTCGCTGGAAATCATCTTTTTTGTTGTTGTCGTCTCTGATCAGTAATGATTTTTCGCTGTCGGGAATTTCATTGTCGCTGGTAAAGGCGTCTTCTGCGGTTTGGGGTTCGCTGCTTTCTGCAATCGGGTCTTCCATCTCCAGCACCGGATTGGAGAGCATTTCCTGTTCGATTCTTTCCTGCAGTGCCATCAGCGGAAGCTGAAGAATTTCCATCGACTGGATCATGTGGGGAGCCATGACCATTCGCTGGTCCATCTTCATTTGTTGTGATAAATCTAAACGCATTACTGTATCCTATGTTTTATCGTCAATTCGAACTGTCCGGTTTGCATGGAAGTTTCTATAAGTCTAATTATTAATTGACGCCAAGACAAAGGCTTCTATTGTTTTTTCCCGAGTAATTGTCTCGAATTCTTTCCTTATAATCGTCAATATCGTAATTCCCTGATTTATCAGCGCATTGCGGCCCGGCCGGTGATGGCGTCGTTCAGAACGCTTTTGCCGGCATATTCGATACTGCCGCCGCTGGGCAGCCCTCGTGCAAGGCGGGTGATCTTGACGTTTGTTCCACTCAGCAGTGAGTTGATGTACAGTGCCGTGCCATCTCCATCCATGTTGGGATTGGTTGCCATCACGACTTCCTTTATTCTTCCGGTTTCCACTCTTTTTATCAGGGCCTCGATGGTCAGTTTTTCTGGTGTGACTCCTTCCAGCGGCGCTAAATGTCCCTGCAGCACATGATAGACCCAATTGCACATACCTGTTTCTTCCAGGCAGATCAGATCGTTGGGCTGTTCTACCACACAGATAATCGAGTGATCGCGATTTGGGTTTCGGCAGATCTCACACAGTTCGTGTTCGCTCAGGTTGTAGCAGCTTTGGCATTGATGTATTTTTGTTTTGACCTCGCTGATCGCATGGGCAAGGGCCATCGCTTCTTCAGGCGGCTGCTTGAGGATGAAGTATGCCAATCGCTCTGCCGACCGCCGACCGATACCAGGCAGCCGTGCGAGCTGTTCCATCAGCCGATCCATACTTTCGGTATGCGTATTGCTCATCCCAGTCCCATCATTTTGCCCAGTCCTTCGATGCCGGGGATATTAAGCCCGCCGGTCATTTGAGATATCTGCTGTTTCATTTCTTCGCTGCTCTTGTTAATTGCGGCGCTGACTGCCGCTACGACCAGGTCCTCCAGCATTTCGATATCGTTTGGGTCAACCGCCTGAGCGTCGATCTTCAGGCTCAGCAACTGTCCTTTGCCGTTGACCGTAGCGGTGACCATTCCGCCGCCGCTGGCCGCTTCGAAGCTCTTGTTTTGCATTTCTTCCTGCATTTGCTGCATATTTTTCTGCAGTTCCTTCACCTTAGTCATAATCCCCATAAAATCGCCAATTCCTGCCATTTCTATATCCTTAATAAAATGTTATTCCTGCGCATATTGCACCTCCGCACCCGCTACCACTTCGTCCCGAAAATATCGGCTCAGATCTTCCGGCGTTCGCAAGTCCGTCTGCCATCCAAGAATCTCAGAGAGTTCACGTTCCATTCTGGCCAAGCCCATAAACCCAGGCTCCAGTTCTACCTGGAAATCCACCAACACGTCCACGTCGCTGTCAGGTCTGAAATCGTCCCGCAGGGCGGAGCCGAAAATGGCCAGCTTCCGAATGTGATGCCGCCGACAAAAATCCGCAATCTCATCTTTTGGTATTATCAGGTTCTTATTCATTTTTCCTTCAATCGTTCGATGTGCCGAACTTTGCCGCCGAGTATCCGCTGGACGTTTCTGACATGCGGTTCGTTCATAGCATCGTTGATTTCCTGTTGGCTCGGTTTAGCGCCGGGCGGCATTTTCACGCGGGGCGCCTTGGAATCAACTGGGTTTGCCGTGGTCGAAGCTGGTTTTTCCGCCGATTGATCGGCCGGTTTGTCAAGTTGAGCCAGGCTCAATCGTATCGGTTGATGAAGAAGGCCGGTCAGGGTCTCACCGATCTCGGCGATCTGGTCGGGACGGCTTTCGAGATAACTTCGCATACCATTTTGCTTGCTGTCATAACCAATGGTCAGCACTCCGTCACGGAAATCTTCAGGATTGGAGAACTTCAAGGCGACAAGGTGTGATTGGTTGTGCTGCGCCAGTTGCTCGACAATCTGCTGCCAGTGCTTATAGATGTATTCCAGGGTCAGCGTTTCCGGCGGGGCCAATTCATTTACCGCCTGTGGTTTGGCTGCCGTGGTGGCCTGCGCCGCCGTGGTAGCCTGTGCCGCCGGTCGGCTGGTGGTGCCGCTGTTTCTGACAGTAGGCGCGGTCTTTGCGATAGGGGGGGGACTGCTTTTTGTTGCTGTTGTGTTGACGTTGCGGTTTAGGTTGGTCGGGGTGGTGGTCGGGGTGGTGGTCGGGGAGATGGTCGGGGAGATGGTCGGGGTGGATTGCAATTGCCCAAGCTGTTCCAGCAGGATCTTGGTATCGCTAAAGCGGTCACTGGCAGCCAATCTTACCACCGCCGCCTCCAGCAACGCCCGGTTGGAACCGCTCGACTTTATTGCCCGTCGCAGCTCTTCCATTACGGTAATGTTATAGATGAGGGTTGCGTCGTCGAACATTTTAGCCTGCTCGGCCATTTGTTCGCGAATCGCTTTGTCGCTGATATCGACCAGCTCCGTCTGTTCGCCGCAGTTGCGCATCACCAGCAGATCCCTGAAATGCTCCTGCATCGCCTGGGCGAGTTGTTCCAGTGCCAGCCCTTCGCCAAGGGCCTTGTCAATCTGGAGAAGCCCTTGCGACAAGTCGTTTTGGCTTATCGCCTGGGTCAGTTCGACAATTATTTCCGAACGCGGTGTGCCGAGCAGTTCTTCCAGCAGGCCAAGTGTGAGTTTATCATCGCTCATGCTGATAATCTGGTCCAGCAGAGAAAGCGCATCGCGCATCGAACCGCGACCAAGCCTGGCGATTCGTCTTACCAAGGTATCTTCCGCTTCCACGCCTTCGGCGGTCAGGATTGCTTTGAGGTGTCCGACGATATCTTCGACCTGGATATTGCGAAAATCGAAACGCTGACAGCGAGACAGAATGGTTGGCAGTACTTTGTTTGGTTCGGTTGTGGCCAGGATGAACTTTACAAACTCCGGCGGCTCTTCCAGCGTTTTCAAAAGCGCGTTGAACGCACCGGTGGAGAGCATGTGAACTTCGTCTATAATATACACCTTGAACCGCGCCCGAGCCGGCCGATAGATCGCGTTCTGGCGCAATTCTCGAATGTGGTCAATGCCGTTATTACTCGCCCCGTCGATCTCCAGTACGTCGATATCCTCACCTTCGCTGACGGCTATGCAGCTTTCGCATTTACAGCAGGGCGTAGTAGTGGGCTTGTCTGACGCCAGACAGTTCAGGGCCTTGGATAATATCCTGGCCATGGTGGTTTTACCCACACCGCGAGTGCCGCTGAAAAGATAAGCATGTGCCACCCGATCGGACTCGATCGCGTTTTTCAGCGTTTGCGCTACTGCTTCCTGGCCGACAACGTCATCAAACGTTTCAGAGCGATACCGTCTTGCCAAAACCGTATAGGACATGGACTGCTCGTGCCTCGCGCCTTCAAACTGGACAATTCATTAGAATCGGTCAGTTTGAGTATATAATAGCCGTGCACTTTTCTTCGTATCGGTTTTGCTGAGTATGTTGCCACAGCCAGCTCCAGCCAGGTTGTTCCACGGCACAGCGAATTAAACGCTTATGGCTGCTCCGTTCCCGGCCTGACCAAGTTCACGCTGTCCGCTTGCATGGGACCCGGCTATCAACACCGCTTATGGCAATAGTGGCTCAGCGCCACCAATCCTCCAAAAAGAATTCCGCCCCGCTATAGCGGATTGCGAGTTACAGGGTACCGCTAACACCCCGCCTAGCACGGCTGTTTTTCCTTTTTCTCAAATTGTCACCGGCAGTATAGCAATTACCCTGAGCAAAGTCCATGCCTAAATTAAAGGGGGCTTCAAGTTTTACCTAACTCCTTGTCATCAAAGATGATATGATTAAGCCCGCTTGTTTTCATTTTTATCGGCAAACGCACTTTGGCACTTTAATATTGCCTTTGGTGCTGAAGTTTTCCGGCGGTTCCATTCGTCCGAACTATATTTTTCCCGCAGTTTGGTCAATTGTCGTTGCTCTTCGTCGCTTAGATTCCCGTTGACTGTTTTCGACCCCAGCTTGCCGCTCAGATGGCCGGTCACCTCTGCAATAAAATCATTCAGGTTGATCGGTATTTTCGCGGCAGTCGCTAATTGCGCGCACCTTTGCCCAGCGAAACGGCTCGATAGTATCAGCGAACCATGTTGCAGGACCGCGTTTTTTATCCGCCGTTGGGCACTGCCCACCAACTTTTCACCTTCCACCACCAGGTCAAGCCGATGCCGCCGGGCAAAGCAGAAAAACGGACCCCGCTGAGAATTGCCACTTTCACTGGCCCCGCGATATTTTACATTCACCCCATATCTTCCCAGTATCGCGATATATGCGTTATGCACCAGTTGATACATCTTTTCAATATCAGTTTCGGCGATACTACCATCTAACGGCAGGATTAGCGAATAGGTCAGCTCATCATCATGCAGAATCGCACCGCCTCCGGTCTGCCGTCGCACAACCGGTAACTTTTGAATTTCTGCGTCCTGCCCGGCAAATTCCTCATATTTCTGGAAGTACCCCAATGATATCGTCGGCTCATTCCATTGATAAAACCGCAGCGTCGCCGGAGATGTTCCCTGGTTGACTCCCTGCAAAACCGCTTCGTCAACAGCCATGTTCATCACCCCGCACAGCGGCTGATCTATCAGAATTCGCAATGGTTCTTGTTCGTTCATAACTGCTTTCGTGAATTGTTCGTTTTGCGCAGGCTGATTTGGGCATGATAGCTGCTGCGGACGAACGGCCCGGCCGCCACATGCGAAAAACCCATCTGCTCAGCCTGCTTTCGTATCTGATCGAATTTCCCCGGCTGATAAAACTTATGCACCGGCCGATTATTTTTACCTGGCCGTAGATATTGGCCGATCGTTACCATCTCCACGCCCGCATTGTGCAGATCACCCAGGGTTTCGACAATTTCTTCATCAGTTTCCCCCAGTCCCAGCATAAAACCACTTTTGATAACGCCTTTGCCTTCGCGCTTGGCCATATAGCCCAACACCTTCAGCGACCGATCATAGTCAGCTCCGCTACGGATTTCCGGCGTCAATCGCCGCGTCGTTTCAATATTGTGATTGAACACATCCGGCTGCGCCTGGCAAATAACATCAAGGCATCTCCTCTCACCCATAAAATCGGGCGTCAGCACTTCAATGGTTGCTTCGCGACTGCTTTGCCGTATCGCCCGGATCGTCTGCGCGAAATGCTCCGCCCCGCCATCGGCCAGGTCGTCCCGCGTAACCGAGGTAATTACCACATGCCCAAGGCCGAGTTCTTTTACTGCCTGCGCCACCCGTTGCGGCTCGTCTTCCTCCAGCGGTTCGGCCTCACCGTGGGGCACCTTGCAAAACTGACAATTGCGCGTACACACCTCACCCATTATCATAAACGTCGCCGTCCCTGCCGAATAGCACTCACCCCGGTTTGGACACCCCGCACCTTCACACACCGTCGCCAACCCAAGCTCACTCAGCACCCGGCTGACATGCTCGAACTTGGCGCCACTCGCCACCGGCCGTTTGAGCCATTCCGGAAGCCGCCGGGTCGGCATATTTTCTTGATCGTTTTTCGTCATGACCATATTGTATGAAATTATCCCTGCTATGTCAAAAACCCCTCGCTTCTTACAATGCGAGTTTTCTCTGTGAATTCAGGGTTTATATGTTTTGCTAAAGCGGTATAATGAGCCGCATGGACAGAGCGCACCTGCGATTACTGGACGCCAATTTCAACCGTGCCCGCGAGGCACTGCGGGTCATGGAGGACTGCGCCCGTTTCCTGCTCGACGATTCGCACCTCTCCGCCCTGGCCAAGCAACTCCGCCACGACCTCTGCCAATGTATCGCTCAGATACCCGCCGAGCAGCTTTTGGGGGCACGCGACATCATCGGCGACGTCGGCACTTCCATCAGCACCGCCGATGAGATCGCACGACTCGACCAAACAGCCGTACTTCAGGCCGCCGCCAAACGCCTGACCGAGGCCCTACGATGCCTGGAAGAATACAGCAAAATCGAGACCCCGCAAATCGCTCGCGAATTTGAAAAGCTGCGCTACCGCGCCTACGACCTCGAAAAACGTATTCTATTGCGGACCGACCCCTCCAACCGCCTCGGGCGGGTGCGATTATACGTCCTGCTGACCGAGAGCCTTTGCCGCCTGCCTGCCATGGAAACGGCCGAACAAATTCTCGCCGGCGGCGCCGATTGCATCCAATTGCGCGAAAAGGACAGAACCGACGCCGAACTGCTCGAATTAGCCTGCAAAATCGCCCAGCTTTGCCACCAGGCCGGCGCCTTGTTTATCATGAATGATCGACCGGACCTGGCCGTTCTCGCCGGCTCCGACGGCGTTCATTTAGGCCAACACGACCTTACCGTTGACCAGGCTCGCAAAATAGTTTACCCGCGTATGATCGTCGGCAAAAGTACCCACTGTCTCACCGAGGCCCGCTGTGCACTGATTCAGGGACCCGATTACCTTGCCGTCGGCTCCGTCTTTCCCAGTCCCACCAAACCGCAGGTAACCGCTTGCGGCCTGCAATTAATCAGGGACATACGCCGGCTTTATCCCGGCCCGCTGATCGCGATAGGTGGCATAACCCATCAAAACGCCGCCGACGCCATCACCGCCGGCGCTACCGCCGTCGCCACCTGCCACACCATCCTGACCGCCGATTCCCCACGCGCCGCCACCGCCGCCATCAAACAAAACTTACCCACCTGACTGTCAATTTCCTTAACACACACTATCTGACCACTTAACTTTCATAAGCAACACACAAGAAAAAGTGCGACACGTAGAGCCGCGTAAGCGAAATCGTACAGGGAGAGGAAAATTGCAATATCAGTCGGAGGGGGAAAGACGCAAAAGCACGATCTGGTTATATGAACCTAGTCGCATCCCTGGTCCCCACGTTCCGGTTCCACTGGAGACGAAGAGGGAGCAAACACCGTTTCTGTAAAGACCTTTTATGTAAGGGTTTTTTAGACGCACGAAGTAGTTGAAAGGAAATATCTGGCCGGAATGGGTATGGCCGGAGAGCATAAGGTCGATTCCAGATTTGGAGGCGGCCTCAAGACCCTGGGGACAATGATACATGAGAATATTATATTTCGCAGGATCAGGGGAGAGTAGTCGCAGTTGCTCGGCGACTTGATTACTGTTGTGACTGTGGTCGATACCGATGAGATTAATGCCCCTGAACTCAGCGGTTTCGTTGCGGAGTGGTTTTACCTTGGTGGTACTGATAAGGGCCATTGCCTTTTCTATTCCGAAGTAGTCTTCGTGATTGCCGGTGACAAAAAAAACAGGGGCAGTGAAGCTGTTTAGCGGAGCCAGAGCCTCGGCGGTTAAGGGACGGTGAGAATCGAGAAGGTCACCGGTAATCACAACAATGTCGGGATACAGGGCGTTGGTGGTTTCGACTATGCCCGACAGGAAAGCGGTCGAGGTCGAACCCAGGTGAATATCGCAGAGTTGGACAATGTTCATACTTACCGGTGCGTCAATATCCACGCTGACAACTTTGAGCCTGGATGCGTTTATCATCGAATAGACGGTAAGAATAAAAGTGACGGCAAGAACGGTCCAGCCACAGATACTCTTTGGCAGAGAGAAGATAAGATTTACTATTTCAAAGACCCCAAGACAGCAAAAGAGCAAAAAACCCACTCCCATCCACATGGCAGCGATGTTGTAGAATATCTTTGTAAGAGTGTTTGCAAAGGTTCTTTCAAGAATGGCGGCAAGGAGATAAGAAAAGGTACAGATAACAAGAAGAACATAGAACAAGATATTAACTTTGAGAGAAAAAAGGCTAAAAAGACGGCGAAGAACATAGAAATTGACAAGACAATAGACACTTAGAAAGATGGCGATGAACACAATAACCTCTCTTTCCTGCTGAAATTATTCATCTGTACCAACAGTCAACTTTCTCAGTTTTTTTAAACCCAATTTTCATCCAGCAGGCCCTGTTCTGGTTTTGCGTATAAGCAACACACAGGAAAAAGTGCAAAATCGCATTAAATCATACATTGCATATCGCAAAAGCATTTTTCAGGCCCTGCAGTGCAGGGCGGGTCGGAATGAATTCATGCGAAACGTAGCCCTTATAGCCGGTCTCGGCGATGGCTTCCATGACAGCCGTGTAATTGATCTCCTGTGTGTCGTCAATTTCGTTGCGGCCCGGCACCCCGGCGGTGTGATAATGACCGATGTAATCCTTGTGCTCTCGGATTCGCCGGATGATATCGCCGTCCATGATCTGAACGTGATAGATGTCGAACAAGAGCTTCAGCCGGGGCGAACCGACCTTTTTGATGATCTCCATACAGTACTCGGTATGGTCCCCCTGATACCCAGGATGTCCCTTCATTTCCACCGGATCGCGACTGTTGAGTATCTCCAGGCAAAGGTTCACGCCTTTCTTCTCCGCGTGACCGATGATCTTTTTATACCCGTTGACACAATTTTCGATGCCTTCTTGCGGACCTATGATCCCGGCCTCGGTTTCGGCAAAACCAGTAAAAGTTATCACGTTCGGAAAACCGGCCTCGGCATTGTTATCGATGGACTTGCGAATTTTATCAATGCACATTGGCTGATAGGCGGGATTATTCATTCCCTGGACAAACGTATGACTGCTTGTAAGGCCGCATATCAGCTCGTATTTTTTGAGAATGTGCCAATCCCCGGGTTCGATCAATTCCAGGGCCTTAAAACCGAGCTGTTTGGCGATTCGACATATTTGTTCGACGTCCCAGTACTTCTGGAAACACCAGTAGGTAATTGATTGGTTGATGCGTGTCTCTTTGGGGCGACTGGATTCGCCGGAATCAGCTATGCGATCAACAGACCTCGAACATCCCATTGAGGCCATTCCTGCCACCGTACAGCCGGCCGCTCCCACCAGCAGTTCCCGACGTGTAATTTTATCCCTTTTCATAGGCATTAATAATCCTTTCAGTTAGTTGACGCTGGATCAATTGCTGATCCGGATCGGCCACTTAAATCATCGACGCTGATTCTGTAATCGCAGGGCTTCATACCCTTTTTGAATTTACCGAAACCGAAATCACTGGGTTGGTATTTGCCCACTAAATCGACTTTGGCGCGATCCGGAATTTTATCCTCCATCTCCAGGCACCAATAGCACGCATTTACAAAAAGGCGGCGCAATCCTTCACTCTTAAAGTCGGTCGCGGCCCCCATTGTGGTGGTGAAGACGCGAGCCTTCTTTCCTTTCTCGCCCGTGTAGGTCTTTATCCATGCGATAGGCATCAGTTCCTTATCCATGTTCGCTGGGCTGTCAGGCGCCATTCCTTTGAGTACCCTGCCCATGACCACGGGATCGCTCTCGCCGCTTAAGGTATTGACTTTATAAACATCCGTCGTCCCCCAGATGTCCTGGCATCCACGGACTATGGGATGATCCTTCTTTCCTTCGGGAATTACGCCCCGGGTGCTTTCACTTCCATGCTCGCCGTGATGCGCAACCCACGTTTCACCCAGGACCTGTCGCCCGAACCCGCCTTCGAACTGCCCGGTTCCCGATCCGTATTTGAAATAGGGACTTTCTCTGTTCTTTCTGTATAAGAAAGCATGTGTTGCCGTCCTGACCCCAATGATTGGTTTGCCGGAGTTAATGTAATCGACGATGTATTTCATCTGCTCATCGGGCAGCTCGCGGAATCGGGTAAAGACAACCATCAGGTCCGCCGTCTCCAGGGCCTCCAATCCGGCAATGTTGTCAAGTATGATCGGATCTATCTGTCCGGTTTTATTGTCCAGGGCAAATAGAACGCTGCACTTGAAACCATGACGGATGGCCAGAATCTTCGCCATCTGAGCCATGGCTTCTTCTGAGCGGTACTCTTCATCGCCTGTTACAAAGACGATATGCTTACCTGCGCCCGGTCCCTTAAAGCCGTCATAGACGACCTGCCGCTCCTGGGCCCATGCACCGGGCATTCCCAGGCATATTATCCCAACCATCAGCATGATGCACGATGATACCAGTGGCCGTTTTGTGAACTTCATTGTTATGACTCCCTTCTTTGCCCTTACCTGTCAAGATTGTCCGGCAAGCCTTACGCCCTTCGTATTATGACATGCTCGCTTTATTTGCACAGCCAAAATCCTTTATTTGCACAGCCAAATCCAGGACGAGTCATCCTCGGTATTGGCGTCATTTTCGGCTGTTTTAACTAATTTGCCCGGTGAATGCAAGGGGATATTACGATGCATTTGCCGGAAAACGCCTTTATCGCGGATCCCAGAATTTTTGCAATTTCTTGCCGAAATTCCTTGCTTTTTCAAAAATGTAACGGTACAATGCCGACGTTATTTGTAATGCGTATGTCTTTTTGTCGCTTGCATTAAGTGGCAAATCGGCCCTGGATGGAAAGGAGATTATCCATGAAGGACAATGAGCTTTCTCGCAGGACGTTTATTAAAAACACTTCTCTCATGGCGGCGGGCGCCATCTCATGTGCCATCTCAGACGCCATGGCCTCCCAATCAGCCGATAAACAACAGGATGGCTCCAGGATACTTTGCTACAATCCGCAAATGGAGTACCGCCGTTTGGGCAAGACCAACCTGATGATCTCGGCTGTGTGCCTGGGCGGCCACTGGAAGCGCGTCGATGTGATGAATCAGGATCTCGACCGCAACCGCAGAGAAATCGTGGATCGCTGCATGGAAGTCGGAATCAACTATATCGATGCCTGCAGCCAACCGGAAGTGGTCGCCTACAGCAAGGCTCTCAAGGAACGGCGTGACAAGATGTACATGGCCCTGTCGCATTGCAGCAAGGAGACACGCAATCCAGAGTATCGCACCGCAAAAAAACTCATGGAAAGTTTTGACTCGCTGCTCAAGGAATCCGAACAGGAATACACCGACCTGTGGCGCATCACTTGTTTTGAGCCGGGCGGCAGGCACACCTTCGACACATCCTGCGAACTGGTCGAGGCCCTGGAAAAAGCCAAAAAGCAGGGCAAGGCCAGGCACATCGGTATTTCGTCCCATGACCGAAGATGGCTCAAAATGATGATCGAACAGTTCCCACAGTTGGAAGTTATTTTGTTTCCTTATACCTCCATGAGCAAGGTCGCGCCAAAGGAAAGTATCTTCGATGCGATTAAAAGTTGCGATATGGGTGTTTTTGGCATCAAACCATTCGCCAGCAATTCTCTGTTTGAGGGTGACAGCTCACCCGGCAATCCCCACGCCGAGGAAGATGACCGCCGTGCCCGGCTGGCGATCAGATACATCCTGTGTAATCCCGCGATTACCGCGCCGATACCCGGCCTGATCAGCACGCATCAGGTTGATAACATGGCACAGGCCGTTAAGGAAAGACGTGAACTTGATCTTGAGGAAAAAGCCGAATTGGACCGCGCCTCGGAGAAAATGTGGGCCAATCTTCCCGCGAATTATCAGTGGCTCAAAGACTGGAAGTACGTGTAGCACGTTTGCCCGCCCAGCGGAGCACTTCCACTGCGGCGTTCACAGCAACACACAGGAAAAAGCACGACACGTAGAGCCGCGTAAGCGAAATCGCACCATTGAGGTTTATGTGAAATACTTGAAGTATCCCAAATTGTTGTTCATGGTATCGATCTTAATGTTTGTTGTCATCTCTTGTCAGCCATGCGCTAAAACAAATAATCCTACCGGGGAAGAGCCGCTGCTTCTACTGGATGAACCGCCGCTGCTCCTGGATGAAGGGGAAGCTCAACTCGTATCGGAAGGAGCGCAGATGGCGGATAACAACCGGTGTTATGTTTGTCATATCAATTTTTCCATGGAAAAATTTGCCGTCACCCATGCTCGGGCTGACATAAGTTGTGAGCATTGTCACGGTCCGTCCGATGCCCATTGCAGTGACGAAGACAATATAACCCCGCCCGACATCATGTATCCTGAAGAAAAGATTAACCCATCCTGTCTGCAATGCCACCTGGGCGGGATAAAAGATAATGAAAAACACAAACCTGTACTTGCCGCTGTCACGCAGAAAAATTGCACAAGTTGCCACAATGGGCATAAGATGGACCATCGCACCAGAATATGGAACAGGCAGACCGGCGAACTCGTCTCCGATGACAAGGTTCGCATGCTCGATGACAACATGACTAAGAAAAAATAAATCACACCCACCGTGGGCCGGTCAACGGACCATTATCTGTGAAAATTGCAGCCGTTCGTAGTAAAAATGGATTTTGGGAGATTTCCTGCACTATTTGGCTTTGATTATTCCGGGATTGGTGAGGTCTTCGCTTATGGTTTGACCCGGCTCGACTACCAGGAAGTCATCCTGATCCCATTGCCCATCGAGGAGCCTTTGTATAAGGCCAGGATCGCCTTTGAGTTCATCATAACTCCAGCCAAGGAACTGGGCACATTGTTTCGTATAGTCTTTCTCCTGGTCGCAGCAGGGAAAACCCCAGTCAATATAAACAGCCCGTTCATATTCTTTCATCCAGTTCTGTTCCATCTCCATAAGGTATTGCGCATTATCCTGACCGTATTTTTCTACGTATTGCTTGAGTGTCTGCTCGTAGCGACCTTTACCGGGTTGCATACCGTCGTTAATCCAGCCGGTGCTGTACCAGTAAACGCCGCCATGAGCCTCGAAGTATTGAAGATACTTCTCTTTTGAACCGAGAAGCAAAGTTATACAGTCGTGGCCACGTGGGATAATAATGGGGATGGTTGCTTTTAGTCCTACGATACCGTTGCTGCAAAGGCCATAGCCAAGCAATGAAGCATCGTATTCTCGTCCCGCCACATCGGCCGTTACATCGAGTGCCTTTTGAACCGCAGACCGCAGTTTGTCGGGATCGTTATGAAGTCCCTGTTCCATCAGCACTATGTCGATGGTGTTCTTCGAACGTGCCGCACAGAAATACGCCTCCTTTTGCAGCACTTTACAGATTATAAACTGATATCTCATATCTCAACCTTTATTGACTTCGACGCACGCCCGTATCAGGGCACCGTAAATTGCCCTGCGGTGAGCGGCATCTTCCATCGACTCAGGATGCCACTGAACGAACAAACCAAACCCTCCGCCGATACGCTCCAAGCCCTCAATTACTCCGTCGCTGCTGCGCGCGACAACCTTCAGACCACTGCCCACATCATCAACCGCCTGATGATGACGGGAAAGCACCATCACTTTGTCGTCGCCCAAAATTTTTCCCAGGCAACTGCCCGGCGAAATTTCTACTAAATGGTATGCGTCATCGCCTCGATGTATAACTTCTTTTCCCACCTGGCTGGGAATGTCCTGGATTAGTGTCCCGCCACGGACCACGTTGGCAAACTGCATTCCCAGACAAACGCCCAGTATCGGTTTGCCGCTGGCCCACCATGAAGAAATCAGCTTGCTTTCAAAGTTGTAGCGCTCGGCAGGCATCACATCTACCGTCTCGTGGGGTTTACGGCCATAAGCACCTGGCGGAATATCGCGACCTCCCACAAGGACCAAACCATCCAGTTCGTCAACATATTGGCATATCCCACGGTCGGTCTCAATAGCAGGCAATATTACCGGCAGTCCGCCGCTTTCCAGTACGGCCCTGACATAAGCGAACCCTAACGAAACCGAAGCCGACGAATCTTCATTCACTTTGTAAACGCTTGTAATGCCGATTAACGGCCGAGGTGTCGTACGGCTGGTCCGGCAACCCACACACATCATCGCCACCAGCAAAACTAATATCAGTATCGATCTGTTTTTCGTCACCATCCGCTCCTTATCCCAACGACAGCTCAGCCTGGTTTGATTCAATCGTATAGGAATTTGCATTTAACTTACGTTTTCTAAATAGGCTATTATAATACCATCGGTTTAACACAAGTAGGTCCAGCGGAAGCTGCTAATTCATTAGCGCATAATATCCATCCTGACGGCTATTCCAAGAGAAAAATCACTTGGGACCGCCCCCATATTGGGGTATAATCATCGAACTCGATATTGCATGGCGGTTTTATTGATCTGTATCTGGTAAAATTTATGCTGAAAACCCACCAAAAAAGGAAAAAGAAAAAAAAGAAGAACCGTCCAGTTCTGGATTATTTGGCTTACGTAATGGTACGGCTGGCAGGAACCTTAATCCAGATTTTCGACATCAACACATCGCTTCGCATCGCCCGGTGGCTCGGCGGCGGATTATACCTGATTTACCATCGCGGACGTCAGCGGGCCATCGACAATCTTATCAACAGCTATCCCGACAAACCCAACGGATGGCACGAACGCACCGCACGACGCAGCTTCGAGCATCTCGTCATGTTCGTGTTCGACGTATTCTACACGTCCCGACTGGTCCGTCCGTCCAATTGGCACCGCTGCATCGATCTCGGCAATGTATCCAACATAATCGAACTCGTACTCAACAAACAGGGCGCCATAATGGTAACCGCCCATTACGGCAATTTCCTGGTACTCGGCTTAGCGATGGACACATTTGGAATGCCAATGTTCAATATCGCCCGCCCTATCGACAACCCTTACATCGACCGTTACGTTTACGACAATCTGCTTCGCAGTCAGACCGTCATTTATAAGAAGGGCGCCACTGACGCCATGGTCAACGTACTCAAATCCGGCAACGCTCTCGGTATCGTCGGCGATCAGAACGGCAAGAGCAAGGATGTATTCGTCAATTTTTTCGGCCGCAAAGCCGCCACATACAAGAGCGTCGCACTGATGGCTATGCAGTACAATGTCCCTGTCGTTGTCAGCTATGCCAGACGCGTCGATGACCGATACCGCTTCCATATTGGTGTTCAGCGTATCATCCAGCCGCATGAATGGCAAAACCAGCCTGACCCCCTATACTGGATTACCAACGAGTGGACTCGTGCCATCGAACAATTTATCCGCGAAGACCCGCAGCAATACTGGTGGGTACACCGCCGCTGGAAAACCAGACCACCGGAAGAAAAAAACACGGCAAAAACACAAACCAAATAACCGCTCAACAACCATCCACAGGGCCGGTCGTTGTAATCGCACCAACAATAAAGGCACGGCCGAGCTAATCGACCGTGCCCCATACCTAATCTAAAATAATTGCCTGAAACTTAAAACTTCATGCGTTCACTGATAGGCATCACCTCCATTCACCATCACATTAGCGGTTGTCATATTACAGTCAATAACCCTGCAGAGTTTATACGCATAACTATTACCCATTGGGTACAATAACATTAACTGAGTGAGCATTTCTAAAGTACATCCGAGCGCCGGGTGGCATGCTCAAGCTTCTTTGCTTGAGCATGTACTATACAAGCTCCCGACGTAAAATCGGAAGATCCTTCATCTGTCATTCCCACCAACAATTGTCATTTCCGCGAACAAACCTGTCATCCCCGCGAAGGCGGGACACGAAGCGAAGAGCCGCGATAGCGAATCTATCTTCCGCCCCGCCCCCTTCTGTCATTCCTGCGCAGGCAGGAATCCATCTTCTCTTGCTCTTAGCCCACGCGGACTTTCGCACGTCATCGCGAGCGCAGCGCGGCAATCTTAAACTGTCGTTTCTGCGATCGGGTGGCACCTTTCTGCGTACTCGCGGAGAGGTGCTCTTTCATCCAAAATTCAACCTTCAACATTCAAAATTATTACAAACGACGCCCTTCATCACGGGCAGGTTCCCCAGATCGGCCGTGAGTTAGGCAGTATCCAACTGCTGGCGCCGTCATCAAAACCACTCGGCTTAGAACGAATCTTTGTGACGCACCATCCGGACAGGTCCTGGTTGAACGCCGACGCATAGTAGAACATCCACTGCATGTAGGTGACGCTGGAGGTATCCCAGCCGCCGATATCCTGGTTGAACGCATACGCATAGCAGAACATACCATCCATGTAGGTGACGCTGGAGGTATCCCAGCCGCCGATATCCTGGTT
>Ga0315276_10000533_pt1 | contig 33041 bp, 30 predicted proteins | sample YL17G05_0_MG_FD_204542 | JGI IMG/M metagenome (GOLD analysis project Ga0315276, IMG submission 204542) | Sediment microbial communities from Yellowstone Lake, YNP, Wyoming, USA - YL17G05_0 | ecosystem: Environmental > Aquatic > Freshwater > Lake > Sediment | place: USA: Wyoming | collected... | reverse complement strand
TAAAATGGCGGGGGCAGGATTTGAACCTGCGACCTTCGGGTTATGAGCCCGACGAGCTACCAGACTGCTCCACCCCGCTATCAAGATCACCTATATACGCCGCACGCCGAACCCTGTCAAGTCCCGTCCCCATTCTTTTTTTGCAGAGAGTTCTTAGGACGACAGATGCTGCTTCATTGCCGCATGCGTCGCTCGCCACGCTGCAGCGACCATTTGAGCAGAGAGGGCGTAACTAGAGTGGTGACAATCACCATGATTATCACGGCCGAATAGGTCTCCGGCGAGACGACCGCATGACCGTCGAGCATCAGGCTCGCCCCGATTCCCGCAAAAATCAACCCCACTTCGCCACGCGGGATCATACCGAGTCCTATCGCCAGTCGATTTGTGACCCGATCGAATATAGCCAGCGAGCAGGCTTGTTTGCCGACAATCGCCGCCAACGTCAACACTCCTGCAAACCCGAGTATCCCGATCTTTCCGAAGGTGGTTAAGTCAACCAATGTCCCCATCCGTACGAAAAATATCGGAACCAGAAAAACGGCGATCGGCGAGATCAATTCCTCTATATTGTGCCCGCCCCGCTCTTCAAATCCCTGATACTGCATCTTATCTAGAACCAACCCGGCGGCAAACGCGCCTACTATCGGCGCCAGTCCCACTTTGCCTGAGATATAGGCCATTCCAAAACAGACCAGCAGACAGAACGATAGAAAAACGCCTGTCCCGCGAAGCCTGAGGGCAAATCTGAAATAATGAGGGAGAATGAACGACCCGATCACCAGCGCCCCGCCGACAAACAGTACTGACTTACCGATAATCCAGGTCACACTCACCAGCGACACACCGCCACCCGAAACGTGCGCCGCCGCAGAGATTGTGCCGGTCACCACCGATAGGATTATAAGCCCCATGATATCATCGATCACGGCGGCGCCGAGAATAATCTGTGCCTCACGAGTAGCCGTCTTATTCAGGTCTCTCAATACTCTCGCGGTGATGCCGACCGAGGTCGCGCATAGCGTCGCACCGACAAAAGCATGAACATACACAGTTTCTTCCGGCAGAAACCAGATGCTGACTCCCCAGCCGAGGACAAACGGCGCAATTACGCCGAAGAGCGCCACCAGAAAAGCGGTGAGGCCAACTTTCCGCATTTCCTGGACGGAGGATTCCAGACCTACTTGGAAAAGCAGAATGATCACGCCCAGTTCGGCAAGGATTTCCAGCGTCAGGCTTCGCGCGAATCCATCGAACACCGGAATTCCGATAAGTCTCAGATTGCCGATCACGATTCCGAGTACCAACTCTCCAAGGACCGGTGGCAGGCCAAGCCGCTCGAACAGATCGCCGCCAAGTTTGGCGGCCAGCAAAATCACAACGAGTTCAAGAAGAATCTCCAGAATCCCGGACCCGCCTGCCGCCTCCGGGTTGGATGCGCCTGCCCCAAACACAACCGAGCACGCTCCAACCGCCAGAATTGCGGCCAGCAGGATTACTGCCCTCCTGCTGCTGAGAAATCGACCCTTTGCCATGACGACGAAAGGTATTGCCTGCTTTTCTGTTGGGCAACTTCAAAGGGCCGAATCCAACCCAAATTGCGGAGTGCAGATTTAGCCATTTCTGCCGACAATTAGTCTGAAATGGCCTTTGAACGCACAGACACCAGTTTGTTGGGGTAGAATAGCTTAGCCATGTTTATTTTCATCGGTTGCATAGTTGTGCTGGGCGGCGTGCTCGGCGGCTACATGCTTCATGGCGGTCAGATACTCGCCCTCAATCAGCCTTCCGAATTGCTGATTATCGGTGGTGCTGCAGTTGGCTCTCTGCTGATTGCATCCCCTCTCGGTGTCATCAAGAAAATCCTCAATCAGGTTACCGGCGCCTTTGGCGGTGGGATAACCAAACAGGACTATCTCGACTTGCTCGTGATGATGTACGAAATCTTCAATGTCGCCCGCCGCGACGGTCTGGTGGGCCTTGAAAACCATATCGAACACCCTGAAGAAAGCGAGATATTCAAGCGATATCCTCGATTTCTCAAGAATCACGAGGCGGTCAGTTTCTTCGCCGACACCATGCGCGTTATCATTACCGGCTCCGTGCAGCCTCATGATCTCGAAGATCTTATGGATGCAGACATCGAAGTTCTCCATGAGGAGGAACTCCGCCCGTCGCAAGCACTGGCCACTATTGCCGACTCGCTTCCCGGACTGGGAATTGTGGCCGCGGTGCTGGGCGTCGTGATCACGATGGCCTCGCTCGATGGTCCTCCTTCGGAGATCGGTGAAAAAGTGGCGGCCGCCCTCGTCGGAACATTCCTTGGCATTCTTGGTTGCTACGGCTTCCTCGGGCCTCTGTCGGCCAACCTGAATCACCGTACCCATGATCTGAAACAGTATCTCGGCTGCATGAAACATGCGTTGCTCTCCTTCCACAAGGGCGTGGCGGGTGTCATTGCGGTGGAGTTCGCTCGTCGCACTCTTTATGCCGAGGTTCGGCCCAGTTTTCTCGAACTCGAAAAGGCCTGTAACGACGCCAAGAAACGGTAGCCGATATGGCCGAGCAGGGCGAAGTTCAGCCGATCATTATCAGGCGCAGGAAGGGCGGTCATGGCGGACATCATGGCGGCTCCTGGAAAGTTGCCTTTGCCGATTTCATGACTTCCCTGATGGCCTTCTTTCTGGTCATGTGGCTCGTCGGGCAAAAGCAGGAAGTGAAAGAAGCGGTGGCCGGCTATTTCCGCGACCCCGGCAAGTTCTTCCATGAGGGACGCTCCGGCGTCCTTAAGGGGACACAGAGTGTGCTTCCGGCCAACGACCCAACAATCGGACTTCGCAACGCTCCCGTTTCCAACGAAACCCTCCCTTCCCAGAAAGAAAAGCAGGATCTCTCGCTGGCTGCCAAGAACATCCTCAATGAACTGGAGAAGCAGGAAGTCTTCCAGCGATTGAAAAAGAATGTCACCATCCAACTGACGTCCGAAGGATTGCGCATTATTCTCAACGAATCTGTCGATGGCGCCGCTTTCTTCGAGCCGGGATCATCGAAACTGCTTCAAAAGAGCGCCGTGATTCTGATGGTGATAGCCAAGGAGCTTGGCAATCTCAAGAACCGTCTGGTGATGGAAGGTCACACCGACAACAACTTCACCAACACCAGCGAGTACTCCAACTGGGAACTGTCGGCGGACCGCGCCAACGCCGCGCGACAGTTGATGGAGGTATCCGGCCTTCACGAAGGGCAGGTGCGAGAGGTTCGCGGCTACGCTGACCAATTCCCAATGATCTCGGGCACCCCGTCTGACCCCCGTAACCGTCGGGTCACTGTTCTCGTGCTGTACGAGGCGAAAGAGAAGACGTACGATCAGGTACAGGTGGATGGCGACCAGATCGACCTCACCGGCGGGTAACCGCCATGATCCCGACGAACTGACGTCTTATCCGATCCCCACTCGATTTGTTGCTGACACAACCTCCCTCTTGACCTATATTCCCGGCCAACATTCCAAGCACCCCCCGGTCAAGAAATGATCGGGGCTTTTGTGTTGCGGAGATAAAGCGGCGGAGTTGCGCGCGACCCCTTGGCGGTTCCGCGGCTGCTCTTGACAAAGGATACGGACTGACAAGCGCTGACACACATCTTCATCGGATCACTGATCTCTGGCGTTCGCTGCAACCGTTTCAGGATCTCGTTGTTCGTTTGCGCCCAGATCAACCATCGTCGCTGGCCGTCACCGGACTGGCCGGATCGTCGGAGTCCTTTCTTCTGCACGCCCTGACCTCCGTTCAGGCTACCCCCATTCTTGTAGTCGCCCGTCACACCGATGACGCTGCCGACCTTTACGAAGACCTGCTCAATCTCATGCCCGAAGACCGGCTCGGCTACTATCCGTCGCGGCAGATTCTCCCATACGATTTCCGAGCGCCGGTTGGGGAAATCATGGGACAGCGGCTCTCCACTCTCTCCGGTCTGTTTGGCGGTGCGAAATCGATCGTCATCTGCTCCGTGCGCGCTCTGATGGAGCCAACTATCCCGGTCAAGGCTCTTCAGGAAAGCCGCGTTGACATTCAAGTTGGCTGCGAAATCGACTTGGACGACCTGACCAACCGCTTGATTCGGCTCGGTTTCCGTCGCGTCCCTTTGGTCGAAGAGGTCGGCGACTTTGCCCGCCGCGGCGGGTTGATAGATCTGTTCACCCCCGGCAGTGAATTTCCTGTCAGGGTCGAGTTGTTCGGCGACGAAGTCGAAACGATTCGGACCTTCGAAGTCGGCACGCAGCGCACCGTTGGACAACTTCGGCATGTCGGCGTCCTGCCGAAGCGCGAAATCCCTATCACTCAGGAAACCCTCGAACGGGAACTCGAGCGATTGCCGGAGTCCGATGCGGACTATATCAGACACCGCTATCTGAATGATCCGGAACTTCCCGGTCTGGAATGGCTCTCGTTGCTCTTCGGGCTGGAAAAGGGGTCGTTGCTCGACTACCTTCCCGCCGAATCGATTGTGGTGTTTGAAAACGAGGAGACTCTCAAGGCAGAAACGGAGACCATTCTTCACGAAGCGCAAATGCTCCACGATCGTCTGGCCAACCGCCTCACCAGCCTTCCTGCGCCGGAGGAATACTACGGTTCGCCCGACAATCTCTTTGCCAATCTTCGGTCTCATCCAAATATCAATCTGCTGCCGTTTCGGGGCGCCCGGCACGACATCATATCATTTCACTGCAACCCCCATCCGGCCTTTGCCTCGCGGCTTGATCTGCTTGGCAACACGCTACGCGAATTTCGCGATATGGGGATGTTCTATTTCATTGCCACCGACACCGATGGTCAGGCCGCGCGTATCGACGAACTGATTCGCCAAAAGGCCCAGCTTGACCAACCGCCGCATGTCGAGGTCGCCAACATCCGGGGTGGCTTTATTTGCACCGAGGGTCGGTTTGCCATTCTGACCGATCATGAAATCTTCAGCCGCTATCATCGCCGCGTCCGCAAAAAGAAATTCCGCGAGGGAGTGGCGATCGCCGACTACTCCAGTCTCAACCGCGGCGACTATGTCGTGCACACTGATTTCGGCGTCGCTCGGTATCTGGGGCTGCAGACCCTGGTTGTCGATGGTCGCAATCGAGATTGCCTGCTGCTTCAGTACGCCGGCACTGACAAGCTGTATGTTCCCATCGAGGAATTCAATCGTGTTTCGAAATACTCCGGCAAGGACTCGGCTCCGCAACTGACCGCACTCGGCGGCCCCGGTTGGGACAAGCTGAAAGAAAAGACGAAGAAAGCCATTGCCGACATGGCCGCCGACCTTATCAAACTTTATGCCGCCAGAAAATCGAAAGCCGGAACCTCGTTCGGCGAGGATTCAGTCTGGCTCAAACAGCTTGAGGCTGCGTTTCAATATGAAGAAACCCCGGACCAGCAGCGGGCTATCGATGACGTCAAGCGGGACATGGCCGACCAGCGCCCGATGGACCGGCTGGTTTGCGGCGATGTCGGCTACGGCAAGACCGAGGTCGCGATCAGAGCGGCTTTCAAAGCGATGGACGCAGGTAAACAGGTCGCGCTATTGGTCCCGACAACCATTCTCGCTCAACAACATTACGCTACCTTCACGGAGCGACTAAGAGATTATCCGTTCAAGATTGCGATGCTTTCCCGATTCCGGAGCCGCGCCGAGCAGCTTGAGACGGCACAGGCAATCGGCCGGGGAGAGATTGATATGGTGATCGGCACTCATCGGCTGCTGTCGGCCGATGTCAAATTCCGCGATCTCGGTCTGCTGGTAATCGATGAAGAACATCGCTTCGGCGTCAAACACAAAGAGAAACTTCGCCAACTCGCCGCTACTGTTGACACTCTGGCGATGACCGCCACACCGATCCCGCGCACTCTTCAGATGTCCCTTATGGGGGCGCGAGACATGAGCCTTATCAATACTTCTCCCAAAGACCGCCTGCCGATCTTGAGCGAAATCGCAGAGTTCGATCCGGCCATTATCTCGACCGCCATCCTGCGGGAAATTGAGCGGGGCGGCCAGGTCTTTTTCGTGCACAACCGCGTGCAGACTATTGAAGCAATGCACAACTATCTCAAGAAAATGCTTCCCAGCGTCGAAATTGCCGTTGCCCATGGCCAGATGCATGAGCGGTCGCTCGAAGGCATCATGCTCGCGTTTCTGGCGAGGCGGTACGATGTCCTGTTATGCACGTCTATCATTGAATCCGGGCTGGATATCCAGAACGCCAACACGATCATCATCAATCGAGCCGACCGATTCGGTCTGGCGCAACTGTACCAGATTCGCGGACGGGTCGGCCGCTCGGCACGCCGCGCCTACGCGTATCTTCTCACGCCTCCCACGCGCTTGCTTAATGCCGATGCCATCAAGCGGCTGCGCGCGCTTGAAGCTCACTCCGACCTCGGCTCCGGGTTCGCTCTTGCCATGCGTGATCTGGAGATACGCGGGGCAGGAACAATCCTCGGCGCGAGACAGTCCGGCTTCATCGAAGAGATCGGTTTCGACCTGTACAACCGCCTGCTCGAGGAAGCGGTTGCAGAGTTGAAAGGGGAGGAGATACAGCGTCTGCCGGAGACAAAACTCGAAATTGATATCGAGACCTATCTGGCGGATGACTATGTCAACGACCGCCAGCACAAAGTGGATATCTACCGAAGGCTCGCCGACAGCCGGAATCTCGATGATGTCGAGCGGATTCGCGACGAAGTCACTGACCGGTTCGGCCGGATGCCGCAGTCGGCCGCCAATCTCATTGAAGCTACCGCCGTGAAGATCGCAGCCTCGCTTCTCGAAATCGAAAAAATCAAGATGTACAAAGGTGTCGCTCACCTGTTCTTCCGCGAAGATCGTAAGCTGATCCGCTCCGAAGTCGAATCCCTTCGCAAAGGGACCGACTGCCCGATGGAGTTCTCTCTCATCGGCATCCCCCGAATCACCATCGACCTGACCGGGGTTTCGGAGAACGAGAGACTCAGTCACGTTCGCGGCGTGTTGGGGAAGGTGGGGTAAACACCGCCCCGCACCGAACATCCTTGCCACTCTTTCTACTTGCATCTCCTGCCCGCTCCGTCTTGATTTCAGCATGAAATCCAAACCGCTTATCATCATCGTCTGCGGCTTCGCTGTGGCTGCACCGTCGGTCTTTTCTGCCAAAATTCGCGTCGACCGCGGCTCGGACCTGCAAGGGGTTCTCAACTTCGCGAAAAACGGCGATACCTTACTTCTGGGTGCAAAGACGTTCGAAGCCAAACCAACTCAGTTCACTGATTCCCTGTGTGGTAACTGCGGCGAAGCGAATACCGATGTCAAAGCCAGCTACGGCTTTGTGGTTCGCGGCAAGTCGCTCACTATAATCGGCTCTGACCGCGCCGCCACTCGCCTCGTCACCAACGCCGGATATGGGCTGCTTATCGACGGCTGCCCTGATATTGAAATTCAAAATCTGACAATTACCGGCGGCAAACGGGATATCGACGGCAACGCCACCGACGCCGCCATTGTGGTTCGCAACTCCCGCGTCCGCGTCACACAAATCGATTGTCGAGATAACACCCATCGCCAGGACAGCGTTGTTGTCGGTATCGGCGGGATATTCGGACGCGAGGGAGCCGATATTACCATCACTGACTGCCACATCGTGAACAATGGATGGGATGGGGTCGCACTCTATCGCGGCGCGATTGCTGTAGTCACCGATTGTCTGATCAAAGATGGGCGTGGCGCGGGCATCGGCGTCACATGGGATGCCGCCTGCACTGCATATCGTAACGAAGTTACTGGCTACTGGAAGGGAATTGGTGCATTTGGAACATCGTGGGTGATCGCCCGAAACAATCTCGTGCATGATAATCTCGGCTGGGGGATAGTGGCGACCGGGCAGTCGTTTATGGACATCACCAACAACGTCGTGTATCACAACGGCAACTGCGGCGTGGCGCCGTGGTCGACCGAGGCACGGGGGAGAATCGTCAATAATATCATCACCGAAAACGGTTGGCGCGACCAATGGGTTTGCCCGTGCGTGGGGGTCTGGAACTATGGTGACTGGGCCAAATGGCGCTTCAGTAACAACATTGTCTGGAACAATAAAGTCGGGCAGTACGAAGGGATTTGGGATCAGGCGGATATCAACGGCAATCTGAACAAAGACCCGATGTTTGTCGCGCCGGGGAACTACGATTTGCAGCCGACCTCACCTGGTCTTCACGCCGGCGACTCTGCGACATACAATATTGATGGTTCTATTTCACACATCGGCTTGACTGGCGGGCCACAAGCGCGAAAGTAACTTGTAGGCGGGCCTGGCTTCCGAACCCACCAGCTTGTAGTTTGTAGGTCAAAACCCCTTTGGGTTTCGACTGTGATGTCTCGCCTTCGTGCCCTACAGCTTGCTGTGGGTCTTGTCATTCTTGTAGGTCAAGCGCGTTCCCGCGCTTGACGCTTTCCCTGTGGCTTCGCCTATGCTATATTAAAGCAGCAACAAACTTAATTTAACAGGATACCGACATGGCTCTTAAGACATACGACCAGTACCTCGAGTCGCTTCGCAAGATGCGGCCAAATATGTATAAGTGGGACGAACTCATCACCGATGTCACCACCCACCCGGCCACTAAGCGAACAGTCGAAGGGCACGCGTGGACATTCAAAGCCGCCCACGACGACAGGCATCGCCTGTCTGTTACCACGAAATCCCATCTGACTGGTGAACCGATCAGCCGCTATCTCTCGATCATCATGTCTCCCGAAGATATGTACGCCAACAGCGACATGAAGCGGCTCATGTTCCATCTCACCGGCACCTGCACCGGCGGGCGCTGCGCAGGTTGGGCCGCGCTCAACGCCGTTTTCATCGCCACGTGGGAGATGGATAGGGATCTTGGCACCGACTATCATCAGCGGTTCCTGAAATGGCTCCAATTTGCGCAGGATAACGACATCACGATCTCAGGCGCGCTCACCGATGCCAAAGGAGACCGCGCCAAGTCAGCCGGACAGCAGGATGACAAAGATGTATTCCTGCATCTGGTCGAGAAGCGCCCCGACGGCATCGTCGTCCGCGGCGCCAAAGTGATGATCTGCGGCGTGGCCGCCGCCAACGAGATTTTTGTCATCCCCGGCACCGGCTACAAAGAGGATGAGAAGGATTTCGCACTGGCGTTTGTTATTCCGAAAGATATCGACGGCCTCACTATTGTTGAGACGCGCCATCCGTCCGACACCCGCGACGAAGAAGACGGTTTCGACAACCCGGTCAAAGAAGGTGGCATCACGCAGGCGTTTCTGCTGTTCGATGATGTCTTTATCCCGAACGACCGGATATTCATGTGCGGCGAGATCAAATACACCATGCCGACAATCAGCTATTTCATCGCGCCGTACCGCTCCGCTATTGGTGGTTGTGTGGCGGGGCAGGGGGATATCAAGATCGGCTCGGCGATTCTGACCGCTCGCGCCAACGGTCTCTCAGCGAAAGTGTTCAACGACAAACTGACTCAGATGTATATCAATAACGAAACCACCTATGCGATAGGAATCGCGGCAGCGGCACGCGGCAAGAAACATGACTCCGGCGCGTGGCTCTGCGACCCGCTGCTGGCGAATGTCAACAAAGTGCATGTTGCCACGTTGCCGTATCAGACATCGGTACTGGCACAGGATATCGCGGGTGGTATCGCCGAGACCGGCTGCATGCCAAGCTACAAAGATTTCCAGTCCAAGAAATACGGCCATTTGATCAAGAAATATCTCAAAGCCAAAGCCTCCGCCGAATCCCGCGCCCGCGCGGCGAGATTGGTGGAGTGGTCAACGATCGGCGGCGGTGTGCCGGGCTGTATGCACGGCGGCGGCTCTCCCGATGGCGCCAAACTTGTTATCCGCGCAACTTCAAGACTCGAAGAAAAAGTGGAAATCGCCCGCCGCTTAGCGGGGATTACTGAAGAGATTCCCGATCCGGGGGCGGTGAAGAAGTAGGGAAATGAATCCCCACCGCAATTCATCGCGTGCGCTCAGGACGGCGGCTGTGGGGCATTAAGGAAGTCGATGAGCAGGACATTATAAGGAGGGTAGTTCGTCATGTATTCTGAATCGAATTTCTGGACTGTGTTTTGGGTGATTGCCATTGCCCAAGCTGTTATCTGCGGCGGGCTATGTGCTGGATTGGCTTCAGCCAAGAATCGAGACAGTATGACGTGGTTCCTTGCGGGATTCTTTTTCGGCGTTCTCGGTTTGATAGCTGCGGCGGGGATGCCAATAGCGCTCACAACTAGAGCTCTGAATTCTGATGGCGGCAGTAGAAATCAAGATGCAGGAAAATCTGGGCGTTCGAATGACGTAGTAACAGAATTGTTGCCGGCCCTGCCGTTGGCTGAGTATGAAGGCAAGTCCTGCAAGGAGTGTGGCAAGCAATTTACTAGTATTTCGGTCGTGTGCAGGACGGGCACGGACTTTTACCACCGATATTGCTTGTAACGAGTTACCACACCATTCATTGTTATAGACACTCGGTACCCCACAGCTCTGATGTGGGTGTAGCTTAGAGAAAGAAAAAGTTGGAATGGGCGCTCGGCGTAAGGACCATGAGAATCGAAAGATGAACTACAAGAAACTCGTGCGAACCGGCTACAATGCCATCGCTGCCAAGTACCTGACCACGCGTACGGAAATGTCAGAGGATGTCCAGTTGCTTCACGAACTGTTCCGGTTACTTCCACGGGGCGCTAAAGTCCTTGACGCCGGTTGCGGCGCCGGTGTGCCGGTGACGAAAATTCTGAGCGGCTATTTCGATGTCACTGGGGTCGATTTCGCTGAAAGCCAGATCGAGATGGCGCGGCAGCTCGTACCAGAGGCCACCTTCATCTGCCACGACATTGTCGATCTGGATCTTCCTGACAGCTCGTTCGATGCCGTTTGCTCATACTACGCCATCATCCACATTCCGCGAGAGGAACACTCGAAGCTACTGCGGAACTTCAATCGGATGCTGAAACCTAATGGGCTGGCGCTCCTCTGCATGGGCGAGAACGATATCAAACAGGATATCGAAGAGGACTATCACGGTTCCCCTATGTACTGGAGCCACTTTGACGCTGCGACCAACTTGCAGATGCTGAAGGACGCAGGCTTTGAGATTGTCCAGTCCCGAGCCGTTATTGACAGCACCTATCCGGCCGCCAAGCACCTGTTTGTGCTCGCGCGCAAAAAGTAGGTTGCGGTCCACCAACTTCGTAGCGCGAAACCCCTTCGTGGTTCCGCGTCTCGTTCTCCAGTGAACGGACTCCAATCTTGAAGTGCCAATTTGGCATTTCAAGTTGAGTCCATTCAAAACACCAACCAATAATTTTCCTGACACAATCTGTCAGTCCCCCTTCGTGCGTTTCCTCAAGACAGCACAGCGGAGAGAGGTGAAGATGTCTGAAGAGATATCAGATTCAGTCGCACACGATATTGAGAATCACATATATCTCATTCGGGGATATAAGGTTATGCTTAGTCACCACTTGGCGGAGTTGTACGGCGTGAAGACCTTCAATCTGAACAAAGCGGTAATGCGAAACAAGGACCGATTCCCAAGGGATTTCATGTTTCAGCTTAGCGCTGATGAATGTGAAATTCTAAAATTCCAAATTGGAATTTTAGAATGGCGCAGGACGCCACGTGCCCTCCCCTATGCCTTTACCGAACAAGGGGTTGCGATGCTCTCAAGTGTTCTTCGTAGCAAGCGCGCTGTCCTCGTAAACATCGAAATCATGAGAGCCTTCGTGAAATTGAGACAGATGCTTGCCTCCCACGCAGACCTGTCTCGGAAACTCGACGCCCTTGAAATGAAATACGACTCGCAGTTCAAAATCGTCTTCGACGCTATTCGCCAATTGATGGCGCCTCCTGAAAACAGTAAACGGCCCATCGGATTCAGTCGCCGTTAACGCCATTCTTCCATGTTCAATCTTGAAATCACAATTTGTGACTTCAAGATTGTCTCACCCCTCCAATCCTTTCCTTGCATCGACCGGCAGCTCCATATACCTTGATGGCACGCAATAAAGCGTTGACCTTGGGTGACCCAATGACCTGTGATAGAATAGCCATCCTTTCCGACATCCACGGCAACCTGCCCGCTCTCGAGGCAGTGCTGGCGGATATTGAGAGACGTGGCGTCACCCGGACAGTGAATCTGGGAGATTCTCTGTACGGCCCGCTTGATCCGGGACGAACCGCTGACTTGCTATTAAAACTCAACCTGCCGACGGTGCGCGGCAACGAAGATAGGATTCTCCTGTTCCCACCAAATGACTCCTCCGATTCCCCGTCGTTGGAGTATACCGTGAGGTCGCTGACCGCCGATCATTTCCTTTGGCTGGTATCATTGCCAGTCACCACTGAGGCCTTCGACGACTGCCTCATGTTCCACGGCTCGCCGGACAAGGATGACCGCTATTTCCTTAGTGAAGTAACCCAGTCCGGTGTCAGATTGAGATCAATTGAAGCGCTGCAGGACGATACAACTGCAATCCGCCAGTCAGTCATTCTCTGCGGCCATGACCACACGCCACGCATTTGCCGTCTGCCGGACGGTAGGCTGATCGTCAACCCCGGTAGTGTCGGTCTTCAAGCGTATTCAGACCATACGCCGTGGCCTCATGCCATGCAAACCGGCTCACCGCACGCGCGGTATGCCACATTGGAACTGGTCGGAGACACTTGGACAGCAGAGATAATTCAGGTCACTTATGATTGGAACCGCGCTGCCGACCTGGCGGCGGCGCATGGCCGACCAGATTGGGCAGTCTGGCTCAGGACCGGTCGCGCCGCTGTCGCGTGAATGGTCCGGTGAGAGCCTGTGAGAAACAGTCGGTCGAGTAGAATCAAAAGGAGGTTCTATGCGAGCATATATAATGGCAGTGATCACGATCGGCATTGCCTTGGGGATGTCGCTGTCGGCACTATCTGAGGAGAATAATATGTCAATTGGTCCGCGCTTTCAACAGGAAACCTGCTACGATTCGAGCGGGTTGGTCGGAAAGAATATCAGTTACGGTGACCGAACCTCGGAGTACAAGAGCTATGCTGACGCGAAATCGATCAAACTTCCCTCCGGCGCTTCCGGCGGCCTATCGGTCGAAGAGGCCATTCACCGTCGGAAGTCCGTGCGAAACGCGGCCGATAAACCCCTGACGCCTGATCAGCTTTCACGCCTGCTGATTGCGGCCAATGGTTTGACGCATACGGACAGCCGATTGACTCACCGCTCCATTCCTTCCGCCGGAGGACTGAATCCGCTGGAAGTCTATGTTTTCATCTCAAACGTGACGGGACTCGACAGCGGGTTATATCACTTCAAGGTGAAGGATACGAGTCTTGAGCTAATCATGTCGGGTCGGTTCAGCTTGGACCTACAGAAGGCAGCTCTCAACCAAAGACTGGAATCGATCACCGGCGCTCCCGTTGCGTTGGTGATAGCCGCGCGCTTTGACCGCAGCACGCAGAAATACGCCGACCGAGGCTACCGATATATCTATATGGAAGTCGGTTGTGCTATGCAGAACGTGTATCTGCAGGCAACCGCCCTCGGCCTCGGAACAGTAGCAGTAGGTGCGTTTGAGGACAACAGGTTAAACAAGTTGCTTGGTCTGGACGGCCAGTCGGAATCAGCGCTGCTGATTATGCCGATAGGGTATCCGGCCGAATAGCACGACCACGCCACAATGTCCAGGCATATCACGCTTTGCGACAAAGGGTTAGTCGTGTTTGTCGTCTACCTTATGGAGATTGTGATTTCCTGCTTGACCCGATCGTTCAAGTGGGTTAATTTACTAAACTTGGCTCGCGCTGGGCCCTTAGCTCAGTTGGTTAGAGCAGCTGACTCATAATCAGCGGGTCGCAGGTTCGAGCCCTGCAGGGCCCACAGTGAAAGGTAGGTTTTCAGGCGGGCAATTAGCTCAGCTGGTTAGAGCGTTCGGTTCACATCCGAGAGGTCACTGGTTCGAGTCCAGTATTGCCCATATGTACATATGGACTACATCAAACGAAAAATACTGGTTTTCGGGGGTCTGACAGTGCCGGAATTCGGCTGCGGCCCCGAAACGAAAAGGGAGCATACGGCGCGTTCTTTGAATCCTCAAAGAATGCGCTTTTTGTTTGTGGCTCTGAGAGAAACATCCCAAGGAGGACGCGATGCAGAACGATCTTGAACTGTTACTCAAACTCCAGATGATTGACTACGATCTCGGAGAGTTGGAGCGGTCCAAGGAGTACCTCCCGGATATGATGGAAAACCTAAATCGGGAAATGCGGGATGTTGCCGACCGATTGAGCCAGGTCAGCGAACTGCTGGCATCATCGCGCGCCAAACAAAAGACGCTCGAACTGGACATCAAGGTCAAAGAGACCGCGCTCACCAGATACCAGCAGCAGATGATGTCGATCAAAACCAACAAAGAGTATGATGCGCTGGTCGCGGAGATCGACTCTATTAAAGCGGCCATTTCATCGCACGAGACGGAATTGCTGCAGACCATAGAGGGCATCGCCACGCTCGAAAAAGACCAGGCGGTCTATCTGGAAAAAGACTCGCAGATCAAAGAGAACAACTCTCATCAATTGTCCATCCTGCAGGAGAAAGTCGATTCAATCGGTGAGAAAGTCGCCGCCAAGGAAGCTATCCGCCAGCAGGTTGTCGGGACAATTTCCCGACCGACTCTCTCGGTTTACGAGCGGGTTCGCCGGGGTAAGGGAGGGCAGGTCGTAGTGTTGGTGCGCAAACGGGCCTGCGGGTCCTGTTATAAGTCACTGACGCAGCAGAGAATTCAGGAGATTCGGCGCGGTGACCGCATTATGACGTGCGACAACTGCGGTTGCATGCTCTACTGGGACAACGCCGAATCGAATTGATGTAGAGGTGTGGCAGTAATTGCGAACAGTGGACACGGTAAGGAGGAGCAATGGCTAAGATAGTGGACAAGACGGCCCTGACCTTTGACGACGTCCTTCTGACACCGGCGTATTCGACTGTGTTACCCCGCGATGTCGATGTCGCCACTACCATTGCGCCCGGCATTGTCCTGCAAATTCCGCTCCTTTCCGCCGCTATGGATACGGTGACCGAGTCACCTCTCGCGATTGCGCTGGCTCGGGAAGGGGGGATGGGGGTTATTCACAAGAATATGTCCCCAGATGCGCAGGCTGTCGAAGTTGACAAGGTCAAGCGATCGGAGTCCGGGATGATTGTTGATCCGATTACGCTTCCCCCCAACAGTACGATCAGCGAAGCCCTCGGCGTCATGAGGAAATTCTCCATCTCCGGAATCCCTATCACGGAGAACGGCAAGCTCGTTGGGATTCTTACCAACCGCGACCTTCGCTTCCTTATCGACACCGGCCTCAAAGTATCGGAGGTCATGACCAAGGATAAACTGATCACTGTACCGGAAGGCACCGATCTGGACACCGCCAAGGCGATGTTGCAGAAGCACCGGATCGAGAAGCTGCTGATTGTCGATGACCACTACATGCTCAAGGGGATGATTACGGTCAAAGATATCATGAAACGGATTCAGTATCCCCATGCCTGCAAGGATGACCGCGGACGTCTCCGCGTGGCGGCTGCTGTAGGGGTCGGCCCGGACCTTGAGGCGCGCGCCGAAAAGCTGGTTGCCGCCGGTGTCGATCTGCTGGCAGTAGACAGTTCTCATGGTCACAGCCAGGGGGTGCTCAAAGCCGTGATGTTCCTTAAAAAGAAGTACCCCACCGTCCCGATCATGGGCGGCAATATCGCCACCACCGACGGGGCTCGGGCTCTGATCGGTTCGGGCGCGGATTGCATCAAAGTAGGAATCGGTCCCGGCTCAATCTGTACGACGCGAGTCGTCACCGGAGCCGGCATGCCGCAGGTAACGGCGATCATGAATGCCGTTGAAGCGGCACAGCAAGCCGATATCCCGGTGATTGCCGATGGCGGCGTTCGGTACTCAGGAGACATCACTAAATCTCTGGCCTGTGGGGCGCAGGCGGTCATGATCGGGTCATTGCTGGCCGGGGTGGAAGAGTCCCCCGGTGAAATACTCCTTTTCGAGGGGCGCTCATACAAGGTATACCGGGGCATGGGATCATTGGGCGCCATGAAGGACGGCAGCGCGGATCGGTATTTCCAGGAGCACGAGGAGGAAGCCTCGAAACTTGTTCCAGAGGGAGTGGAGGGGAGAGTTCCGTACAAGGGAAAACTGTCCGAAATGGTGTTTCAGCTGGTCGGGGGAATCAGGTCGGGTATGGGGCTGTGCGGCGCCGCTAACCTTAAGGAACTTAAGGAGAAGACGCAAATAGTGACCATTACGCAGTCCGGTATGCTTGAATCCCATCCGCATAGCATCCCGATAAGCAAAGAAGCGCCCAACTATCGCAGAATGTATTAGGATACCGACGAAGAGACCGATAGTTTGAGTCGTATGGCTAAGATGATGTTTTTTGTTGGTGTGTATAGATAGTAACGAAGCAAGTGAAAGTAGGAGACACAGTCGCGCTTTAAATGAAAGTTTAAGGTGAGGAAAGTCCGAGCTCCACAGGACCAAGGCGCCCGGTAACACCGGGGCGGAGTGATCCGATGGACAGTGCCACAGAAAAAATACCGCCACGCCATCGGCGTGGTAAGGGTGAAATCGTAGTGTAAGAGACTACGGCAGCGACAGGTAACTGCCGCTGCGGGTAAACCCCGCCTGGAGCAAGGCCAAATAGAGGAAGAGGGGTTGGTTCGCCCCGCTATTATTCCTGGGTAGGCCGCCTGAGCGGCCGGGCAACCGGCCGTCAAGACAAATGACTGTAACTCCCCGTCACACGGGAGCAACAGAACTCGGCTTAACTCCTGCTTTCCAAAGCTCAAAGCTTTGTGGAGGCATCCATGACTTGGGCCACGAAGCAGCAGCCACTGAAGTGGGTGCTCGCTCCTGAGCCGGAGTTGTCGTTCGTCGGTTCACTTGCCGCGCAGGTCAACCTGCCGGTCAACGTGACCAAGATCCTCGTCAGCCGACAGCTCGATACGCCGGAACTGATTGACCGCTTTCTCAATCCCAAAATGACCGATCTCAAGGATCCATTCAGCATGATTGGAATGGAGCTGGGGATCAGCCGCCTGACCAAGGCACTGTTTGAGAATGAGAAAGTGATGATTTATGGCGACTACGATGTTGACGGCATCACCGCCACCGCGCTCCTCTACATGGTCCTCAACAAGCTCGGAGCGCAGGTCATCTTCTATCTACCGAATCGCCTGGTGGAGGGATACGGTCTCTCGGTCGAAGGAATCGATGAAGCCAAGGCCAACGGCATTAGTCTGATCGTGACCGTCGATACCGGTATCACGGCGGTCGAGGAAATCGAATACGCCAATAAGTTGGGCATTGATGTTGTTGTGACCGATCACCATGAACCGGGCATGACCATTCCCAAAGCCCATGCGATCATAAATCCGAAGCAGCCTGACTGTGATTACGGCGGCGAGTTGTCCGGCGTCGGCGTTGCATTTAAGTTTGCGCAGGCCTTGTACCGGAGACTGAATCAGGATGAGCGGGAGCTTGAGGAGCATCTTGACCTGGTAGCGCTTGGCACTTCAGCCGACATTGTCCCTTTGGTCGGCGAAAACCGTGTTCTCACGAAATTCGGGATTCGTCAGATCGCCCGTACGACCAAACCGGGTCTCAAGTCGTTGGCGTTTGTGTCCGGGTTGATGGGGAAGGATATCAGTACCGGTCAAGTGGTGTTCATTCTCGCGCCCCGCATCAACGCGTTGGGACGGCTCGGCGATGCCCGCCAGGCAATTCGCCTGCTGACCACTCGCGACGAGCGAACGGCGCAGGAAATTGCGCGAAAACTGGATTCGGAGAATCGCCGCCGCAAGGAAATCGATGAAAAGACCCTGCACGAAGCTCTTGCCCAGATGCGCGAGGTCGTTGACCTCACTCAGGACCGCGCCATCGTTCTGGCTGCAGAGGGGTGGCATCAGGGCGTGATTGGAATTGTCGCCAGCAGACTCGTTGAGAAATTCCATCTGCCGACCGTGATGATTGCGATTTCCGATACTGAAGGCAAAGGCTCCGCCCGGTCGATTCCCGGATTCCACCTGTGCGAGGCGCTCAAAGAGTGTGAGAATCTGCTCGTCAAGTACGGGGGGCACAAGTACGCGGCCGGTCTCTCGATCCTGCCCGACCGGATTCCGGAATTCCGCGAGCGTTTCCGTGAAGTTTCGAACCGCTTCTTGTCCGATGAAGCTATCATACCCAAGCTGTTTATCGATCTGGAAATCGAGCTGACCGAGATAACCGATGCCTTCATGGATGCGCTGGAAGCCTTCTCGCCGTTCGGACCTCAAAATATGCGGCCGATATTCCTTACGCGAAACTGTGAAGTCGTTGGCGTCCCGTACGTGGTTGGCAACAACCATCTCAAGATGAAAGTGCGCAAAGGGGACGCCGTGCTCGACGTGATCGGGTTCGGCTTTGGTGACATGGCGCGTGCCATTTCCGATAAGGGCTGTCTGGTTGATATCGTCTACGCCGTCGAGTATAACACGTACAACGACCAGACCCAGATACAGATTCGTATTAAGGATATCAAGCTCACTGCGGGGGATATGTTCCCGCGCTAACGGAGTGGTTGTGACGGTTCTGGACTCATTCGAACAGGGAGATATTCGAGCGCTCTCCCGCGTGGTTTCGCATGTTGAAAATGAGGCGGAGCAATTCCAGACTCTCCTTGGGCGTCTCTACCCGAAAGTCGGCCGGGCGCTACGAATCGGCATCACCGGTCCTCCCGGATCCGGCAAATCAACCCTCGTCAATGCCTTGACTCACGAATTTCTCCGTGACGGCAAGCGAATCGGCATCATCGCCGTAGACCCTACCTCGCCGTTTACGGGCGGTGCGCTGCTGGGTGATCGCGTCCGGATGAATGAATTCCCGTCCGACGGCCGCGTGTACTTCCGCTCTATGGCGACACGCGGCGCCACTGGCGGGATGGCCGCTGCCACCGATAACGTCACGGTCATCTACGATGCGTTTGGGTTCGACATCACGCTGATTGAGACGGTCGGCGTTGGGCAAGTGGAACTTGATATCATCGATACCTGCGATGTGGTGGTGGTCGTAATTGTACCTGAGTCGGGCGATTCGGTACAGACCATGAAGGCGGGCCTCATGGAAATCGCCGACATCTTTTGCGTGAACAAATCGGACCGACCGGGCGCCGACCGGATAGCCGCGGAATTGCACCAAGCCATGGACTCGCGAAAGAAAGTCCCGGGGGGGTGGCACCTGCCGGTAATATCGACTGAAGCCGTGAACGGGAAGAATGTCGACAAACTGCACGTGAAGATATCGGATTTCGTCACCTTCATCCGCCAAAACGGCCAATTTGACCGACATCGCCGTGAGCAATTGAAACTCAAGCTTCTCCACATTGTGAAACAACGATTCCACCGGGAGTTTCTCGATCATCTGACAGCCGATTCCGAGCTCGATCGGATTGCCGACGAAATAAGAGCCGGCCGAACCAATCCGTACGCGGCCGGCGAACAGCTGTACCTACAATTCTCGCGGCGACCGTCGCGATAGCCGCTGTGACACCCAAGCCTTCACCCACTCGTACATCGCAACCAGCGGAAAAGCTGCGAGGACAGTCCAGGCGATCTGTCCCGGGTAAAAGATGCGGGAGGTCTGCCACATGGAAAAACCGGCCACCGCTGCGAAATAAAGATACAGCAGGAGCAATACGGTCAATGTCCGGTACGCTCGTTTGCGGATCAGCATCCATGCCCCGATGAGCGCCAACAGCGAGACTCGGTAGTTGAGCCCTTTCTTGCTATTGAAAATCCGCATGGTGTCATACGCCTTGGACCAGCGTGGAAGCTGAGCGCCAAACATGCTGAATTCGTTATGAATATTGCCGTCAATCATCTTGAGGTACTCTTTGGCAACGGTACCGGGGCAATCCGCCAGAAATTGCCTGAGCTTCTGCCAGGCAACGTCATTGAAGCTGCCGAACAGGTCATGGGTTTCGTTCTGCCGGGCCACCACCGCGCTGTCGAACCACTCGCGTGACTGCACAAACGACACGCCTTCGGTGGCCGAATACACGCTCCGCACCAGTTGGGCTATCCCGCCCGATCCCGCCAGCGATGGACTGAAGACGCCGTGATTGCGATGATACTGCTGGGACCATAGAACCACCGGAACGATCATCACTACGCAACTTAGCAGTGACCAGGAAATACGCTTGTAGGTCGGACGGGTTCCTGAATTCACCAGCCAGGCAATGACCGGAAGCAGCACGACCAGGAATTGCCCCATCGACCTTACGAGAACGGCCGCAGCCATCACTAGGCCGGACAGAACGTACATCAGAACACGGCCGGACTCGTTCGCCTTGAGAAACGCAATCAGACCAAGAAGCAAGAGGAAGACGAACAACGTCTCGCTGAGAAGGATGTTGGCGAGCGATATTGACGTGAGCGAGCAGGCATTCAGCAGTGCTGCCGCTATGGCTATGCGCTGATCGTGAACAAGTTTGTGTGCCCATACGTAAAGCAAGACCGAGCCCATTGCGTTCAGCACGATATTCACTAAGAGAAGCGCGAGACCGCTGCCGCCAGTGAGTATCTGCATCAGGGCAAGAAACATCGGGTAGCCGGGCCCAAATATGAGCGTCCCCTTGGTATCATAGTCCCACCCTCCTCTGATGGCGTCGGCAGCGCCAACATAATCAACAGTATCCGGTGACATGGTAAGCAGCGGAGCCGCGCCAACCTGCCACAGCATTGCGGCGAGAAACAGCAAACGTAGAACCAGGCAGAGAAGAAACATGGCAAGCCACGGTCGCGCTCGCAAGGCGTTAAGTAGTTGCGCAGGGAAAACCATCGAGGGCATATATGTTTGTCCGGACGCTGCATGTCAAGCTCGATGCGGGAAGCCGCTCGCAGCGGAGCAACCTGCAACGGGACCGATTGCCGGTCTGTGACAGTCTGCGCGCACGCTTCCTTGCGGCTTGCGCAAGGCCGCGCAAAGGAGTATAATTACGGTTCAACTATTCGTTGGAGACATGACATGTTTGGTAAGAAAATGCTCGACACCCTTCGAGATCGCTTGACGGCATGGGACAAAACTGCCGCCAAGACGCGGCAGCAGAAGTCGTTGCCGAAGTTCTTCACTATTTCGGGCGTCGACATAGATGAACTCTACACGCCGCTCTCTATGAAGGGAGCGGATCAGGACAACTATTATTTCGACAAGCTCGGCCTCCCCGGCGAATACCCTTACACCCGCGGTGTTCATCACACCCTGTACCGCACCAAGCTCTGGACCATGCGTCAGTTCGCCGGCATGGGTAGCCCGAAACAGACCAATGAACGATTCAAATACATCCTTGCTCATGGCGGCACAGGTCTTTCAACCGCATTCGACCTCCCCACCTTGATGGGTTACGATTCGGACCACCCCCGCTCGCTGGGCGAAGTCGGCAAGTGCGGTGTGGCCGTCGACACCCTGGCCGATATGGAGATCATCTTCGGCGATATCGATCTGACCAAAGTCTCAACCTCCATGACGATCAATTCCCCGGCGTCGATTCTTCTCGCCATGTACCTCGCGGTTGCCGAGAAGCAGGGGGTGCCGTTCAATCAGGTGCGCGGCACGCTTCAGAACGACATACTGAAAGAGTACATCGCACAGAAAGAATTCATCTTCCCGCCGCGTCCATCGGTTCGGCTGATCACCGACATGATGGATTACTGCACGAAACATGTCCCGCAGTACAACACGATCTCGATCTCCGGCTATCATATTCGCGAAGCCGGCTCCACTGCCGTGCAGGAGTTGGCTTTTACATTGGCGGATGGCTTCTGCTATATCGAGTCGGCCATTGCTACCGGTCAGGATGTCGATGAATTCGCTCCTCGCTTGTCGTACTTCTTCAATGCTCACTCTGATTTCTTCGAGGAGATCGCCAAGTACCGGGCGGCGCGTCGGATTTATGCCCGCCATATGAAGGACAAATACAAGGCGAAGAATCCCAAGAGCTGGATGCTTCGGTTTCACACCCAGACCGCCGGATGCTCGCTGACCGCCCAGCAACCCGAAAACAATATCGTGCGGGTAGCGTTGCAGGCCCTTTCAGGCGTGCTTGGCGGAACGCAGTCCCTGCACACCAATTCGATGGATGAAACGCTCGCGCTGCCGTCGGAAAAGGCGGTGTTGATTGCCCTTCGGACCCAGCAGGTTATCGCTTATGAAACAGGTGTGGCGAACACCATTGACCCGCTGGCCGGGTCGTATTTCGTGGAGTCACTGACCGATCAGATGGAGCAGGAAGCGGAGAAGTACTTCGCTGAGATCGAGCGTCGCGGCGGCGTGCTGCAATGCATTGAGGACGGTTATTTCCAGCGCGAGATCGCCAAAGCCGCCTATCGCTTCCAGCAGGAGTTGGAAGCGAAAGACCGGGTGATTGTCGGCGTGAATGATTTCGTGATGGATAACGAGAAGATTGACATTCAGGTTCTTCGCATAGATGAACAGGTGCAGAAAGATCAAGTTGCGTTCTTGCAGAAGGTGAAACGGGAACGGAACAATGCGGCGGTGCAGGCATCGCTGGCCAAGTTGAAACAGGTCGCATCCGGCAAAGGAAACACGTTTGAAGTGATTCTGGAGTGCGCGCGAGCATACGCCAGTGTCGGTGAGATGTGCGATGTCTTGCGCGAAGTCTGGGGCGAACACGTCGAAAGCGCCTCAGCCATGCAGGTGTCGTGAATAGTAGGTCAATCGCCTTCGGCGGTTGACGATGTCAGTGTCAAGTGCGAAGCGCGCTTGACCTACGAAATGAAGTACCGAACGAAGTCATTGCGATGAGCGAAGCGACGAAGCAATCTCAGTTCTCGTAAGACGTGTGCGAAGATTAGCAACTATTGACAATAGAAAACCTATGGACAAAAAAATTCGTGTACTGTTGGCCAAGCCGGGGCTTGATGGCCATGACCGCGGTATCAAAGTGATCGCGGCGGCGTTTCGCGACGCCGGCATGGAGGTCATCTACACTGGCCTCCGCCAGACTCCGGAGATGATTGTCGATGCCGCCATTCAGGAGGATGTTGACGCTATCGGCGTCTCGATTCTCTCCGGCGCGCATATGACGCTGTTTCCGGCCATTCTGGAAGAGATGAAGAAGAAAGGGGCCGGTGACATTCTCCTGTTCGGCGGCGGGATTATCCCCGACGACGACAAGGAAGCGCTCGAAAAGCTGGGCGTGGCCAAAGTGTTCACTCCCGGCGCCCCGACTGAGGAAGCGATCGAGTTTCTGCGGCGAGCCATATCGCAGAAAACCTCAGACGAGAAAATGATGTAAACAAGAAACATGGATGATATAACACCCAACTCCGGGAGATGAGTATGCCGTTTAATGTAGATCCTCGCCAGCAGGCGGTTAGAGACGAAGTCAAAGCGTTTGCCGACAAACATATGTATCCGGTTTCAGAAGAACTGGACCGGATGCCGGAACCACGCAAATTTCCGTTCGATCTGTATCGCAAGATCGGCGAGGCCGGGTATATCGGCTATGCCATGCCGACTCAGTATGGCGGCCGCGGGAAATCCAATCTCGAGTATATTACGCTCGTTGAAGAAATGTGCTACCACGATCCGGCGATCGGCTTGTTGTGCGCCGTGGCCGAACTGGCCACCCATCCGATTCTCCATTTTGCCAGCGAAGAGCACAAGAAGAAATACGTGCCGGACTGCGCCAGCGGTAAGCGGGTTCCCGCCTTCGTGCTGACCGAGCCGAATGCCGGCTCCGATGCCGCCAATGTGACGACGGTCGCCGTTGAGAACGGCGATCATTACATCGTCAACGGCGAGAAGATCTTCATCATGCACGGCGACGTGGCCGATCTGGCCGTTCTTTTCTGCCGTATCGAGGGACTGCCCAAGATGTCGGCATTCATACTCGACACTGACCAGCCCGGCTGGGACAAGCGGACGCTCAAACACAAGATGGGAATGCGCGCCGCGACCACCGGCGGAATCAAGATCACCAATGTGAAGATTCCCAAAGCCAATCTTCTCGGTGAAGTCGGCAAGGGATTCCGCTACGCCATGGCGACGCTGGACAGCGCCCGCATCGGCGTGGCCGCTCAGGGTGTCGGCATCGCGCAGCGCGCGCTCGATGAGTCAATCTCGTACGCCAAGAAACGGCAGGCGTTCGGCCAGCCGATTGCTAAGCTTCAAGCGATTCAGTGGATGATTGCCGATATGTCGGTTCGTCTCGAAGCCGCCCGCTGCCTCACCTACAAGGCGGCGACGCTTCAAGATGCCGGCCAGAAGTTTACCCTCGAGGCATCGCAGGCCAAACTGTATGCCTCCGAAGTGTCTCGCTTCTGTATCGATCGGGCCATGCAGATTCACGGCGGCTACGGTTTTATCGGCGAATTTTCACCGATCGAGAAACTGTATCGCGATCAGCGCGTGCTGGAAATCTACGAGGGCACCTCGGAAATCCAGCGGCTGGTAATTGCGGGTATGGTCATAGGAGCCCGATGAAATTCGGTTCCTTTGAAATTCGCGCCTTCGTCGAGCAAAAATTCCGTCTCGACGGAGGCGCTATGTTTGGAGTTATCCCGAAAGCGATGTGGAGCCGGATGATTCCGGCCGATGAGAACAATCTTATCGACATGACTACTAATCTTTTTGTGCTTAACGCGCACGGCAAGACATTTATGTTCGACGCCGGTTTGGGAGACACGCTTTCCGACCGGGAGAAAAGAGTGTACGGCACTGATGGTGCCTCATCGCTTGAGACCGGATTGGCAACACTCGGCTTGACGCCGGAGAAAATTGATTTCGTGCTTCTGACTCATCTTCACACGGACCACTGCGGCGGTGCGGTGAAGAAACTTGACGGCAGGTATGTTCCGCGTTTTCCGAATGCGCGCTATGTAATCTCCCGTAAAGAATGGGAGGCGGCGATTCATCCGGACGAGCGGACGTCGGCGGTCTACATCCCGGAGCGGTTGTTGCCACTGCAAGAGGCCGGGCAGCTTGAATTGATCGACGGCACTACCGAGTTTATGCCCGGTATTAGGCTGGTTCACACCGGCGGGCATTCCGAGGGACACTATGCAATCGAAATGACCAGTGACTGCAAGAGCGTGTTTTATTACGCGGACATTTTCCCAAGCCCGCATCATATGCGAGTCCCGTTTGTCCCGGCCACCGACATTTATCCGTTGACTTCGATGGAAGTCAAGCGCGCGGCGTTGCCGAGAATCGTGAATCAGGATGTCGTCATGGCCTTCGACCATGACACCAAACACCCCCTGATGCGGGTGACGGAAATCGACGGGAAATTGATAACTGAGCCGGTCAGTTAGAACCCGGCAGGACGTGACAGAAATTCGCGAATGTCACTGCAATGGGCATAGCTCAAAAGCGGTGTTGAAAGACCTTTGAGGTCATCGCAACCGGATGGGATCACAAGGCAGGTTGCAGAATCGGAGCGGATGTGTCTCTTGAAGAAAAACTGAATCATCTCGAAACGATGCGCTCTCAGGCTCGCCTTGGCGGCGGACAGGATCGCATCGACGCTCAGCACCAAAAGGGAAAGTTGACTGCCCGCGAACGAATCGCGCTGCTAGTCGATGAGAACTCGTTTGAAGAGTTCGACATGTTCGTCACTCACCGGTCGAGCGATTTTGGCTTGGGCGAACAGAGAATCCTCGGCGACGGCGTCATCACCGGTTGCGGCAAAGTGGCCGGACGAACAGTCTTCATCTTTTCGCAGGATTTCACCGTGTTCGGCGGGTCGCTCTCCGAGGCGCATGCCGAGAAGGTCTGCAAGATCATGGAGATGGCGATGAAGGTCGGTGCGCCGGTGATCGGTCTTAATGACTCCGGCGGCGCGCGGATTCAGGAAGGGGTCGTCTCACTCGGCGGTTACGCCGATATCTTTTTGCTCAATACGCTGGCTTCGGGCGTCGTGCCGCAGATTTCGGTCATTCTCGGACCGTGTGCGGGTGGTGCGGTTTACAGCCCGGCGATTACCGATTTCGTGCTGATGACCAAGGGGACATCGTACATGTTTGTGACCGGTCCCAATGTGGTCAAGACCGTAACTCATGAAATGGTTACTTCCGAGGAACTCGGCGGCGCAATGGTTCACGCTTCCAAATCCGGTGTGGCGCATTTCGCCTGCGACAACGAAGCGGATGCGATCGACAAATTGAAACGTCTGCTCAGTTATGTTCCGCAGAATAATCTCGAAGACCCGCCGACTGTGCCATGCGATGATCCGCTTGATCGCGAAGACCCATCGCTCAACCGTCTTATTCCTGAGAATCCAAACCAGCCGTATGATATCAAAGATGTAATTACGCGAGTGGTGGATAGAGACTCGTTTTTCGAGGTTCACGAGGAGTACGCACAGAACATCGTAGTCGGCTTTGGACGACTGGCCGGACGCTCAATCGGCATCATCGCCAATCAACCCGCTGTGTTAGCAGGTGTATTGGATATCAATTCCTCCGATAAAGGAGCACGGTTCATTCGGTTCTGTGATGCTTTCAATATCCCGATTCTGACATTCGAAGATGTCCCCGGCTTCATGCCCGGCACCGATCAGGAGCACGGCGGCATTATCCGTCACGGCGCCAAACTGCTTTACGCCTATTGCGAAGCCACCGTGCCGAAGGTGACAGTTATTACCCGCAAGGCGTACGGGGGAGCTTATGACGTTATGAATTCCAAGCATGTGCGCGGTGATATGAACTACGCCTGGCCGACGGCTGAGATCGCGGTGATGGGACCCAAAGGAGCTGTGGAGATTATCTTCAAGAAAGACATTTCAGCCGCATCCGATCCTGAAGTCGAACTGAAGAAGAAGACCGATGACTACCGCGAGAAGTTCGCCAATCCGTTTATCGCGGCGGCGCGCGGATATGTCGATGACATCATCGAACCGAAAACCACCCGCCCGCGCCTGATTCGGGCATTCGAGATGCTTGAGACGAAGAAGGATACGGTCCCGGCCAAGAAGCACGGGAATATACCGTTATGATTGGCTGGTGTGACGGGACACGCGAGAGTTTATGGGACGTCTGCAAACAAGTAGTGTGCTAGCATGACCACCCCCATCCGCAAACTCCTCATCGCCAATCGCGGTGAAATCGCGGTGCGAATAATCCGCGCCTGCCGGGATATGGGAATCAAATCGGTCGCGGTATACTCCGATGCGGATGCTGCCGCCTTCCATGTGCGGTTGGCCGATGAGGTCTACAACATCGGTCCCGCGCCATCCAACCAGAGCTATCTCGTTCACGACAGGATTATCGATGCCGCCAAGCGCTCCGGCACACAGGCGATTCATCCCGGCTACGGCTTTCTTGCTGAAAACGCCGCGTTTGCGAAACGTTGCGAAGACGAGGGTTTGATTTTCATCGGACCCAAGTCGAAGACAATAGCTCTCCTTGGCGACAAACTCGCGGCCCGCGCCACCGCTCTCAAGGCAGGACTTCCGCTGATTCCGGGTTCAGATATTGATTCAGCGAATCTGGTCTCTGCACTAAAGACCGCTAAGTCAATCGGCTTCCCGGTACTTGTCAAGGCCGCAGCCGGTGGCGGCGGCAAGGGAATGCGGGTTGTCACTAGTGAGGAGTTGTTCGAGGAATCACTGAAGTCCGCCGCGAACGAAGCGAAATCCGCGTTCGGCGACAGCCGTGTGTATCTTGAGAAGTACCTGCCGAAACCGCGCCATATCGAAATGCAAATCCTCTGCGACCAGCATGGCAACTGTCTCTATTTGGGCGAAAGGGAATGCTCCATTCAGCGGCGGCACCAGAAAGTGATCGAAGAATCCCCCTCGCCGCTTGTGACGCCGGAATTCCGCGCCCGCATGGGCAAAGCGGCGGTCGATATTGCCAGAGGCAGCGGTTATGTCGGCGCCGGGACGGTTGAGTTCCTCGTTGACGAGGACAAGTCATTCTATTTCCTGGAAGTTAACACACGCTTGCAGGTCGAGCACCCGGTCACTGAAATGGTGACCGGAATCGATCTGGTCAAAGAGCAGATCGCAATAGCCGAAGGGAAGAAACTGTCTCTTGCTCAGAGTGACATTCAGATTCGCGGTCACGCTATCGAGTGCCGCATCTATGCCGAAGACCCCGACAACGGCTTCATGCCGTCCACCGGCACCCTTAAGAGCTATGTCATTCCCGCAGGGCCGGGGATTCGCGTCGATTCCGGCGTCGTGGTCGGTTCCGAAATTCCGATCTACTACGACCCGATGATCGCCAAACTGATAGCGTGGGGAAAGGACCGCGTTGAAGCGACCAGCCGGATGAAGCGAGCACTCGAAGAGTACCACGTTTCCGGAGTTGAATCCACAATCGGTTTTCACCGTGTAATAATGGACAACGAAAAGTTCGTTGCGGGCGAATTGTCTACCCGATTTCTCGAAGAAGAGTACCCCGAAAACGTTTACCGTCTACTGACCGATGAACTTCGCGAACGGGCCGCGCTGGCAGTGGCAATAGACAAGTACTCGCGTGAGCGGAAGATCACGGCCGGTCAAAGCGGCAACCACGGTGACGCAGCAGCAAGATCGAACTGGAAACTGACTTATCGCCGCGCCGGACTGCGCCAATTTGGAGGGAGTCGCTGATGGCCCGCTATCAGGTTACAGTCGACGGTAAGGAGTTCGATATTACGTTGGAGTACCGTTCCGAGCAGTTTGTTGCCTCGGTCAACGGAAGGAATTATACCGTCACTCAAACGCCGCTTTCCGAAGGACGGTCTCTGCTGTTAATAGATAACGAATCCCTGGAAGTTGATGTCCATTCACATAACGGCAGCGGCGAGCGCCACGTTTTCATGGCCGGCATAGAAATACTCACGACTATCGAGGATTACGCCGTGGCCCAGATGCGCAAGGCCGCCGGGATCTCGCATGTCACGATGGATGACGTGCTGAAAGCTCCTATGCCGGGATTGGTTCTTGATATCAAAGTGCATCAGGGGGACAAGGTCACCAAAGGACAACCGCTGGTTGTTGTCGAGGCCATGAAGATGGAGAATATCATAAAGGCGAAGCAAGCAGGAGCTGTCAAGGCGATCCGAGTGCAGGCTGGAGCATCGGTCGAAAAAGGGGACATCCTGTTGGAGTTTGAAAAATGAGCCCCTTTGAGAAGAAAACAAGTTCCGATATTCCAATTCCGATTTGCGCTGAGACGCCGATTGACCCGTCACATCTCGGCCGTCCCGGCCTCTATCCTTTCACGCGCGGCATCTACCCTGACATGTATCGCGGCCGCCACTGGACTATGCGCCAGTACGCCGGCTTCGGGAACGCCCAGGAGACCAATTGCCGATTCAAATACCTGCTGGAGCGCGGGCAGACCGGTCTTTCGGTCGCCTTCGACCTGGCTACGCAGATCGGCTACGATTCGGATCACCGTATGGCGCGCGGCGAGGTTGGTCGAACCGGTGTGGCAATCGATACTCTTCGTGATATGGAATTGCTGTTTGACGGCATTCCACTTGACAAAGTCTCGACGTCGATGACCATAAACGCCACGGCTGTGATTCTATTGACGATGTACGTCGCGGTAGGAAAGAAGCAGGGGGTTGCGCCGTCGCAATTGATGGGGACGGTTCAAAACGATATCCTGAAAGAGTTCATCGCGCGCGGCACGTATATTTTACCACCCGGTGCGTCGATGCGGATTGTTACCGACATATTTGCTTACGCCGACAGCCACCTGCCCAAATATAACACCATCTCAATCTCCGGTTATCATATTCGTGAAGCCGGGGCAACCGCAGTGCAGGAGATAGCCTTCACACTCTCCAACGCGGTCGAGTATGTTCAGGCGGCCAAAACAGCCGGCATGACAATTGACCAATTTGCGCCGCGCTTGTCGTTCTTCTTTGCCGCGCACAATGACCTGTTTGAAGAGGTCGCCAAATTCCGGGCGGCACGAAGAATCTGGGCCCGAATAATGAAGGAGAAATTTGGCGCTCAGGATGAGCGCTCAATGCTGCTCCGATTTCACGCCCAGACCGGCGGTTCCACGCTAACCGCCCAACAACCGGAAAACAACATTGTTCGCACGACTATCCAGGCTCTGGCCGCGGTGCTGGGTGGCACGCAGTCGCTGCATACGAATTCGTTTGATGAAGCCCTCGCCTTGCCGACCGAGAAAGCTGCGGAGATCGCGCTTCGCACGCAGCAACTCTTGGCGTATGAAACAGGAATATCAAATTCCGCTGACCCGCTGGGCGGCTCATTTTATGTCGAGTATTTGACCGACCAGATTGAGATGAAGGCAATGGCGCTTATGGGTCAGATTGAGAAAATGGGCGGCTCGGTCCCGTGTATCGTGAACGGCTGGTTCCAAGACGAAATCTCCCACTCCGCCTATGAACACCAGAAGAGGGTCGAGCGGGAGGAAGCCGTCGTGGTCGGCCTGAACAAGTTCAAAACCGATCGAACAGATATCCCGGCGGTGTTGAAACTTGACCCGGGGCTTGAGCGAAAGCAGATTGACTCGTTACGCAAAGTGAAAGCAGAGAGAAACGGCGGACGCGTGCAGGAAGCGCTGGACAATCTGCGGGAATCCGCCCTTGGCGACGACAATCTGGTCGGGCCGGTGCTGGAGGCAGTTGAACAGTATGCAACAGTGGGTGAAATATCTGATGTCTTCAGGAGCATTTGGGGGGAATATCATGCGCGCGGTTGAACGCATGGTCATTGTCTGCGGCCTCATAGCGGTGTTCGCCGGTGGCTGCGGGGGCAAAAAGGAGGGACCATCAGCTGGAGGTAAGTCCGATGAGCAGTTGATTCAGGACGCTCTGAGCGAGGCAATTACCCGATGGCATTATGGCGACAAGGCCGCTCTCTATGATAACGAATTCGAGTACCTTCAAGAGCGGTTTACTTTTGATGATTACCTGAAATTCGGCGAACTCCAGCTTGATGCCGATACGGTTGAAGGTATCAACGCCAAGAAGATCGAACTTTTCGGGCGTGACTCGGCAAAGGTCGACGCCGAGATTGTCTTCAAGGGCCCGACCGGCAAGATCTCCCGCATGAACGACACGTACTGGTTGTGGTATCACCGTGGCAGGTGGATTCGCCCCACCCTGAGTCGATTCGAGCAACAACAGCAGTATGAGCAGTCGCGCCAAGCGGCCGATTCGGCTGCCGACGCTGAAGCCAAGGAACTTGGCGACCAATAGCATGAGTTCCGAACTGATTGCTCATATCGGTATTGCCGTTGCCGATCTGGAAAAGAGCATCCGAGCATTTGAATCGCTGTCCGGTCGCAAGATTGAAGCGATTACCGATGTCCCCCATCAGAAAGTACGCGTAGCCATGCTCGGGGGACATGACACGGCGCGAATCGAACTCGTCGCAGCGACCTCACCGGATAGCTCGATCGCCCGATTCATTAAGAAAAGAGGAGAGGGTTTACATCATGTCTGTATCTACGTTGACGATCTTGAGAAGCGTCTCCGAGAGTTGAAAGCGGCGGGTGTCCGCCTTATTGATGAACAGCCGCGTGTCGGCGCCGACGGCGCCAAAATCGCGTTCGTCCATCCATCCGGCGCCGGGGGAGTATTAGTAGAGCTTCAGGAAAAGTCTATCTGACTCGGGACACCACTCGAGATTGCCCGCACTGACGGCACTGATGTAACGGCGGAGCATTATGTGCGCCACAACTGCACCGCCAGCCGCTGTCGCCGATTGAATTCATACGGGGTCTGCCGTTTCGGGCGGAACGATAGTACAGCAGCCCGGCCACTGTCATCAATATCACCAGCGCAGGCAACCCCCATCCGTGTGTGTTGGACGACAAAACTATTTCTTCATGGGGACCGGTGTACTCAAATGCCGCCTGCATCTGCCGGATGTCGTTCTCACATTGAGGATAGCTTTGGAGAGCCCCTTTCCCCCAGAGTGTAAACAGAATCTGATGACCGTCGGGATGCTTGTATAACCAGCCAAACAGTCTGTGGCGCAGGACCGTCCCGTCATCGGGATTTACGGCAATAAACTCCAGCGCAAAGCCTGTTCGCTCAGGTTCGCTGTAGCCCGTGTTTGTAAGCAGTTTGGAATTCGGTAAGCTCAGAATTACGCTGTCGACAACTTTCTGTACCGATAGCTTCAGCTCATCGGCGGTCGAAATCGTCTGGCTCGGCTCCAGGTCGGTGCGGAATATCAGCAGTTGCGCATTGCCGCTACTATTGGTGATCTCAAATGGAAACCCGGTCGGATTTCCGGTGGCTTCCCAAGCATCAGGTACATCGAGCCGAACGTCGGCTACGTTCAACTGGGCTGAGGATGCCGACACCGCAACAGCAAAACTCGCCGACACCGCCAATAAGGCCATCTTCCGATTCATACTCATATTATCGGCTAATCAGGTGCTTGGAATAAGCCCTGTAGAAAACTTGAACAGGTGCCAAACTAGTGAGAGAAGTTCTTCTTCAGGCAGTCCCCCACTGTTTTGACCCGGTTTCGGATAAACGCCTCCCGCTCGATTGCCGGTTCATATACGAACGACCGCCCCTCCTTCCGGCGTTTCAATATCCCCTTCTCCGCAAGGCGAGCCATGACTGTCATGATGGTCGTGTACGCCTGCTTCTTAGCGCCCAGATAGTAGATCGCTTTCTTGACGGTCAGAGATCGGTGTTTCCAGGCCAACTCCATCAAGAGAGATTCTGTCGGACCAAGAAATACCGTAAGACCGGAACCGTCCGGATCAAAATAGAATGAGTTGGGCATCGCGCTTACGGTCGCTTCGAATGCTTGAACACCATCGAAAGCCCCAGGGCGATTATGGCCGCAGGCCAGACAAAGCCCCAGAAGCTGGCGCTTATGATATCGAGCTTGCTCAGCAGCATCAACACGCCCAACAGGAGAGGCAGAATTCCTAGAAACATGTGCTTGTACCTCTCAGAGATATGCCAATTCCGTGATGGGAGAATAAATACTTAGCG
>Ga0315276_10000532_pt1 | contig 33055 bp, 49 predicted proteins | sample YL17G05_0_MG_FD_204542 | JGI IMG/M metagenome (GOLD analysis project Ga0315276, IMG submission 204542) | Sediment microbial communities from Yellowstone Lake, YNP, Wyoming, USA - YL17G05_0 | ecosystem: Environmental > Aquatic > Freshwater > Lake > Sediment | place: USA: Wyoming | collected... | reverse complement strand
TTAAAACAGTTTATAGACAAAGGAATGATAATCTGTGCTGCTCCTCAGACTTTATATGGAAGGCTTGACCCGTATGTTTACGAATCTGCCAGAAGAATTTTAGAAACAGGGGTCATATATCTTGAAGATATTCTGCCAGAGACAGCTTTAGTTAAATTAGGCTATGTGCTTGGGCACAAGCTTAGCAAAGAAAAAATCAAAGAAATGATGCTGAAAAATCTCGCAGGCGAATTTAATAAAAGGCTTGGAGAAGAGTTTTTGGTGTAAGCAAATATTTACTAAACTATATTAACAAAAAGATGGTGGATGAAACTTTAGACACAGAAGTAATAAATGAATCTCGTTTAATTAGGGAGTTAGATAGAATAAGGGCAAGAAATCAGAGAGAGGCAGAAAGAAAAACCATTAAGAGAGTTGTATATTCAATAGGCGGAGGTTCTGCATTACTTTTTGGAGGTATTTTTTTATATGAGCATCCTGAATATTTTGACTATGTTCATTCTGTTGGGCATGTTATAACTAATGTCATTAATGGTTTTTATAGATAAAATGAAAAAAACATATTCAATAATTATTATTGTCATTGCAGTTTTGATAGTTGCTGTATTTTTTATTAGATTTATTCTTGGCGGAAATGAGGATAGCTGGATTAAAGATGAAAAAGGAGTTTATGTTAAGCATGGAGCTCCTTCTGAAACTCCTGAGCATGTTGCAAAGCAGCAAGATGCTGTTTCTTGCGCTTTAAATCTGTATCAACAGAAAAAAACTCAAGGAATGCAGTTTTCAAGCCAGTGCCTAGGAACTTGCGGAAATTTTGTTGTTGATATTGTTAATGTACCAAGAAATGAAGAAGATAATAAAGTAGAAAACCAGTGTTCTGATTATAGAGCAGGAAAAGCAAGCCATTTTATTGAGCTAGATAAAAACGGGGAAATTGTAAGAATTGCTTAAGTTTCTTAATTTAGTTTTTTATAGTAACTTTTTAGGGGTTACAATAGAAAGGTTTAAATATGAATTTTTACTTGCTATCTTATGAAAATTAGCGCGATTTCGCATAAAGTTGGAAAAGAAGATTCTCAAGAAATTCATAGGAAAGTAGCTGGAGCATTAAAATTTTCAGATATTGTTATTGGGCCAGACTATGCTTTAAACTGTAATCCGACAAAAGTAAGTTCTTCAGGATATTATAATAACCTAATTTCTATGTATACCTCTTTATCCACAAAATATCCAAACACTTTGATTATCCCAGGAACAATTCTTCATCCAATTAATGATCGAGAGATGGTTTGTGAAGCTCCTGTATTTTTAAATGGCAAACTTAACAGGCAACTATGGAAAGATAGTGATAATGGTGAGGTGGGATTAGCTACTCGAGCTGGTTTTGTTTATAAAAGAGGAAGCCATGAAAATAAACAATTTGAATATAAAGGGAAAAAAATTGCTGTTGAAATTTGCGGAGATCATGGAAGGCAAGATGTAAGAGGCTGCGACTTAGAAATTATTTTAGCTTATGACAAAAAAGCCGGCTTGTGGCTTAATGCTTCAAATGATGACTTTGCTAGAAAAGTTGTTATATGTGATGGTTATAAGCCGACAATAGAAGCTTGGGATTATAATCCTGAAAGGCAACCAAAACAAATTGAAATTAAAGGAGAACAGAAAGGAGATATTTTCACTTTTGAGGTTTAAAATGGGAAGAAGAATTATCTATATTAAGAAAGCAGAAATTGTTAGTAGATATTATCTTGGTGAATACGTTGGCAGAGATAGCACGTGGAAAGAGCAGGAAGTTTTTCAGAGTCCTCAAGAGCTAGTAGATTATTTAGGAAATAATAATGAGAAATATGCTAGTGAATTAAGAAGAAGGAAAAATTTAGGAATTATTGTGAATGTTCCAAATGCTGAAGGAGAGTCTTTAGTTCAGGCTTTAAACCTAATTAAACCTAAATTTGGCAATGTTTTTATAAGAAAAGCTCCTTCTAACAATAATCACTAATTTTATATATCCTCTTTCTTTATTTTATTCATGGAAATTGATTATGTGAAGATAGGCTTGAAATCTGGAATTGAAATTCATCAGCAGCTTGACACTCATAAACTTTTTTGTAATTGCCCGTCTTTGTTAAGGCAGGATGCTCCGAAGTTTAAAGTAGAGAGAAAATTGCATGCTGTTGCTGGTGAGCGTGGAGAGGTTGATGTGGCTGCGAGTTATGAAGCTGGCAGAGAAAGAGAATTTATTTATGAAGGTTATGATACAACATGTTTAGTTGAATTAGACGAATCTCCTCCTTATCCTATTAATGAAGAAGCGTTAGAAATTGGCGTACAAATTTCTTTATTGTTGAATTGTGAAATCTTGCCTGTAAGCCAAATAATGAGAAAAACAGTTATTAATGGGAGCAATACTTCTGGATTTCAAAGAACCTTGCTTATTGCAAGAAATGGCTGGGTTGAAACAGCAAGCGGTAAAGTAGGAATTGATAATATAAGCTTAGAAGAAGATGCTGCAAGAGAGATGGGAAAAGAAGGAAATAAAATTATTTTCAGGCTTGATAGATTAGGCATTCCATTAGTTGAGATAGGAACTGCTCCAGACATAAAAAATCCAGAGCAGGCAAAAGAGGTTGCATTGCATATTGGAGAAATTTTAAGAGCTTGCAAAGTAAAAAGAGGAATAGGAACAATAAGGCAGGATGTAAATATGTCGATTAGAGGAGGAAAAAGAGTTGAGGTTAAAGGAGTGCAAGAGCCTGGCTTAATTTCAAAAACAATAATAACAGAAATTGAAAGACAGCAAAAAGAAAAACTTAAACAAGGAGAAGTAAGAAAAGCAAACCCTGATGGCACAACAACATTTTTGCGTCCATTGCCAGGTTCAGCAAGAATGTATCCTGAAACAGACTTGCCTTTGCTGCATATTTCAAAGCAGCTAGTTGACAAAATAAAGAAATCTCTTCCTAAGTTAAAACACGAAGTAAGAGATGAGCTTGTTAAAGAGGGATTAAGCGCAGACATGGCAAAGCTGGTTTTGCAGAAAAATAAATTAAGCGAGTTTAAAGAATTAGTGCAGTTGTACAATAATCCAAATTTAATTGCGAAAATGATAATCTTATGGAGAGAGGAAATTTCAAGCCATGAAAATAAAAAATTAGAGGAAATTGAAGAAAAATTAAATATAGATTTGCTTGAAGATATTTTAAAATCATTAAAGCAAGGAAAAATCAAAGAAGAAGATGTCAAGAGAGTTATGAGAGAAGTTGTTGAGGGGAAAAAGCTTGGAGAAGCAGTGGAAAAAGAAGAAATTAACAAAGAAGGGGTAGAAGAAGAAATTATTAGAATGCTTAAGGAAAAGCCGAACCTGTCAGAAGGCGCATATATGGGCTTACTGATGCAGAAGTACAAAGGAAAAGTTTCAGGCAAGGAACTTATAGAACTGATAAGAAAGTATGTGAAGTGAAAATGGGAAAAACAACTATAGATATTCTAGGAGCTCTTTTAACAATTTATATCTTTACTATGTTAGTTGTTTCAACATTTCTTAAAATATATAACCCTCTTCAAGAAATGAATATCACACTTAAGTATTACTTTTTGATTGGCTTTTATGGGTTACTTTATTGTTTTATTTATTTTAAAAATATAAATAACCTAACTTTAAATAGACTTTTAATTACTAACTTATTCTTTGTTTCTGTATTTATTATCTATGTAAGCTTTATAGAAAAATTATCAACTTTTGACTTAAGAGTACAATTTATTTTTAATATTTTAAGTATGGTTTGGATGATTTTTACATTTATTATCTTTCCTTTGATTATAGGTTTTATAGCAGTCTATTTTGGAATTTCTAAAAAGCATTTGAAATAATTATTTCTTTGCGAGTTTCCAGAGAGTTTCGAAAAAAGTTTTAAAAGAGCTTGCTATTTCTTCGTTTGTTATAGAAAGGCAGGAAGGCTCTTCTGCATAAGTAAAAATTAAAACTTTATTTCCCATTATGTCAATTGCAGAAGGAGTTAATCCCCGCAAAACTTTAACTTCTGTATGTTTCATTTTTTTGAATAATTGGTAATATTCTGTGCCTTTATCTGAAAAAATTGATTTGCATATTATTTTCTTTTTTATTCTTTCTTTATGCCATTTTTGCCATAAAATATTGTACTGCTCTTTTTTGCTAGAAATAATTCCCATTGCCAAAACCTCATCTTTAGGTGTTAAATCTGCAAGAGCCTCAAAAACAGCTGTTTGTATGCCTTTAAATCCACTAAAAAGATGAGTTTCATATCTCTTTTTCTTTAATTTCTGCATTTCTAAAAGAAAAGGAATTTCTTTTTGCAGCTCTTGTTCTTTTTCCTTTATGCTTTTTTCTTTTTCATAAAGAAAATCAAGAATTCTATTTGGAGAAGCTGCTTGAAAGTATTTTGTTTTTTCCTTTACTATAAAGCTAGCAAGACCTTTTTTAATAAGCTTCTCTAATATCTCGTATATTTTGCCGCTAGATATTTGAGCTTCTTCAATAATTTTTCCTGTTGTGGTCTCACCTAATTTTAAAAGTGTTAGGTATACATTAATTTCCCCTTTTGTAAGGCCTATTTCTTCTAAAAGTTTTTCATTCATAGCTTAACGCAGTTTCTTTACTTTTTAAATCCTAGTATTTACACCTCACTAGGTGGGAGATAAATGTTAAATATAATCTATAGTGTGTTATTACTATATCATAACAAATAAACAATCAATAAATTGATTGGAACAAAAATTAAACAAACAAAACAAATGTAAGGAGGTAAAAAATAAAATGAAAACAAAAACAGAAGGTCCAAAAGACTATTTGGTAATTCAAAGGGAAACAGGAGATATGAACAGTGGGAACTTATCTAACTTCAGTTTTAATAGTTTAAAGGAAGCAGCTGATTTTCTTTATTCAAATCCCAAAGCAATAGATGGTAAACCAAAAATAATAGTAAAAAGAGTGGGAATAGAAACTGAACTTGGTGAAGACTATAGTTATAGAGTTAAAGCTACAGAAGATACTGAGAGTAAAGGTCAATTCTATAAACTAACTCATGAATCCTACTGCCGTGCCCAGGTTGTAAAGTTGAATGGTTTGTCTGACTTACTCCTTAATGAGATTGGATTGCCCAATGATAGTACATCTTTTGTGGCTCGTGGAATTGAATTAAAGTTATCAGAAGAATAAACCTTCAACCATCTTTATTCCAGAGGGCTTTCAGCTCTCTTTTTTATTTTTATTTCAAAAAAACAATCAGAATAAATTAAAAACAAACAAAACAAAAAATGAAAAAATATGTTTATACCTTGCCATGCAAGCCTGGCTCAGTATTTGTGAACTTTGGAGCAAACTGCTTAAATAATTGTAGATTTTGTGTAGAAAGATTCGGGACATTTTTTGGCTATGATTTAAGCAAAGAATATTCAGAAAATGGGATAAGAGAAGGTTTGGAAAATATTAAAAGTAAATGTGAGAATCCAAAAGAAATTGTGATATGTGGCATAGGCGAGCCTTTTTTGCGCTATGATGATTTAATTAAAACTGCAAAATATTGTAAAAAATTATTTAGAGAGAGTGTTCCAATTAGAGCAGATACATCTGGGCTTTGGTGGAAAAAGAAAAGAGATTTATCATTTCTTGAGCACATCGCTTCGTTAAGCATAAGCTTAAATGCCGAATCTGAAGAAAAATATAATCAGATATGCCAACCAAAAATTCCAAATGCTTATAATACCCTATTAGATTTTATACAAACACTTTCAGAAGAGAGGAAAAGAAGAGCGAATTTCCCAGATGTGAGATTGACTTTAGTTGATACCTCAAGAAAAGAGCTTATGCCCAAAAGAAAGAGTATAGATATTCATGGAGAATGCCCTGTTCCAAATATTCAAAAATGCCAAGAAATTGCAGATAAATTTGGTTTTCCATTGATAGTAAAACATTTATTTATAGATTCCCATGAATGTTGGAATACAGAAGAAATAGAGAATCAAACATTGGAGGGGGAATATTTAAAAAAGTGTGCTGAGTGTAGAACAAGGCACATATAGGAGAAAAATAAAATGCCAACACAATTACAAAAAGCCCATAATAATAAAATAACAGAAGAAATGATGTATGTAGCTGAGCAAGAAAATGTAAGTTTGAATGTTCTAAGAGAAAATATTGCTGAAGGAAAAGCAGTTATTTTAGCTAATAGGAATCATGAAAAATATAATTCAGATTTTAAGCCTGTTGGTGTGGGAAGAGGCTTGAGAACTAAAGTTAATGCAAATATTGGAACATCTCCTATAAAATCAGATTTAGAAACAGAGCTGAAAAAATTAGATGTTGCAATAAAAGCAGGAGCAGATACAATAATGGATTTAAGTCTTGGAGGAAATCTTGATGAAATAAGAGAGGATATAATAAAAAATTCTTGTGTTCCAATTGGAACTGTTCCAATTTATCAAGCAGTGATTGAAACCGGAGAGCTAGAGAATTTAACATTAAAAAAATATCTTGAAGTTTTTGAAAAACATGCTAAAAATGGAGTTGATTTTGCAACTATCCATGCTGGAGTTACCCGCGAATGTTTGCCTTTGCTTGAAAAAAGATTAATGCCTGTTGTAAGCAGAGGAGGAAGTTTTTTAATAAATTGGATGAAAAAGCATAATAAAGAGTCTTTTTTATATGAAGGATTTGATAAAGTTTTAGATATAGCAAAAAAATATGATGTTACAATTTCTTTAGGAGATGGTTTAAGGCCCGGGTGTATAGAAGATGCAACAGATAAAGCACAACTTCATGAATTAAGAATTTTAGGAGAACTTGCAGAAAAATGCAGAGAAAAAGGAGTTCAGGTAATGATAGAAGGCCCTGGACATATTCCTTTAAATCAAATTGAAAGAAACATGAAACTTGAGAAAAGAATATGCAAAGGAGCGCCTTTTTATGTTTTAGGGCCTTTGCCAACTGACATAGCAGCAGGTTATGACCATATTGCTTGTGCAATTGGCGGAGCTTTAGCTGGAATGTATGGAGCTGATTTTTTATGCTATGTAACGCCTAAAGAGCATATAAGTTTGCCTGATGCAAAAGATGTTAGAGAAGGAGTAATTGTAACAAGAATTGCTGCGCATATTGCAGATATTGCAAAAGGCTTAGATTATGCAAAAAAACAAGATAGAAAAATGTCAGAAGCAAGAACAAGATTAGATTGGCAAGAAATGATGAAATATGCTCTTGATCCAACAAATTTCCAGCAATTACTTAAATCTGAATGCAAAAACAATCCTGAAATTTCAGATGGATGCTCTATGTGCGGAAAATACTGCACTGAAAAGAAAAAATAAAGATTTTGAAGTGAAAGCATTCATATTCTTTATGGGCACAAATAGAAAGGTTGAGAAATATGTGCCCGCATAGAAAGATTTATAAATATATAAAATTATAAATTTATATGAAAACAATAGCTTTACCTGAAGAGTTGCATAAAGAACTTACTAATCTAAAACTAGAGCAGAAAGATAGGAATATTGCAACGCTACTTAAGAAACTTATTTTAGCTTACAAAGAACAAAAATTTCTGGAGAATTCCCAGAAGTTTAGAGCTATGCTTAAAAAAAGCGGAAAAAGTTTTGAAGAATTTTTAAAAGAGAGCAGAAAAATAAGAGAGGAAATTGCAGATGAATGGTTCCCAGAATAATTCCAAGATTAGGGTTGTTATTGATACAAATATAATTTTTATGGCTTGGTACAATCCTTTTGGAAAATGCGCAGAAGTTTTTAGAAGAGCAAGAGAAGGAAAAATAGAATTGTTTTCTCCAGATTCTGTTAAAGAAGAAATTATAAGAGTTTTTGGAAGACGAGGATTGAGCCAAGAAGAAATTGAAGAATTTTTAAACGACTTTCCTATAGAATGGGTAGACAAAGAAATTTATACGAAATTAATTGACAAAACCAAAGTAAAGCATAAACCAGACAAGCCAATAGAAGCGTTATCTTTAATTTTGGGATGCGGGATTTTAAGTGCAGATAAACATTTTAAAAGCAGAGTAGATATTAATGAATTGATTAGAAAAGTAGAAAAATAAGGGAGAAACTAAATAACTTTAAAAACACAGAAGTATTAAGAAAAGATAAAAAGAGGCAAATAAAAATGGTAGTGTGGAAAATTGTTATACCTGTCGCTATACTTATTGTTGTAATTTTAACAGGAACTTTTGTTTATCATAATCTAGAAGGCTGGAGATATTTAGACTCAGCTTTTTTTAGTGTTATTACTGTAACAACTATAGGTTATGGCGATTTTTCGCCACAAACAGATGCTGGGAAAATATTTACAATGTTTTTTGCGTTTTCTGGAATAGGAATTGCATTTTATGTTATTTCTTTAGCTGGGAGATATATGTTAAGGAGGCAAACAACAGAGAGATTAAGAGCTCTCGGAAGGATAAAGAACAACAGGGGCGTGAAGAAGATAAAAGCAAGGTAGTTAGTTTATTTTAGTATTTTACAGTATTTATATCATGGACTTTGTAAATTAAAGCAGATTCTATTTTTTGGATGTTTTTTGGAAATTTGTTTTTTATTTTTGATATAATCTCGTAAAGTTCAAAGTGAGACCTTAAAATCGATTCAAATTCTAAATCGTATTTTCCAATTTCTTTTACTATATGCACAGTTGAGGGAAATTGTGAAATAAAGTCTATTATCTCGTCTTCTTTTTTTTCAGTTATATCTGTAAGATTGAGAAAAGTGTCAAAATGATGAAATCCAAGCATTTTGTGGTTTATTCTTATTTTAAAGCCTGCTATAACTTGATTTTTTATTAATTCTCTGATTCTTATTCTTATTGTTTTTGGAGAGAGTTTTAATTTTTTTGATAAATCTAAAACAGAGGCTCTTGAGTTTTGTTTTATAGAGTTTATAATTCTAGTGTCATTTTCAGTTAGTCTAAAAGATTTAGAAGGGCTTTTCTTTTTATGCAGTTCAACTGTGTTCGGGCTGAAGATGTAGTTAAAAGGTTTGTATATATCTTTTATTGAAATGCTTAAATCTTTCTCAAAAATATACTTAGAAAAATTATTTATTATTTGAAAATAGGCTTCGCCTACTTCCTGCACACTTTTGGCTAAAAAAATTATACAAAAATCATAGCAACCATTTAGGCTCCCTACCCAATGTATGCCTTTTCTCTTTTTTAAGTGCTCGAGAAGTTTGTTTTCTATTTTTTCATCAAAATTGTGGAATTTTAAAAATAGCTTGTAGTAACGATATTTTAATTGTGTTTTGCTTATTACCGCGCAAAATAATGTTAGAAATCCAGAATCAACCATTCTTTTAACTCTATAAGCGACAACATTTTTAGGCAACCCAACTTTTTTTCCTATTTCTGAAAAAGAAGCTCTTGAGTCTTTTTGCAGCTCAACTAGTATTTTTCTGTCTTTTTCATCTATTTTAAACTGTTCCATATTATTAATATGGATACTTTATTTATAAATTTTACCTTTTTGTTAGAAAATTAAAAGAGAAGTTTGATATAGTTGAATATACTAACAGATGTATGAAACTGGAAATTAAAAGGTTATCCGATGCAACAAGATTTGAAGGTAATGGAAGTGTAGGAGTTCTAGAGCGGGCAGAAATGTTGAAAGTGGGTGACAAATTAGTTCCTGCAGAGAATGAATACAGCCACGAAATAGAAAAAGAATTATTAACTGGAAAGGTTTTAGTTACTTTTAAGAAAGGGGAATACAATAGCAGTTTTGAAAAGATTTCTGATTATCTGATTGGTTTGGAAGGTATAGTGGATGTAAAGGATTTTGCAAGGAGATATAATTTCAGTGAAGATTTTATTTTATCCAAGTATCTTCATTTATCTTCTCCAATAAGAGATAAAATTTTAGCTGAGAATAGCGGAAAACCCATTTTACTCGACGACTTGGAGTTTACAAAAGATAGAGGGCAAGTTGGGATTTTATGGGTTTCTGAGGGGGAGTTTGTTGTTTATTCTCCTGAAGAAGATAAAATCCTGTTTAAAAAAAGCCCGGGTCTAGGAATTAATTATGGGACTTATGGTAAAAATGATTACTTGGCTGCGATAACCGAAATTATAGATAAGAAAAAAGATTTAGATTTTGAAGAGATCATCACGGCATCTAATTCAATTAAAGATTGGGACCATTATCATTGGATAGATGGTTAAAATGGACAAAAGAAGCTTGTTGGAAACTATAGGATTTTTGCAAAAATATGATTATACCGAGAGGAACAATGAAGTATTAAACTGTATGGCTGGAGGTTATGATGGGAGCCATTATGACATTTACGAAAAAACACACCATGAAGTTCAGGAGTTGCTTAAGCAAGATAGGAAAGACTTGGCTGAGGAGATACTTAGAGGAAGGTTGGAATTTTTATGCTATGATGCAGTTTTTGCAGAGTCGCAGGCAGAATCTCTTTGTTGTATATGGGACATGAGTCGCTCTTTAGCTGAAATTTTTATGAAGAAAGGAGATAAAGAAAAAGCGGCGAGAGTTTTAGATAGGGCCATAGACTTAAAGAAAAACTTGGGTTGGGTTGTTAGAGAAGAACAACTAAAAGAGAAGGAGGAAATACTTGAAAGAAAGAAAAAATGAAAAAAAGTTTGATAATTTTAGACTATTTGGAGAAAAATGGCAAAAAAACTAACCCTTGATTATAAAGAAATATTAATTCCTGCTGGAGAATTTTATAGAGGAACTACTGAAGAAGTTAGCAAAAAACTACTGCGCGAGTATGGCGCCTGGGCTCTTACGCTCGATGAAGAACCTCAAAGAAAAATTTACCTTGATTCTTATTATATTGACAAGTATCCTGTGACAAATGAACAATTTGAATTATTTGAGTTATCAACTGGATTTAGAACTCCTTCGTTAGACGGCGATGGAAACTGGACAGTAGGAGGCTGGGGGCACTGGAAAGATTACTATGAAAAAGATAAAGAAAGTTATCCTGTTATATGCATTCCTTTTGATGTTATGTACCGATACGCCGAATGGGCTGGAAAAAGGCTTCCTACAGAAGCTGAATGGGAACAAGCATCTAGAGGAACTGATAAAAGATTATGGCCTTGGGGTGATGATTTTTCTCCTGATAAGTGTAATGCTAAAGAGAGTAAAATAGGTCATCTAACTCCGGTTGATAAATTTGAATCCTATAAAAGCCCTTATGGGTGTGTCGATATGGTTGGAAATTGTTGGGAGATGGTTTCAGATTATTATAAGTTTAATATTGATACAAAGCGTAATTATTATGTAATTTCTCCTTCAGCAAATCCAAAAGGTCCTGAAAGAGGAAGTATTGGTGTTATGAAGGGGGGTTCATTTTTAAATTGTCTTGCAGATTGTAGATGTTCATCTAGGGGGCGAGAGCATTCAAGTGCTAAACCTGGGTTTAGATGCGTGAGGCGTGTAATAAGATGAAAAATAAAAACATTGAATATTCTGTAAATCTAATTGGAGAAGAACCAGAATTTTTAATGAAAATTGGTTTTGATGCAATAGAAGATATTTTGCTTTCAATTTCTCATAGGCAATTAAGCAATAGAGGAAGTGGTTCAATATGGGATAAAAAAACTAAAAGTTGGGCGAGAATTATTAATGGAAAAAAACTTTCTAATGCTTATGAAACAAACAGAGAGGATACAAGAATCTACCATAATATTTATGAAGAACATATTGGAGTATTAAAATTAAGAGAAAAAGGCTTAGAGTTTGTTATTATAAGTAATGGAAATTTAGGAAATAATTGTTGGCATGCTGCATGGCAGTATGACGAGAAAAAGAAACTTTATTGTCTTAAAAAAGAACCTTTTTGGGAAAGAAGTTATAGTTGTTTTATTGTTCCAAGAGACAAAACAAAAAAACCATTTATAGGAAAAGTAAGGTTTAATGAAGCTGAAGATTTATTGGATGAAACAAGAAAAAATATTTCTGAAGAAGTTAATTGGTGTAATTATGGGCAGCAGATTGTAAGAACGAGAGAAGGAAAAACAGATGCTGTTCCAATAGAAGAAATTATCGAAGAATTTTGTGATGTTAGGCATGTTTTTGAATTAAAAGATTGGGTAAAAGATAAAAGCAATCAAGAAGAAAAAGCTAAAGTAGAAAAAAATCTCGAGATTATCGGCGAGCTTTATGAAGGCTATTATACTCAGTTTAAAGAAAAAATGTTACAGAAACTAAAAGAAGAATTTCCAAGAGCAAAATATTATCATTCTACTTTAGGTTTAGATGACAAAGGAATAGTGTTGTATCATTATTATGATAAAATAGAAGAAATTGCAAAAAGATTAGTTGATAAAGGAGTAAAAGACTCTATAATTTTAGATCAAGGAGGAAGTGTTGGAACTTATGCGAGTTGGGCTTATCCAAATGGAGGTTACTTAAGCACAAGCTCTTATTTCAGGCCAAATAGGATTTCTGTAATTGGGTTTGTGCTGAAGTGAGGAAAGTTAATATTTAAATATCCTTTTTCTTTGGAATTTGTATGAGGACCTACATTTCAGAAGCATTTAAGAAATCAGGGAAGATAGAGATAGCTGGCTGGGTGCATGAAAAAAGAGATTTGGGAAAAATAAGATTTCTTCTTTTGAGGGATTTTTCTGGGATAATACAAATTACAGCTTTAAAAGACAAAACAAGCAAAGAAATTTTTGAATTAGTGGATAAGCTACCTTGTGAATCTGTTATTTCTGTTAAAGGCGAAATAAAAGAAAGCAAGCAGGCTCCTAATGGCAAGGAAATTTTGCCAGAGAAAATTGAAACTCTCGCTCTTGCAGAAGAAAAACTGCCGATTGATGTGAGTGATTTTTCAAAGACAGAATTGCCGAAAAGATTAGATTATAGATTTTTAGATTTTCATAGGAAAAAAACCCAGGCTATTTTCAAAATACAAAATGAAATTGCAAATTCGTTTAGAGAATATTTTTATAACAAAGGGTTTATTGAAATGCAGCCTCCTTGTATTATAAGTGCAGCTTCTGAAGGAGGGACAGAATTATTTAGTGTAGATTATTTTGAAAAAAAAGCTTATCTTGCTCAATCCCCTCAATTATACAAGCAGATGTTAGCTTGTTCTATGGAGAAAACTTTTATGATTACACCTGTCTGGAGAGCTGAGAAGCATAACACTCCGCGCCATATTAATGAGATAAGGCAGATGGATATAGAGGCTGCTTTTGAAAATCAGGAATCAATAATGAAACATTTAGAAGAAGTTATTAAGTATATAGTCCAAAAAGTTATTGAAAAATGCCAAAAAGAGCTTGAGCTTTTGGGAGTTAAATTAAAAGTGCCTAAGGCTGTTTATTTAAGTTATGAAGAAGCAATTAAAAAAGTTAATGGAAAATCTGGTGAAGATTTTTCACCAGAACAAGAAAAAAAATTATGCGAGATGTACCCTGGAGATATTGTTTTTACACACTCTTGGCCCTCCTCTATAAAACCATTTTATATTATGACAGAAAATGCAAAAGAAGATGCAAAATTAAGCGAGGGGTTTGATGCTTTATATGGTGGAATTGAAATATGTTCTGGAGGGCAAAGAATTCATCTGCCAGAATTATTAATAAAAAGATTAAAAGCTAAGAAATTAAATCCTAAAAACTTTGAAAGCTATATTGACAGCTTTAGATATGGCGCCCCGCCGCATGCTGGCTGGAGCATTGGTTTGGAAAGATTAACACAGATAATTTGCGGATTAGATAATGTCAAAGAAGCCACAATGTTTCCAAGAGACAGAGATAGATTAACTCCATAGTTTTATAAATTAAATTTTTCTCTTCAAAAACCGAAAGGTTTAAATAATACATTGTCTTACATAGTCTTACAATGGAACCTGTAACAATAAGATTTGAAGATAGTTTTTTGCATGACATAGAAAAAGTAATGAAGAAAAACAGATATGCAACTAAAACTGAATTTATTAGAGAAGCTGTAAGAGAAAAAATTAAAGAATTGGAGAAAGAAGAAGCTTTAACGAGAGTAAGAAAGTTATACGGCGCTTCAAAGAGGAAAACAACTGACGAAGAACTGCATAAAGCAGGAGAAAAGGCGATTAAAGAAATAGAAGAAGAGTTTGGTATAAACAATTAAATAAATTCTTCAGGCAATTTTAAGAGAGTTATATCTTTTAATTTTTGAAAATGATAATCTCTTGTGATTAATTGTGCTTCGTAATCTCTTGCAAGAATTGCATGAAGCACGTCTTTCTTAGGAACATCTCTTTTGGGAGCTATTTTTTCCATTTCCTTTATTTGTTCTTTGGTTATATTGACAAGTCTAATATTATCAGGTTTAGCTATAGAAAAAATATCATTAATTTCGTTTAAGAAATATCCTAAATTTTTTAATTCTTTGATTACAAGTGGGGAGCATAAAATAATATGGTTTTCTTTTATTATTTTATTAATTAGATCTAAAGCAGCCTCGCCATTCTTGCCTCTTTTTTCATAATAATCAAGCCAAATTGAGGTATCAAAATAAAACTTTTCCACCATTAATTATTATGGAAAGGATTGTTTAAATAATTATCTTTATAAATCAACTTGCTCTTTCTTAGATATGAAACTCTTAGCAATTGGCGATTTTCACGGGAAATTTCCTGAAAAACTGAAAAGGCAAATTGAGAAAGAAAAGCCAGAGCTAATTTTAGCAAATGGCGATTATACTGGAATTGATGACTGGCGTCCTTTGCTAAAAAAAATGTTTAAAGCAAGAGAAAAAGGAAAAGAAATCGATGCTTTGGATATTATGGGCAAGAAAAAATATAATAATTTATTAAAAAAAGATTATAAAGCCGGAGAGATTATTTTGAGAGAAATCAACAAGCTAAAAATAAAAACTTTTTCTGTTTTCGGAAATGGTGACTGGTATAAAGTATTTTTTAATGATGTTGGAAAATTCTATGAAAAGCTTATTAAAAGACTGAAATATATCAAAAACATTAATAGAAGCAAAGCAAAATTTAAACAATTAAAAATAGCTGGTTTTGGAGGCTATCTTGACCCTGATGTTTATTTTACAAAAAAGGGAAAATCTTCTATAAATGATGGGAGAGAAAGTTCTGAAAGAAGAAAAAAAAGATACGAAAAAGAAGAAAAAAAGCTAATGAAAACGATGAAATTTAAGCCAGATATTTTGCTTGCTCATTACACCCCTTATAAATGTCTTGACAAAATGAAAACTAGAGGATTTGCTCTTACTGGCAGTTATATGGGAGTTAGTTCTTTTAATAGAGCAATTAAAAAATATAAGCCTGCCCTTGTTGTATGCGGGCATATGCATGAAAATCAGGGAAAACAGAAAATTGGCAGAACTTTAGTTATAAATCCTGGAGCAGCTTGCGAAGGAAAAGCTGCTTTTATTGAGTTTGATGAGAAAGCTAAGAAAATTAAGGGAGTTAGGTTTGTTAGATAAAATGAGAAAAAGAGATTTGAAAAACAGAAATTTGATTTTTTTGTTCATAGGATATTTTTTTACATTGATTACTGGCACTCTTATTAGTTTTTTCTTGCCGTTTTATTTAAAAGAAACTGGAATGAATATTTTAGAGATAGGAGTGTTATTTACTATTGGACTTGCTTTAGGCAGCTTTGTCGTAGGATTATTATTTTCAAACGCCCAAAAGAAGATAAAATTGAAAACAGGGCTTAATTTATCCTCTCTTTTTTATTTTTTAGCTTCATTTATCTTTTTTGTTATTCCCACTACAATCGGAATCGTGGTGTCTAATGTATTCACCGGAATAGGAAAAACAACTTTTAAGATTTCTACAGATGTGACAATGCAACATAATTCTAACAAAAAGAATCATAGAAAAATAAGTTCTTATAGTTTAATTACCGATTCTATTTCTATTATTGTTGGTTTAGCCTTGTCTATTATTCTTATCAAGTCAGTTGGTTTTAGAATATCTCTTTTGTTTTTTTCAGGTTTTGCTGTTATTAGCTTTTTTGTTTATTATTATATAAAAGAAGAAACCAGATTTAAAATAAAATCAGCAAGCAAATTACCTAAAATAAGATTAGATTTAAAACTAATTCTTTTATCTGAGATACTTTATTGGCTGGGATTAGGAGCGAGTTTCTCTTTAGTAATCACTTTTTTAGTTACAGATACTTTTTCAGGATCTATAGGTTGGATAGCTGTTTTGTTTATTGCTTTATATCTTTCTATAACAATAACAATCCTATTAACTAAGAAATTTTTAGATAAAATCAATTTATATATAAGTTCGATATTTGGAATGTTTATCTTGTTACTTAGCGCCCTATTAGTCATACTGTCTAGAAATATTTATTTTGTTCTTGTTGCAATGGTTTTAGAAGGAATTGGAGCTGGAATATGGGTGCCTTCTAAGACTGCACTTTATTGGGGATTTACTAAACCCGAACTTAGAGAAATTGTTTCTGGTTATTTAAATGGATTAAGAGTTTTTGCAAGCACTATCGGCCCATTAGTTGGAGGAATTTTAGTCTTTTATTTTAATATATTAGCCCCTTTTTATTTTAAGGTTGTAATTGCACTAACTTCAATAGGAATCTACACATATTTGATGAAAAAAAAGGGAAAGTTGAGAGAGTAAGGTTTATGAGATAATTAGACTTTTGAGAGTAGATAGTTATCATAAATGATAACGATGGTTGCCTGAAAGTTTAAAGAAAAAATGTTATTGATAGATTTACATTTCACCTAAGCAAATATTTTTAGTGATATCAATTAGTTCTTTACACATATTTTCAAGACGCTCAAATTCTTCTTTCTTCTTGAATTCCATTTCAACACCATACTGAAAGTCTTCTCTTAGCTCAATTGTGCTGAATTCTCCTTTGTCTTTTTCTGTCTTAAATGTTGCGATGAATTTTTTATCGATTATAATCTTGCCTTCTTCATTAAGCATCTCAATCGTCGCTATTGTGCATTCCTGATTTCTTGATTGATAACCAAATTTTGATAAAATGGCTAGGAAGCAATGATACATTGAATAGAAAAATGCACTTGGCGACCAATCTGAATAACCCATTTTTGCAAAGTCTAATGCTGCATTTAGATTATGCTCTGCTTTTGCTATATGTTTGCCTGCAGGTTTAATGTCTGGAGTTATTTCAATAAGCCCTCTATGAGTGTTCTCTTCGAGAATTTCTTTTTGTGCCTTTTTTAAACACCAATCAACTTTTTTAGAAGCTTGTGACATTTTTCATTATCTCCACGATTTTATCATATCCATGTAGGACATAGCCTGTTCTGACTGCGCTTAATAATGCAGGATTATTTTTTTCTTTCAAATTTTTCTTCATATCCTTGGCTGTCTGTAAAATTGGGTGAAGTGGCTTAGTTAATATTTTTTGCTTTTTGTCAATAAAACTGCGGATTTCTTTATACTTGTTTTTTTTAAGAACAAATAAGACATCAATATCTTTTGCCTGGCTGAAATTTTGTATTATTGAGCCGAAAATTAATACTGCTTCTGCATCTTTATATATGTCTTCAAACTCGTAGAGCCATCGATTTGCCTTTAGTCTAGCTTCTCTGATAAGAAGCGCTTCTATTGTTTTAGTTGCATAAATATCCTCTAAATTTGCTTTGTAAAAAACCGCCTTTCCAAATTTTTTGCTCTTCAATAATTTTTCTTTTTCTAGATTTTTTAGGACTTTAAGCGCCCCCCTTGGAGTTATTTTAATTTGTTTAGAAATAGAATTTGCATTATAGTCATTATTAAAATCTTTAAATAAAGCCAGTAAAACTTCGCTTTCTTTTTTTGTTAGGGTTGCCATGTTTATGAACTTTCAGTTCCTATATATGAACTAATTGTTCCTATTTAAATGTTTCGTTGGCGGGCTTCCATTGGTGTAAAAAGAGAAAAAAGGGGAGAGTAAAAGGAGTGAGGTTTCTTAGAAATTAAACACTTCTCCTTTAAAATTTATTTTTTCTTTTATTATGTTCAGGATTTTTTTGGTGAACTCTAAATCTCCTGCTTTTAATAAAACTGTTGCAAAACCTATGTCTCTGACAATTCTCAAATATTCTACTTTTTTGTCAAAATTCTTATCTATAACTTGATATTTTTGATAGCCTTTTAATATCGCGTCTTTTATACAGCCTTGTAAAAATCCGTTTCTTGCAAGCTTAATAAAATCAAATTCCCTTGTATATGCTGCAGCATACTCGAAGTCTATTAATCCTGTTATAAACCAATTTCCTTTAATTTTCTTTACTCTAAAATTTGCACTAAAAAAATCTCCGTGTATTAAAGCTGGCTTCTCATTTGTTTCTGAAAGAGCTTTATTTTTAATAATAAAATTTGCAACTTCTGCTGTAAATTCTGGATTTATTATTTTGTAAGAAGCAAATTTCCCTAAATCACTTAATCCATCTGATAAGATTTTAAAAGATGCAGCATTTGCTCTTGCTTCTTCTCCGACTTCTTTTAATGAAAATTTGTCTTCATCACTTATTCCTTTAGGCAGCAAAAGACCAAATGAATCAAATTTAACACTATGTATTTTTCCTAGAATTTCCCCCATTTTTTCTGCTATCTGCATTTGTTCTTTTTTTGAAAGTTTGTTCCATACAAAATCAAGGTCTTCTCCTTCTAATTTTGACATAATGACAAACTCATAAGGAATTAGTTTTTTAGTTTTGTCATAAAAAATAATCCGTGGAACAGGCAATCCAAGCCTTTGTATTATTTTATTTACTCTTATTTCTTTTTCTAAACCGAATTTTTCTGGATTTTCATTTGAAAATCTTAAAATAACTTTTTCAGGGTAACTGTTAGTTTCAACTTCATAAATATTATGAGAAAAACCCCTATTTAGTTTTCTTGCTGTTTTTGCATTTTCAAATATAATTTGAGCGGCTCTTAATGCATCTTTTTCATTATATTTTGCTTTCATTTTATATTCCTCCTAATTTTTCTATTAATTCTCCTTCTTTAACTTGCCTTTCAGTGTCAAAACCAGCTGCTGTTTCTCTTCCAGCGTGTTTCGCCCCATATTCTTGGGCAAGTTTTCCAGCCAAAGTTAAAGCATTAGGGCCTCTGATTGCAACTCTTGTTTTTCCTTCAGGTATTTTTATTAATCCTATATATGTTCCAGAAGAAGATTGTGCTGCTTTTTCATTTAAATAATTAGAATAAGCTGCTGTTGCTAATACTCTTTCTTTTTCTGTTCCATAAGGAAAAGAATAAACCTCTACTCCTTTTGCTGTTTGTTTTGTTATTTTTGTTTTTAATCCTGCCAAAGAAGCTTCCATTTCTTTTGCAACTTCAGCAACTTGCGAATTTTCAAGGTAATTAAGAATATTGTCATTTTCAACTAAGCCTTTTAATACCTCTGAAAAATTTAGGGTGTTTCCAAGATTAGCAGCATAATTTAAAACTTTTCCAAAATAAACCAACTTGTTCATTTTTTCTTCTTCTACTTGATTAGCAAATAATTTTTTAGCAGCGCTTTCTTTTCCGTCATTTGCTAATCCTAAAATTGCCAAATAAATGGCTTTTCCTTTTTGTTTTTCATCTAATCGGTCTTTTACTGCTTCGTATGCTAAATAAGCTGTTGAAATTTCTCTTGAATCTGGTTTAGCATAATTTCTAATCCCATTAGGAACATTTATTTGAGTATGATGGTCAATAAAATCTACTTCAGAGGCAGTTTGAACTAAATTCTCTAAGCCCTGTAAATTTTGCTCTGCAGAAATATCAAATACCCCGCATTTCTTTCTTTGCAAATATTCAGCTGGAATTGTTTTGAAAACCCCTTTAACAAGCTCTCTTTCGCCTTTCTGTTGGTTTGTAAAAGCCACATATCTCCCTGGATTTTGCATAAGCCAAATAGCAACCGCACTTGTCCCATCTCCATCTCCATCATAAACCACAGCGCCATCTATTTCTCTTTCTAAATTCCTTCCTTTATATTCTTCTTGTGAAATTATTTGTGTTTCCATTTTTTTCTCCTTGATTTATTTTTTTATTTGATTTGAAAATAAAAGCCCTTCAATTGAGAAGGGTTAAATTTAATTAAATTATATTTATAGCTTCTGAGTCAACTACTTGGTCATAAGTATAACCTAAAGACGCTCTTCCATGACTTTTTCTATTAGGAGACTTTTTAGATTCTAAGTTTCCTACTTCAATAAACAATGTGCAATTTTTCCCTTTGCCTATTAAACTTACTAACCCATTTTGCTCGTCAAATGTTTTTCCTGTTGCTTCACTAAAAATCTCTGTCAACCCTTCATAACTTCTTAGTCTTGGATCATTTTCATGGTTTTCAGTACCAACAAAATGCTCTTGTGTTTTTACATGCTCTCCTCTCAATCCATATTCTGCTAATTCTTTGTCTTCTAAAATTGCTTGCACGTTTCTTGGGCTTCCTTGTATGCCTATTGCACCAGCAATTGATACTATTAGTTCACAAACAGGCGCTTCTATTACTGGGTTGATGTCATATGTCCAAACTCTTGCGCTTGTTACATTATTTCCTTTACTTTGTAAATACCTTGCTACTCTTCTATATTCGTTTTTGACAGCTTGTGTCAATGCGTTTTTTGTTTTTTCTTCCATTTTTTCCTCCTTGATTTAGTTTTCTCGTTCTATTTCAACTCTTGTTATATTATAACCATGAGAGCATACTGCTTGCTGCAATCTCGAAGGGTCATATTCTCCTTTTACTGCAACCCCCACAGGCCAATCCATACAATCTAAATCAACTTCTAAAAGTTCTACATTTGTTACTCCATCTACTTCTTTTAAACTGCCAACTAATGTTTCTTCATCCCCCTCTTGTATAAGGTCAAATGTTGATTTACTATTCTTTCCCCTTACATAAATTTTTGTTTTCATTTTTTCCTCCTTGATTTTATTTATTTTATTTTCATTTTGTTTGTTTTTATTATGGAATAGTAACAACATATCCCTATTTAAATATTTGCCACCCTAAGGGGTGTGGCAAGTAGATAGATTTAAAAATCAAAAAAACCTGCAATGATTATGGAAGAATTTGAAAATTATGAAGAGCTTGGCTTGACAAGCAGCGAGGCAAAAGTTTATGAAACTCTTGTTAGGCTTGGAAAGTTAGGAGCAGGAGAAATAAGCAGAGAAAGCGGAGTTTCTTACAGCAAAATTTACAATGTTCTTGACTCGCTTATTGGAAAAGGGTTGGTTAAAGTAGTGCCTGAGAAAAGCAAGAAATTTGTGCCTTCTTCTCCTGAAGCTTTAATAGAATTAATTAATAAAAAACAGCAAAAACTCGAGAAAGCAAAAGAAAAAGCCAAAGAATTGAAGAGTTTTTATGAAGTTAAGGAAAAAAACCCAGTTACTATGCAAATTGGAAGAAAAGGATTTTATAAAATTGTCAGCGAATTAGAAGAAACTAAAAAATATGATTATAGTGTAAAATGGACTTCTGAGTTTAGGCCAGGGTGGGCAAGAGATGCTGAGAGATATTTAAAAAAAGGAGCAGATTTGAAGACCTTAACAAGATATGACAAAGAAACAGAAAAAGATGTTAAAAAACAGATGGAAATAAATAAAAATTATAGGAAAATTGAGAATGAAGGGGTTGCAATATCAATTAAAGATGATGGAGAAGTTATGGTTGCTTTAATAAAATCAAATGTTACTTTATTAATAAAAGATTCAGCTTTTTGCAAGCTCATGAAAAAGCTGTTTTTAGAAACTTATAAAAATGCAGGGGAGATAAAATAAATAATCGGGTATTGTAAACTTGTCGTGATATAGTCTATTTTTGCACAAATCTTTGTTAAATAAGATGTACGAACGATAAGCTTCTGCTAATAAAGCTTAAAAATATCGATAATAACTATAATTATTAATGTTTAGAATATATAATCAAAGAACAAATTTTTATTTTTGTGTGTTTCAGAGGGGCTATATCATTATAACTTGACAATATCAAATAATCGAAAGGTTTAAATATGGGTACTCATACTATGTACCCATATGGCAAGCGTAAATATATCTATTACAGAAGAAGCATACAGATATTTGAGGATGTTGAAAGGTAAAGAAAAAAGTTTTTCAGATGTTGTTTTAGAAATGAGAGAGAATGGAAGAGTAAGGAAAGGAAGCAGAGAAAATGTTTTGAGATTTGCAGGAGTTTTGCAAGATGCCAATATAGACTGGGATAAAGCTAAAAAAAGGATGGAAAGTTTTAGAAATTCTTTTAATAAGCGAGTTGAAGAAACAAGGAAAAAAATGAGGGGATAAAATGATTGCATTAGATACAGATGCTATTATAGATATTTTTAAAAATAAGCAAGAGGTTATTAATCTAATTAAAAGTTTAAATGAGGATTTGTGTAGCAGCATAATTAATTATCAGGAGATTATGTTTGGTTTGGATTTAGAAAATATTAAATATGTTATGGAAGAAGATTTTTATGATGATTTTTTTGAGGGCATCTTTCTTTTCAGCATGAACAAAAGCTCGTGTAAACAGTCAAGTAGGATAAATTGGGAGTTGGTTAGAAAAGGCAAAATTATTGGAGAATTTGATTGCATGATTGCGGGAATACTTTTAGCAAATGGTGTTGATAAAATAATCACAAAAAATATAAAGCACTTTGAAAATATTAAAGGATTAAAAGCTATAGGATATTAGATCTTATAAATGCAGAGGAGATAAAATGAGTATAAAAAAGAGGAAAATGAAAAAAGAGAGTTTAGGATACTTGCAGATTATAATAGCCTCTATTTTATTTGGGTTTGTACCAATTGTTGTCAGGTTTGGAGGGAATTTAGGGCCTTATAATCTTTCATTTTTTAGAGTTCTTGTTTCAGCAGCGTCTCTCGGAATTTATTTTTTCTTTTTTAAAAAGAAGTTTACTAATTTTAAATACGAAAAAGGCAAATTATTATTCTTTGGAGCTATTCATGGTTTTATTATTTTGGGATATTTTATAGCTATACAATTTCTTAGCATAGCTTCTGCTGTTCTGTTATTATATTCTTCTTCTGTGTGGATAATTTTATTTTCTTATTTTATATTAAAAGAAAAAATAACTAAATTAGATTTGGTAGCTTTGTTTATTGCTTTTGTCGGAGTTGTTCTTATTTTATCTCCTAAAAACTTCTTTGTCGCAGAGAGCTTGATTGGGTCTGTTTCTGGTTTGTTGGCTGGAATAGGTTTTGGATTAGTTTATGTTCTATCAAAAACTTTTAAAAAATATGATAAAGTTTCTTTAACTTTCTGGCAGAATTTAATTGCTATCCCTTTTCTTGTTCCTTTGTTGTTTATTGATTTTCCAATATTTACTTTTAAAGATATTTGGATAATTATTTTTTTAAGTATTATTTGCACTACAATCCCCTTTATTTTGGTTTTCAAAGGATTTCAGAAAATTCCTGCTAAAAAAGGAGGTATTGTTATACTTTTAGATATAATTTTTCCTATTTTATTTAGTCTTTTAATCTTCAAAGAAATTCCTCAAATTTCAACACTTATTGGAGGAGCATTAATAATCATAGGAGCTTATTTAACTACACATAATAAATAACCCTCGATATATTTATAAATAAACGTTTTTTAATATAATCATGCCTACCAAAAGAGAAGAAGCTATTAAAGAAGAAGCTAAAAGAATTCTTGAGAAATTTGCAAAAGCTCTTGAAAATATAAAAGAAATTCCAGATAGTTTTGTTGAAAGAGACGAGGACAGAAGGGAAGAGAAAGAAGGTTCTGTTGGAGATTCTGAATTCCACAAGATTTTTTTTGAAAACGCGCCAGCGACTAAAAAAGATTCTATTCAAGCTGAAAAAGGAGGATGGAAGTAAAATGTTTGGAAGAAAAAGATATCAAAGAGAAGTAGAAAGAGTATGCAGCAAGTACGATCTTCCAAAAGCTATTAAACATTATTTTGAAAGTCTTCCTAAACCAAATAATCTTAGTGATAGGGCGGTTAGAGTTGAGGTTTTAAGTAGACTTTATAGCGAGGGTGAATTAAGTAATGCAATAAAATGTTTAGATGAAATAATGAAGATAAAATGAAAATTCAAGATATAATCACAGATTATGGTTTGAACGAAGAAGCTGCAAGGTATCTATCACATGTTCCTGAAAGCAAAAACTGGCAAGCATATGAAAAGCATAGAAGAGCACTGAATGAATTATGTTCTTCAAGTGTAGAACGCGAAAAAGCAGCTAAATGTTTAACGGATGTAATGAAAATTCAAAATGATAAAAGATAAATTAAAAGAAGCTAAGTGGTATTTAGATTCTTATCTTAGAAGATTAAATTTAGCTGCTAGAACAAACAACCAAGAATTATGGGTGTCTGCTGAAGATTCTTTTTTGAGTATTATTGGAGGAAATAGATTTGGAATTTTGCCTCATCAAACAAAAGGATTGTATCTAAGATTATATCATCAAATAATTCCTGAAGAAGAGCTTATTATGCCTAAAGAAGGTTTGGTTGCTGCTGTAAGTTAAAATGATAAAAGAGAAAGATAAAACTAAAAATATATTAAAAATTCTAAAAGAGATAATCTTAATATTATTGATGATAGTTTTAATAGTTTTTATTAAAAATGATTATTTGCTTTCAGGAGTTTATTTTGTAGTAATCATAGTTTCTTTTTTGATTAAATATGAAAAAAAAGATTTGTTATTTTTGATTTTTGGATTAATTATAATGACAATTTTTGAATATATTTTTATTAAGACCGGAGTTGAAACATTCAATAGAAATAGCTTGTTTGGAATAATGCCTTTATGGCTTCCAATTTTATGGGCGTATGCATTTGTTGCAATTAAAAGAGCGATTAATATTTTAAAATGAACGAAGAAAAATCAAGGAAAGGAAGTTATAAAGAAAAAGATTTAGTATCAAGTTTGAGGGAAAAGTATGGTGATAAGGTGGATGACATTGAAGGGTGTTTAGGAATATTAGAAGATATTTCTAAAAATAATGGAGACGTTTTTAAAAATAGGCATTTTTTTATTGCAGATGAAAGATTTCATGAGCTAATGTCAGATGCTGAAGAGGTAGGATTTGATGTTAAAAGGTATTTTGAGAGGTATTCAAAATTAGTTGATGAAATAGACAAAAAATATGAAACAGTGATAGTTAAAGCAAGAGATGCTTTTCCTAGGGCAGCTTTTCATAGAGGTGAAAGTAGAACTAAAAAAGAAAAATTTGTTAAGCTTCCTTTAAGATGCCATTTTGATTTAGAGTTTTTTGAGCGCGAATCTTATGATAAATTTTTTGAAGAGGAAGGATAAAAATGAACACACTAGAAAAACTAAAATCAATAAAAGAGGGAAAGTGGAGTGCAGAACAAAATATTAGGACTTTCCTTGAGAATATTAAAGAAAGCGACAAAGCTGGAAAGAAGATTAATTCATTTCTTCAGCTTAACACTAATGCTCTTCTGGAGGCAAAAGAGGTAGACAGCAAACTAAGAAGAGGCAAGGCGTCAGCAGGGAAACTTGCTGGCCTTGCTATTGCTGTCAAAGCAAACATAAATGTTAAAAACTTTTTTGCATCCTGTGCTTCAAAAACACTTGAAAATTACAAAGCAGCTTACGACGCAAGTGTAATTGAGAAAATAAGAAAAGAAGATGGAATCATTATTGGAATAACAAATATGGATGAGTTTGCAGCAGGCGCTTCTGGAGAAAATAGTGCGTTTGGAGAGACAAAAAATCCTACCTGCCTTGACAGAATTCCTGGTGGGAGCAGTAGCGGAAGCGCGGCAGCTGTTGCAGCTGGATTTTGCGATTTAGCTTTGGGAAGTGATACTGGCGGCAGCATAAGAAATCCAGCTTCGCATTGCGGAATTGTTGGATTAAAGCCAAGTTATGGTGTTGTGAGCAGATATGGCTTGATTGATTTATCAATGAGTTTAGAGCAAATTGGAACTTTTGCAAGAGATGTTGAAGGAGCTGAGCTTTTGTTTGATGTTATTAAAGGGAAAGATGAACGCGACACTACAACATTTGGCATTAAAGAAGACAAAGAAAACAAAAAACTGAATAAAATAAAAATAGGAATTCCGAAGATAAAAGCAGATGAAAGAATTTGGAAGCTTGTGAACGAAAAAATAAAAGAGGTCTGCGACAAAGAGGGTTGGAAAGCAGAGGAAATTGAAATTAAGTATCTTGATTTAGGCGTGCAGACATATTACCCAATTGTTTATACTGAATTTTTTTCTTCAACAAGAAGATATGATGGAAGAAAATATGGCAAGAAAATCGAGGAAAATTGCGGGGAAGAAGTGCTGAGGAGAATTTTAGGTGGAGGAGAAATTGCACAGGCGGAATATGCTGGGAAATATTATAGAAAAGCCTTGCAAGCAAAAAAGCTTATAGAGCAGGAATTTGAAAAAGCGCTAGGAAAATTTGATTGTTTAATTATGCCAACTGTTCCAAGACTTCCTCACAAATTAGGAGAAAAAATTTCTGTTGAGGATATGTATATGTATGACACTTTAACAACTCCTGTAAATTTAGCAGGTGTGCCTGCTATAAGCGTGCCTTGTGGCAAGATAGATGGAATTCCTATAGGAATGCAGATAATTTGCAGTAAGTTCGAAGAAGCAAAGATGTTTGAAATAGCGAAGAGGTTTGAAGAATAGAGATTTATATTTCTTTGAAAGTTTTATTACCAAATTGGTTAAACTCTCTTCCAGATGGAGGATTATTAATTACCTTTTCTAAGCAAGTCTTAAGTTGATTTTGTTTTTCTATTGCTCTCTCTTCACTATAACCAGATAAATAAGTCTCTTCTGCAAGAAATTTATTTGACCTCACTAAGGTTACTTTATCATAAGTTGCGTCAGGTTTTATTGTTGCATTTGGACAATCTTCACCTGTTTCAATCATGAATGCCATATACTCCCATTGGCTGGAGAATCCAAGTATTTTTCCTTCACAAACACTTCCCCAAACCTTTCTTTTTAAGTTTGCTATATAAGATCTCGCTTCTTGTTCCTTCTTTCCTGCAGTATGCTCAAACATTATATTCTCTCTTTGACCACACATTGTAGAGATATAAGACATTGCAGTAGCTATTTCAAGACCTGTTACTGACCTCTTTAATTCTAGAGGTATTCTTCTTTTCATTGCCTTTTCCGGTTTTGACATTTTAATTTTTGTTTATTTTGTTCATTTTTAGATGCAGTCAAGTCTTTTTAAACCTTTCTATTTGTATCTTTTTATAGTAGTAACACTTTTGCAGAGAAGCTTTAAAAATAAGAGTAAGCACCTTAGTTGATGTGATGATAACAAAAAGAAGATGAAAATGAAAAAGCTTGATAAAAAAGAGATGCAGAAACTTGTTGAAAAAGCAAAACTTGAAATGAAAAATGCTTTTATCCCAAAATCTAAATCTCCTGTTGGAGCTGCTGTTTTAACAGACAAAGGAAATATTTATGCGGGATGCAATGTGGATAGCGGCATAAGCGGACTTGGAACTTGCGCAGAAAGATGCGCTATTGATAATGCAGTTGCAAATGGGGAGCATTGTTTTAAAGCAATTTTAATTGTTTCGGAGTCAGAAGAGCCCCTAAAACCCTGTGGAATGTGCCTGCAGTATATTGCAGAATTTTCAAAAGTTGCAGCTCACGATACAAAGATAATTATGGTTGGCTCAAAAGGGAAAATTAAAAAAAGCAGCATTAATAAAATGCTGCCTGATACTTTTGTTCCTAAAGATTTTGGTTTAAATCTTAAAAAAAATAAAAAACAAAAAAGAGGAAAATGAAAAAACCTAAAATAAAACTGATATTTTTTGATATGGATGGGACTATTTTTAATAATGGATTAACAGATTCTTATGGGCACACTGCTCCAAGCACATGGACAATTTTAGCTAAACATCTTGGAAAAAAAGCTTTGGAAGAAGAAGAAAAAACCAAAGAAAAATGGACAAATAAAGAGTATAGAGGATATTTAGACTGGATGGAAGACACTATAAGAATACACAGAAAATACAAATTAAATAAAGACTTTTTTTATAAAGTTATTAATTCAATACCTTATTTTAAGGGAGTAAAGGAAACTATGAAAATTTTAAAGAAGCGCGGGATAAAATTTGCGCTTGTGACAGGAAGCTTTAAAGAATTAGCAGATAGAGTGATAAGAGACTTGAGGTTTGTGCATGTTTTTGCTTCATGCGAGTACTTCTGGGATAAAAAAGGCAAGCTCATCAGCTGGAATCTTCTGCCTTGCGATTATGAAGGAAAAGTAGACTTTATGAGGCTTGTGATGGAAGAGCATGGATTAACAATTAATGAGTGCGCTTTTGTAGGTGATGGAAGAAATGATATTCCTTTAGCACAATTTGTCGGGACAAGCATAGCTTTTAATGGAGCAAAGGAACTTCAAAAAATTTCAACTTATTCTGTAAACCAGCCTCGCGGAAAAGAAGATTTTCGCGAAATTCTAAAATATATTCTGTGACTTTGGTATAGAAAATACCAAATTTAGGTATAAAATAAACCTAAAAATATCTTTCTTGTATGTCATTTTTAAATGATAACTTCAGAAAGTTTTAAATACCTTTTTGCAGTTGGTATTTTATGGCAAGAACAAAAATTCTAGCTACTTTAGGGCCAGCTTCTGTTGATAAAATAGAAGAGCTAATTGAGGCAGGAGTAGATGGATTTAGATTTAATCTGGCCCATAAACTTAATCAAGAGTCTACAATTGAAGAAGATTATAAAATAAGAGGGCAACTTGCTGAAAAAATAAGAAGCCTTGATGAAAATGTGTTTCTTAGTGCTGATTTAGAAGGGCCGAAAATAAGGTTTGGATATTTTGAATCTCTTAATATTCACACAGGCGATGAAGTATGCCTAGTTCCAAATTCTATTTATCAGGGAAAAGGAGTTCCAATACAATTTGAAGAGCTATACAAATATGTTAAAGAAGGAAATGTTTTGTTAGTTGATGATGGCAAAGCTAATTTAAGAGTTAAAGGAGTTGACAACAAGGAAAGAGTAATTACCTGCATTGTTGAGTATGGTGATGTTTTAAAGAGCAGGAAAGGGATAAACCTTCCCGGAACAAAGATACCTCTGCCTAATTTTTCTGAGAATGATATGTCTCATATTAAATTTTTAATTGAAAATGATTTTGATTTTATTTTTCCATCATACACGCGAACAGCCCAAGTAATTAGAGAGCTCAAGGAAAAAGTAAAAGGCACAGGCATAAAAATAGGGGGGAAACCAGAAAATGAAGAAGGAACAGATAATTTAGAAGAAATTATTAATGAAGCAGATATTATGATGGTTCCAAGGGGGGATTGGGGAATGGAAGTTGGAGTTGAGAATGTTCCGGCTTTTCAGAAAAGAACAATCGAAAGATGCAATATATTAGGAAAACCAGTTATTACAGCCACACAAATGGCAGAATCAATGATGGAATCGAGAGAAATGAAAAGAGCTGAATCAACTGACATATTTAATTCTTGCCTTGATGGAACAGATATAACAATACTGTCTGGAGAAACTTCTATTGGAAAATATCCCTTAGAAACAGTGAGCGCTATGAATAAAGTACTAGAAAAAGCTGAAGAATATTTGTTTGACGAGAGGAGTGGCGTAAATCTTGGCGAGACAATGAATAAGCTAATTAAAGAAGAAAGTATTGCAGATACTATTAGCAAAGCTGTTTATACTTTATCTAAAAATTCCAGAATAAAAGCAATTTTAGTTCCAACTTCAACAGGCTATACTGCAAGAATGATAGCAAGATTTAGAATAGAAAAACCAGTTGTTGCTCTTGCCTACAATGAAAAAGTAAGAAGGCAACTAAATGCTGTTTGGGGTGTGAGAGCTTTATTAACAGAGCAAAAAGGTGAAAATGATATTGTAGAAAATTCTATCAGAGCATCAAAGCAAAATGGCTATGTAAAACAAGGAGATAAAGTTATAGTAACAGCTGGCTTTGGCAATTCTGGAAAAGGCTCGACAAACACAATCAGAATTGAAGATGTAGGTTAAAGCATTAAATCTGCGAGGGTTATTAGAAGTTATTCTTAAGCTGGTTTTTTATTTACCCGCAAGCCAGCATCATTTCTGTATCTTTTTCATATTTGTAAATTAATGCAGTATTAACTTCTCCAGCTTCTGCTAATTGTTTCATAAAATCCAAAGTTCCTTGAGGTTTATTTCTTCTGAGAATATCTAAAACACTTTTTTTTGTATACATGCTGTTAAAATAGTGTATCTCTGGTTTTGTTGGAGGATATCTATAAATTCCTACTGCGTATAAGGCATTTTTTGGAGCTACTTCAAAAATGTCATCTGAATTATGTTGCATCCATCTCGTTAGTTGTCCACATTTTCGTAAGTCTTCGCCTATTTGCTTCATTTCTTCATCACTTAGTTTGACTGTTTCACAAACAGGTTCAATTGATTCAATTTTTGTTCTTAAAAATACTTTCTTTAGTATTGATAAAAGATTTTTCATATCTTAATGAAGAAGCTGAAGTTTATATATTTTTGTGTGTTTGAGAATTTCACTCAAACCAAAATCTGCGAGGGGTATTAGAAGTTTTGTGATAAAATATTTTATAATTCAATATAAGCTGCAACTTGTCCTTCTTTGTCAAAGTCATCTACAATTTGTTCTGCTTCTTCTTGGGTATGGCAGTAATTTGTACATTTAATTACTATGTCTCCTGATAACTCACTGCGTTCTTCATTTAGTAATCCTACTATACATTTTTCGTCTCTAATAGCATATTCTTTAAAAAAATCACGAGCATTACTTAGAGCCCTTGTTAATTGACTGCGTTTTCCAATTCTCCCTAATCTTTCATAGAATGCTGATACTTTTTTAACCATAATATCTTCTAATGCTTTATTAGGGTCAGGTTTAGTGGTTGGAATAATAGTCTGAGTCCTGCTAATTGTTGTTCCTATAGTTAGGGCTCCAAAAGCCGCGCCTGTTATTTGCAAGAATTTTCTTCTTGTGATATCGCTCTCCATGCAGAAATAGTTATTTTAGAGTTTTTAAATATTTATATCTTTTAAGACTATTGTTTTAGAATTCTTATATTTCCTTCACTCAAACCAGTACCCGCAAGTATCTTTTGTTATGTGCTCTGATTCTGTTCTTGGATATTTTCTGCAGTTTGATGGCCTTAGAGAATAAATACTGCAGGAAGATTTGTTATCTTCATATTTAAGAAAAGGGCATATATTAGGCAGCTTGCAGCACTCTCCGCATTGTATGCAGCTGCCTGTTCTATTTTCTGAAACAGGAAGCAAAGAAGTTAGGGTTCTTTTAACTCTGGCACGCCAAGTATTTTTATTATTCATACACTAAAAGAATCTTCATTATTTTAAATATATCTGAATTAGTCAATAAATAAAAGCGCAGGAATTTTTTGCGAGAAGGCGCGGGCGCTTTTTTTCACACGGGATTGATTCCCAAAGATTAAATGGCAGAAAACTATAAAAATACATATTAGCTTAATAATTTATGGACACAGAAAAAAAGAAAAGATTTTTAATGGTATATCAAAACCTGCCGATTAATGAAAGAAAAAATACAATCCTTGTTTTAGAAGACAAAAAAGCAAAGCCAGAAAAGAATCCGATAAGTTGGGATATAGCTTATATAGAGATAGACCAAGAGACAGATTTAGGAGAAAAGATGTTAGACAAGATGATTAAATTGTATTTAATATAAGATGCCAGAACAAAAACAAAAAATAAACCCTGAACTAAAAGAGATAATAATACAGAGGATACTTTCTTCAAAACTTCCTGAAAATATAAAACTATCTGTAGGAAATCTCTCCAAAGAGCCAATGGGAATATTAGAGATGGCAAAACATATTCAGCAAGAAGATGAGATAGGAAAAATAATTATCGAGATGGAGCTAGCTTATTTAAAAGCATTAAAAGAAGGGGTAATGAGAGAAATACAAAATAATTAAATGCTTAATTACCAGCCCAAATCACGATAAAGTTACTTCTTACTTATTCCAGTGGAGCAAAGAAATTCTAAATTCAAAATATCCTACTGAAATACCGTTTTTAGATTTAAGAGAAGAGGACGCGAATAAAAATAAAGTTGAAAGTTATCTAAAGAAACAGTCTCCAAGAATTGTTTTGTTCAATGGGCATGGAGATGATACTATTGTATACGGATTTAAGGACGAGCCACTAATAGAATCTGGCAAGAATGATGAATTACTAAAAGACAAAATAATTTATTGTTTATCCTGTAGCTCAGCGAGAAAGCTTGGAGAAAGCTCTGTCAAAAAAGGAGCAGATGCTTTTTTGGGATATAAAAATTCGTTTGTGTTTTTTACAGACACCGACAGCGAGGCAACTCCTTTAAGAGATAATATTGCAGCCTCTTTTCTAAATCCATCAAATAGAATAAGCATCTCTTTTCTGAAAGGAAATACGATAGAAGAGGCGTCTAATAAGTCAAAAGAGGGGTTTAAAAAAGAGATTAAGAAATTCCTTTCAAGCAAGGCGATAGATGGCTCGGACAGAATTGCAGCTGCATTATTTGGGGAGATGAGCAGCCAAGTTGTTCTTGGAAATCAAGAAGCGAAGATGTTTTTGTAGTGTCCGCTATTAATGTCCTCTCGGTTATTTAGTTTAGCCATCTTCTCTTTAATTATTTTTCTTTTCTCTTCTTTTCAAGGAAAGCTTGATAAGGAGTTCTAAGCTTTCCATTTGTTAAACTTCTGTGAGGTCTTTTGTAGTTGTAATGTTCAACTACTTTCTTCAAACTCCCTAATGCAACCCAAAGCCTTTTTATCGTCCCTACTGCTCTTTCTGCTTTGCCATTGCTCTGTGGATGCTTGACTCTCGCTTTGATATGCTGAACTCCATAACTCTTAAGCATCTCTGTAAATTCGCTATCTCCTGTTTTGCAGTTTTCTCTTTCATTACTAACAAACTGAACACCATGATCAGTCATAAGTTGTTTGAAAATGCCATACTTCAAAGTCTGCTTGAAAACATTAATTGTGTTCTTTATATTTGCATTGTCAAACTCTCCATAAGCAAGAATAAATCTTGATG
>Ga0315276_10000531_pt1 | contig 33063 bp, 29 predicted proteins | sample YL17G05_0_MG_FD_204542 | JGI IMG/M metagenome (GOLD analysis project Ga0315276, IMG submission 204542) | Sediment microbial communities from Yellowstone Lake, YNP, Wyoming, USA - YL17G05_0 | ecosystem: Environmental > Aquatic > Freshwater > Lake > Sediment | place: USA: Wyoming | collected... | reverse complement strand
GATAGTGGTTGAGCTTAGGCGCAATTTTGGCCAGACCGCCGCTCTGGCTGCCGGCTTCGATATCGCAGCAGGACAAATAATCATATCAATGGACGGTGACCTCGAAAACTTCCCGGAAGAAATACCGAATTTCCTCGAAAAGATTAATGCCGGCTACGACGTTGTCAGTGGCTGGCGCAAGTACAGAGCACATGGTTTTATAATGAGAAAACTACCGAGTATGACGGCTAATTGGATTGCCTCGAAAGTAAGCGGCGTTGATATCCACGATTTCGGCAACACATTCAAGGCGTACAGGCGCGAGATAATTGAGGAGCTGAATCTCTACGGCGATATGCACAGATTTATCCCGGCGCTGCTATCACGCAGCGGCATCAAAATCATCGAGATACCTGTAAAGCATATTAACCGGCCCCACGGGACCAGCAATTATGGAATCTCCAGAACAATTAGGGTCGTCTTCGATTTAATAACCCTCAGGTTCCTGCTTGGATATGTCACCAGGCCGCTGCACTTTTTCGGCCGACCGGCTGTCTATTCGATTCTGGTATCTTTGGCGCTGTTTGCATATATACTGTATGACAAATTCGTTTATAAGGTGCCTATTACAGTTGCGCATGCGCCACTGACGGCTTTGGCAGCGATACTTTTGCTGATTGGCGCCATATTTGTCACAGCAGGGCTGATAGGCGAGATGATAAGCAGAGTCTATTTCGAGTCAACAAACAAAAAAATATATTCGGTTCGCAATGTCCATCACAGGGAAAGTTCAACGGCAGGTTAAAAGTGGGAAAGAAGAAAAAACAATCACTGGCCGCACTGTATGTTATTTTAGTTGCAATAGCAGCGATAATTTTTTTAGTCAGGCATTTTCATATCAAGAATTTTTGTATTATAGAGCCGGACGTCCTTTATACCAGCGGCCAGCCGCGAGGAATGGACTATACCCGCCTGCTCTATAGATACCACATCGCCACAATCGTAAATGTCCGCTCAGCCTCCGAACATCGTGAAAAAAACTGGTACAACGAGGAGATAATCTGGGCCAAAAACAATTGGGTCAACTATATCGAAATGCCCATCGAAAAGAAGGACTATTTTCCCGATAAGCAGATGCAGGACAAATTCCTTGCGATAATGGCTGACAAGAACAACCTGCCGATGCTGCTGCACGGGAGCAGCGACGACAAAAGAGTTGCTATGCTGGTAGCAGTATGGCTGGAAAAAGGTCAGGGCCGGAGCGTTGAGGAGACCACAAAAGCTGCCGAAAAAATCATCGATGACCGCAAATTGACCGAAGCCGAAGCAAAATTTATCAGAGATTTGGCAAAATAACCTGTCTTACTGACCATCTTTTTTCTACTGCATGAGCGGCGCTGATTTGTGGAGCAGCACACCACCGGGATATTTTCTTTTGTTGCCTGGAACTTTTTCCCAATAATAGACTTGTCTGAGCCGGCTGTCTTGAACCAGTTCGTCCATACGTCTTGAAGTGCCGATAACCCAGTCACCCTGTTCGTAATGATTATACAACGCTGATTTGTCCTTTATTTCCGGCACAACTCTTCCGAAATAATACACTAACGTGCTGGATACTTCCTTGTAAGCCACGAGTTTTTCAGATTGCGGGACCGTGCGAACAAGCTTTTCGGCGAAGGCTCGCAGAGGCTTGTCGCGGTCCAACAGGGGTGTAAAGGCAGAATAAGCAATCATAAACCAGACAGCGATGCCGACGAATATTGACAAGCAGGCAAAGCCCGGTTTCTCTTTGGCAAACAGCAGCGTTATTAATAAGACCGCCGTTATTGTAACAGCGCTAAGCACCACCATAGGAACTAACAATTCCGGTTTGACGACAGAGAAATAGATTGCGGCGCCGAGCATTGCTGCTGTTATAGGGATGATATGGCCTTTCAAAATATTTTTCGCAAAATTCCGGCTGTACGCTTTTTGCACAAAAACCATATCCTCAAGCAGAATACCGATGAGTATTGCCATTGCCGGCATTAAAGGCAGTATGTAATGCTGGCGTTTGCCGCGGTCGATGGTCAGGAACACTATGCCCGCAACGAACCAGAGCCACAGGAATTTCATCAGGTGCTGCCTGCTGTTCCAGACCTTGTTGAAGGGAGCGATTATCGCCAGCGGCAGAAAAACAACCCAGGGGGTTACGTATTTGAGCATCATAGGCAGATAGAAATAGACGGGATAACGACCTGCTGCGTAATCGCCGGAGAGACGGTCTATAAACTCCAGCTTCCATACGTGCAAATCCCAGTTCATACTATGAGCGATGGCCAATGGCCACGGCAGCGCGATGGTCAGAAAAATAATCGGTCCTGCAAACGGCAGAAGTTTGGCCGGCAGATTCCATTGTCGAAAGACAACGACATAGCAGAGCAGCGGAATCAAAACCAGCGGTATTGGTGCAGGCCCTTTGGCGATATTTCCAAGACCAAAACTTATCCAGAACACAAGGGCATACATAATCTGCTGCCTGCGCGTGACGACAGTTGCCGCTGAATAGAAACTCAGCAGGCACAGCGTCGTAAAAAACGCCATTGCCATATCGGGCCTTGCGCTGTGTGAGCAGCGGATATAAGCGAAGGATGTTGCCCATACAGCGGTGGAGATTACAGCGGTTCTGCAGCCAAGCCATTGGTTAACAAAATATAAAATGGCTGCCGCCGAGAGAAATGCGAATATCGCGCTTGGCAGCCGGGCGGTAAATTCATCAACTTTGCCGGTTACTTTGGCCCCAATGCAGACAAGCCAGTAGGAAAGAGGGGGTTTGTTTATGCGGAGCTCGCCGTTGCAGGTGGGCATAATCCAGTCGCCGCTTTGAAGCATCTCCCGTGCAGTAACCGAGACAAAACATTCGTGGTCCTCCAGAGTTCTTTCTGAAAGCATCCATAATGCCGTTACCGCTGACAGCAGCAATACTCCGGCAACAGCAAGTTTTTCCTGTTTCATCTCAAGACTCCGGCTGTTTAATCTTCAGGGTCATCTATAATGGGGGCGGTTTCTTTCCCTGCACACTTGTAAATAAGATGCAGATTTCGCACGTATATCAGCGTATTAAGTGAAAAACCGAGCATAAAAATCGGGTTTTTTATGTGGACGGAATAGCAAAGCAAAATCACGCTGCCCAGCAGTGATATAAACCAGAACGCTGTCGGCACGTGAGACTTTTTTTTGTATTCGCTGACTATCCACTGCAGGACAAATCGTCCGCCGAATACTACCTGCCCGACCAGCGCCACGGTCGCCCAGACCGGGTCCTGCAATATCTGTTCCGTTATCGCACTTTTGAAAAATCCGATTGCCGAGGCCAACATATCGCTTCTCCAGACTTGAATAAGTTGATTTTTTCACCTGATACAATATGGTAAAGTTACAATGATACCATATCGAAGGTTGTTTATAAAGTGATTTTACTTTATCAGCCTGATTATCTCATCGAGATTGTTCGGCGCTTCTACGGGCGGGTTGCTGAACGGACCTTGTTTTTCCTTATGATAGCTGACCGTTATGTTGGGGTCTTTTAATGGGTGGCCTGTCAGCACACAGGCAATGCGCTCATCAGTACCGATAATGCCTTCAGCCCGCAGGTGTTTGAGACCCGCTATTGTAGCTGCTGAAGCAGGTTCGCAGCCAAGGCCGTATTTGCCAATGACGGCTTTCGCATCGATAATCTCAGCGTCGGTCACAGCCCGCACAATACCGTTGCAGACGTCAATCGCCCGCAGGCATTTTTTCAGATTGACCGGCCGGGAAATCTCTATCGCCGATGCGCAGGTATGCGGCGAAAATCTGCGGGCCGTCAGGTCGGCATAATAATCGCTGATGATTTTCCGGTCGACTCTGCCGCCGTTCCAGGTGAGCTTTTTATTATTGACCAAATCAGTCAGCGTGGCGGCGCCGGTTGCGTTGATAATCGCAATTCGGGGTATTTTTTCAATCAGGCCAAGATGTTTCAATTCGTAAAACGCCTTACCGAAGGCGCTGGAGTTGCCGAGGTTTCCGCCCGGCACGATTATCCAGTCCGGCACCTCCCACCTAAGCTGTTCAATGATGCGATACATTATGGTCTTCTGGCCTTCGAGGCGGAAAGGATTTAGTGAGTTGAGCAGATAAAGCCCAAGTTTCGTGCAGACGTCCTGCACCTGCCGCATACAATCATCGAAATCGCCGAGTATCTGGATGGTCTGGGCGCCGTAATCCATCGCCTGGCTGAGTTTGCCGAATGCGATTCTGCCTGAGCCGATAAACACCGTACATTTTAGATTGCAGCTATGTGCATAAAGCGCGACCGATGCTGATGTGTTGCCGGTCGAGGCACAGGCGCAGGATTTCGCGCCGGTCATTACTGCGTGGCTGAACGCCGCCGCCATACCATTGTCTTTGAATGAGCCTGAAGGATTCAGCCCCTCATATTGCAGATACAGACAGCCGGGTTTCATATCAACGTATTTTGCAACAGCATCGCTTTGCTGCAGAATGGTTTGGCCTTCGCCGATAGTCACCTTGTAATTATCGGGGCAGAAATTCAGCAGTTCGCGGAACCGCCACACGCCTGAAAAATCCAGCGGATTATTCCTGTCTGCCCAGCGTTTGCCGAAATCGCTCAATTTTTCGGGGACTTTTACCTTGTCCCAGTTATATTGCGCATCTAAAAGTTCGCCGCAGCGAGGGCATTTGAAAATCACCTCGCTGACATCGAATTCCGCCCCGCAGTCGGGATTGATACATTTCTGAAAACAAGACTGGTTTGATTTGCTCATTTACTTACTCTCAATTGTTTTTTCCCTGGTTGGCGCTTCAGCGACACAATAAACATAGACAAGCGGTTTTGAGCCGGTATTTTTCACATTATGAATGGTCTGGGGCGGTATATAAGAGGCCTTTCCTTCGCCGACATCGAAAGATTCGTTCTCGCCGATGAGTAGTTTACCTTTGCCGGCGAGAAAAACAAGCAGCTCCTCGCGGCCGCCGGTGCTGTGCTGGCCGCAGGATTCGCCGGCCTTGAGATATGACCTGCCGGCGCACATACCTAAAGTATGCGGCTCTTTTTCCAAACCGCCCAAAAGCCGCTGATACTCAGCCTTGTTATTCAAATCTATTATTAAAACCTTACTAGACACACCTTATATTACTCAAAAAATTCGGGTTTTTGTCAATCAAAATCGCCCCGGCGATACAAATTAACCGCCGCTGCGATATTTTTAGGGGTCGAGACCTATAAGCCGAGGAACTGTATAGCCAGTCCGCAAACCAATATGGTTGCGCCGGCTATTGCGTGGTCAAACCGCTGAAGTTTCGCCAGCCTGACGAAGTTGACCCCCGCTCTGGAGAGCAAAATCAGGGTAAGCATAGTAGCAATGGTAACGGCGCCGAATACACCCGTTACTGCCGCAAGCGTGAAAAAGCTGTTTTTAGCGGCAGGGTACATCAGCAGCGGGATTAAAGGCTCACACGGCCCGAAGACAAAAACAATAAACAGCACCCAGGGGGTAATATTGACCTTGTCCGGGTCGCAATGAACGTGAGCGTGTTCGTGAGAGTGGCCGTGCAGGTGGGAATGTTCAACATCGGCGGTGTGTATATGACTGTGGTCGTGCGTTTTTCTTTGATATGCCCTGCGCAGCCCCCAGGCAAAATACACTAAGCCTAATGCGATGAGCAGCCAGGCGGCTATGTTGCCGCGAAACGATTCTACCAGCTCCAGTTTTTTGACCGCCAGACCGAGAGATATTCCTATAAGGCCCAGCAGGACCGAACTGCCTATATGGCCCAGGCCGCACAAAAAGCTTATCCAGACGGTTTTTGCCGCCGACCATTTTCTCGCCCAGGAAATCATCACAAACGGCAGATAATGGTCTGGCCCGGTCAGGGTGTGTAAAAAGCCTATTGAAGCGGCTGTGATAATAAGAACGTTAAATTCGCCTGTCATAACCATCACTCCTTAAAAACAAGCTTTGCGCATAAAAGTAATAAATTCGTGTTACCCTGTCAACAAAAAAATTTACAATTTATTTTCTATGGGCTGTAACATTCCGCCGGGCCGACTGTCGAAGTATCAATGTCGTTATTAAAGAAAAACTGCCGTATACTGGTGCAGAGATGACACTTTCCGGCGTATAAATCCAGCGGCTTATACCCCTTTTCCACCGCTTTTTTAAGTAGACCAGCCGGGCCGGCATTAAACAGCGTTTCAATCAGCTTATTTTTAGCTGGGTGAAATTCCTTCCAGATACTCTCCAGCAGCGTTTCATTTACGTTTGCGATAATAATGCCGCTGCACGTGCCGCTGAAGACATTGCTGTAAGGGTCGATATGAACGCCTTTGGCGTCAAAAAAGCTGCTTCTGCAATTTTTACCGGCCAGGACTTCCAGCGGCTCTGTCGCAACAATTTCCGCCAGCCTGCCGCCGGCCTTGCCTGTGAACCGGCAGGGGTAATCCTTCAAGGCTGATATGTAATTTTTGTCCCGCTGTTCCGCCGAAAGTTTTTTCATTTCGACAGGATTTTCAAGATACTTTTGCCACCGCACCAGCACGCGTTCGCCGCCCAGCATTTCAATAGCCCACTCTGCCAGTCTGCGAACAGGTTCTATATCAACGTATTCCTGATGAAACGGGTCACAACTGATTTTTAATCTGCGCATCCCCAGCTCATCGAGGCTTTTCAGCCGCTGCCTGATAGTATTGTCATCGGTCGCCCAAAAACCGTTTGTCTCTATCATATCGACCGTGCCGAGGTCTTGTTTTTTCGCTTCGCTCAGGATTTCCAGTAGTCGCTCCCAATACAGAAACGGCTCGCCGCCGGTGATGTGAATCTTTGGTTCGACTCCGCTCACCACAGGTGCAGCGTCACCGGCAAGGTTTTTCAATGATTGCCAGACGCTTATGGCGGTATCTACGGTCATAAGCCCGTTCTGTTGCGGCGAGCAGTTGTAGTAGCAGAATTCGCAGGCGGCGTTGCATTTATACGTCAGCAGCAGTCCCGCCGACCGCCACAACTTGAACTTCGGGGCGGTTCGCGAAAGAGACAGGTTGTAGAGGTTGTCGGTCAGTTCGAGCATAATTTAAAGCATCCTAAACGAAGCAGCCTTCGATAATGATAAATGATAACCGGAATTTGGGCAGGTGGGAAGGTCGCTAATTCTCTAATTCGCTAATTCTCTCCGCTTTGGTGCCGCCCCGTCTTGCAGACAATAATCCGCCCGAAAAACTACCTTCAGACCTTGCGGAAATTTTGCGAAAAGGTAACAAAAAGCCACACTTTTCCGAATTTTCCGACCCCTGTTAAAAAGGGCAAAAGGCGGTTGGATAAAGAGCGATGGGTACAGCTTGCGAAGCAAAAACAGCAGACCTAGCCATAAACATTATCTGGCAGCCGATATTTTTTCACAAATTGGCAGTGGACAGAAATATAACGGGTAGGTAAAATCTGAAAACGATCCGCAAAGCAGCATTTGAGCGATTATAGCTTTAGCCAAAATTATGACAAACGAAAAATAAAAAACTTTTTGAAAGGAGAAAAATGAAAACTTATATTTTGATAGCACTATTGCTTATTGGTTGCGCGTTTCTTCTGGGGGCATCCGAAACAACAAGGAGGGCTCAATGGGAATTTGGTAATCTTGAACATAGGTATGTCAATACTGAAATAAAAGACATGCAAGGACACCTGTACGCATGGCTTGGAGAACCTCCCATCATTGTCAATTCAGCAAAAGAATTTTGCGAGAAAATAAAACACCCTGAGTTGACCCCCTTAAATGCTCTTGGAATGGAAGGGTGGGAACTAATAAGCATTCAAACGACTTCGCGCCAATCTGAAATAGTCGAAAATTACTGGTTTAAACGACCTAAATGAAAAGGATGAGAAAATGGAAAGCCTCACGGCGATTATTGAGTTGGTCACCTTCGTTGCTATCGTAGTTCTTACCGTTTCGTTTCTATACAACGTTTCAAAAACGAGAGAAAATACCCAAAAACACAAGAAAAAGGAGGATGAAAATGCGAGGTATGATAGTGATAACTTTAATTGGGCTTGGCTTTATGATATCGGGATGTGGCGACTCTTCATATACTCAAACTGACAGAAAAATCGATTTTGAATCACGGTACGGCCCTTTGCCGGAACCCAAAACGCCGGAAGAAGCGAAGAGACAATCCGAACTCAAGGATTCGATACAGGAAAAATTTGACACCCTTAACATGGAAAAACAATTGATCAGGAAAGGTTTATAAAACCATTGTGACCGCAGGTCGTTTACGTGCGCTCGGCAATTACACCCGCTTACTGTAAAATGACATAAGTTTATGAATTGTCGGGACGGCCAGCTTGCAACTGACCAAGCGGTTTTAGCAGTGATAAGGTTTGACCTGCTATTGCTCAGGCTGACCCAATAGAAAGCAGGTGAAAAGTGACGCTCGAAAAAGACAAAAGGATAATCACACAGGCCAACTTTGCTGTTCATGAGCTGATATCGAGACTTACTCCCGACGAAAAACGATGTTATGGTGAGACTTTGGGAATATATCTAAATATGCTTAAGTCATTTGGTGAGAGCATAGAAGATTTTATTTATAATTATAAATGCGATATTATGACTCCGGATGAGTATATCAAAGAAACATTCTCATGGTCGTCTAGTTGGAAACCCAGCATACTTACAAAGCAAGAGGAAGACTGGCTACTATTTAAGTTGAACCCAGCCATAGAGCATTTATCACAATCACATAATAATCTGACTATAAGCCAAAAAATATCGGATGCACATGATGTTTTATGCAAATTCAAGAGCGGGGATGGTTATAGTTCATATCTTGAAAATGACCGGCCAAATACCGCCAGCCAAGTTATTAAACAGGCTGAACAGAAAACCGCTGCACAGAAGAGCAGCAAAGCAGAGATGCCCAGCGGCAAGGCGGGGGACACAACACAAGCAACACCGGAAAAAGAGCAGAAAAATACAATCCCAGCAAACTATGTTAGTGCTGGTGGCGATATAATTGCTGGTGGTGATATAATTGTCGCAGGGAAAAAGGTTAATAAGCCTAAAAAGAAATCAAAGATAAAAAGATGGATTATTTTTATGGTAATTATTTTGGGTGCTATTTGGACATGTATCCAAATTTATGAATCACAAACATTTAAAAGTGTTCTTCAGAAAGTACGACTGAACGATAACCATCAACTAAAAATATTACCCCCTAAAATGCCAAATGCGCCGGCTAATTATGAAAAAACTTCACCGTCCAACCAAACTAAAATCATCGACCCTAATCGCAATAGTCCCTAAAAACTAAAAATTCTTCCTGTCCTTGCAAGCCGTAGGCAGGGATGCGTTCTCGCCTGCCCCTGCAAGCAGTAAGCAGGGGGCGTCCTCGGTGGTAAAATTAGTCGTTCACAAACCAACCGCCAAATCTGCTGGCTCTTACTTGAAAAACTCCTGCGGCAATTCTACGACCTTAAATAGCAATAAGAATATGGCCGAAAAAATCCTGCCTGCCCCGCCTGTCCCGTGAGACGCGCCGTTTGCTGTCTCATCGGGGTTCATTCGTGTTCATTCGTGGCTATATTATTTTTTCTGGCTTCTGTATTCTTTCCGTTTTTCAATCAAAAGCAGCGATACCTCTTCAAAAAAATCCCAAAATCTCAAAAATTTTTACAATCCTCTAACCCCTTATTTAATAAGCATTTACATCTTCTCTCCCGTCTCTTAGACTCCCGATTTTATCGGGATTTTCACTCCAAACGCGCATCTCCGCCCAATTATAGGAAGACTCTACGTCTCCATATTTAGAGTAAGGTGTTTTATGGGATATTTGTTTTGGTCATTAACTTTTTGGTCATTAGGATTTGTCTCGGATTTAGAGCTTAGGATTTCGGATTTTTCGCTGTCCTCTGCCTTGGGCGGAAAAATCAGTCAAAAAAGAGTAAATTATGCAAAACGAACCCAATTTTTCAAAAAGTCAAATGTTTATAACTTTAATAACAACAACTAATTACAACAAAAAATGGACAATGGACACTTGGTCAAAACGAACCCAAACAAAGCCAATTTTCCAGCCCCTACAATCGTTAAATTTTACCCATCTTAACAAATTCAAACGCCGCCATTCGCCTTCGGCGGAAAGTTAATTGACCCACCGGACAAGCCGGTGGGCTTTAGGATGATGGTATTACGGCCTAATGGTATTTTTTGAGGTGGATTTGGATGACGGTAATATCAGCGGGGGTGATGCCGCTTATTCGACTGGCCTGGGCGAGCGTGCCGGGCCGAAATGCTGACAGTTTCTCCTTTGCCTCCGCCCGAAGATGAGTAATACTATTGTAATCCAGGCTCAGCGGTATCTTTTTGTTCTCAAAATGCCGGTAAGCAGATACTAATCGCTCCTGTTTGGCCAAATAGCCTTCATATTTTGCGTCGATGATTACCGCATCCAGCACTTCTTTGGTAAAGTCGTTGTCTCTGATATAAGGCTGTTCGGCCAGTGATTCGGCGATAATATTGTCAGGCTGCCTGATTTGGTCCCATAAACTTGTCCCGCCCGACCGGACGCAGGTCAGATAATTTTTGAGCTTATTGATGTTTTCGAGCTTATTTTGGAACTTCGCCCACCTTTTCTCGTCTACCAGTCCGACCGATTTGCCGGTTTGAGTCAATCTTCGGTCCGCATTATCGGCCCTTAGGGACAGTCGATACTCCGCACGCGATGTGAACATCCGGTAAGGCTCATCAATTCCCTTGGTCAGCAAATCGTCTATCATCACCCCGATATACCCCTGGTCTCTGCCGAGAACGGCTGGTTCTTTGTTCTGCAACTTTCGTGCTGCGTTTATCCCTGCCATAATGCCCTGCCCGGCGGCCTCTTCGTAGCCGCTGGTGCCGTTAATCTGCCCCGCAAGGAAAAGCCCCGCAATCCTTTTCGTCTCTAAATTACTCTGCAACTGAATCGGCGGGCAGTAATCATACTCAATCGCATAAGCATATCGCACAATTCTGGCCTTTTCCGTTCCCGGCAAAAGCCTTATCATTTCCTCCTGCACATCTTTCGGGACCGATGTGCTGATGCCGTTGCAGTAAATCGTTGTGATTTCCTCGTCTTCAGGCTCTAAGAACACCTGGTGCCGAGCCTTGTCTGCGAACCTGATTATCTTGCTCTCGATGCTTGGGCAGTATCGCGGCCCCACCGACTTGATTTGCCCGGTGAATAGCGGCGCCCTGTGCAGGTTGTCCCGCAGCAGTTTGTGTATCGCTTCATTGGTGTAGGTAATCCAGCAGGGAATCTGCTGCCGGTCTATTTTCCCCGTCATAAACGAAAATGGACTCGGCTCCTTGTCGCCATACTGAATTTCGAGCCTGTCAAAATCGATGGTTGACGGGTCTAACCGGGGCGGCGTTCCCGTTTTCAGCCGTCCGATTTCAAGTCCTGCCTTCCGCAGTGATTCTGAAAGTTCTTCGCTGGCCGGCTCATCCACACGCCCGCCGCTGAACTGCTCCGGCCCGATGTGCATTACGCCCCGCAGAAATGTCCCCGTGGTTACAACAACCGCCTGAGCCGCATACACCGACCCATCCTTGCAGGTCACCGCCCGCACCTTGTTTGCCTCGGTGATTATCTCGGTCGCCATCACTTCAATAATGGTCAGGTTTGGCGTTTGTTCGAGCGCCTGCTGCATCCAGGCTGCGTATTTGTGCTTGTCCGTCTGCGCCCGCGGCGACTGCACCGCCGGCCCTTTTGACCGGTTCAGCATCCGAAACTGGATTCCTGTCGCATCCGTTGCCAGCCCCATCAGCCCGCCGAGCGCATCGACCTCGCGTGCTATTTGGCCTTTCGCAAGTCCGCCTATAGCAGGATTGCAGCTCATTGCGGCGATTGTTTTTTTGCTTATGGTCAATAGTGCCGTTTTGCACCCGATTTTCGCCGCCGCATACGCCGCCTCAACACCCGCATGCCCAGCGCCTATTACAATACAATCAAACCCATTTGTTTTCGTCCCATTATACATATTTGGCCAGTATAGCGCATATTTGTTATCTTGACAACTGACGTCATTTTTCTAATATATGGTAGCAGAATATGCAGATAGCATAGAAAAGCGGTTTATTTTGAATCTTGTGGCTTAGCTCTATGCCAAAGCCATCGGTTAAAATATATCTAAATGGCTCCTTATACGGAAACCATAGAATACATATTTGGGCGGAAAGGCAAGGGAGATTGGTTATGGAGTTCGTGAAAGACGGCGTACTGTACAACACAGAAACTTCAACGAAAATAGGTAGACCGATACAACATAGAGACCCTGATGATTTTAATGAGAAGGTCTATGGGGTCTATAAAACCCTCTATCTATCCCCCCAAAACAAGCGGTATTATCTTCTCTTCACGAGGGGACGCTGGTTGTTTTCTCATCCCATTGATGTAGAAGTTCTGTCTAATGATAAAGCTTTTCGTTGGGCGGCTTACTATTTGTCGGCGGATGCCGTGAAGAAACACTTCTCTGACACGATTAGCGAAGGGTAGCGTGACGGGCAATCGGCACGACACGAGTCCGCCTAATGCGGAGCAGCCCGCCCGGCAAGCGAAGCCCGAATATACAAAAAAGAGACCAAAAAGATTTGACAACAGGTATTATTATGGTATAATTATTATACTATGGAGTTTGAATTCGACTCTACAAAAAGTCAGGGCAACAGGAAAAAACATGGAATTGATTTCTTTCAAGCACAGGCATTGTGGGACGATTCTGACTTAATTGAGATTTCCGCAAGAACCAGCGACGAACCAAGATTTCTGGTAATCGGGAAGATTTCAGGAGAGCATTGGTCGGCGGTTATTACTTATCGGCGTGAAAAAATAAGGATTATTTCAGTACGACGCTCCAGAAAAGAGGAGATTGATATTTATGAAAGCTAATGAATTTGACAAGAAATTCGATAACGGCGAGAATATTTCCAAATACCTGGATATGTCAAAAGCCAGAAGACCCGGACAAGAGCAGAAAAGAGTAAACGTAGATTTCCCTCTGTGGATGGTCCACTTATTAGACAAAGAGGCAAAACGTCTGGGCGTGCCTCGACAATCCATTATCAAAGTGTGGGTGGCTGAACGCATAGAAAAAGTCTCATCTTAAAAATCTTGTCCGCCGGCTGAACACCATCCTTCTGCCGGCACTTCCTTTTTAGTCAGTGCCACGGCTGACGCAATTGCGAAATTGGCCGTGTGGGTGATGCTCACGCTTATATGTCTTATACCGAGTTTGCCGGCGATTTTTTTGACCTCGCCGCTAAGGCTGACTTCAGGCTGGCCGGCTGAATTGTTCGTTATCTCAATATCCGTCCAGGCGATTTTGCCCCGCCAGCCTGTCCCTATCAGCTTAAGAATGGCCTCTTTCGCAGCAAAGCGCCCGGCTAATTTCTCCATCCTGTTCTTGTTCGCATCGGCATAAGCCCGCTCGGCAGCGGTAAAAACACGCTCTAAGAAACGCCCGCCGTGCCGCTTTACCATTTCTTCTATCCGCGGGAAATCCACGAGGTCTATGCCGTGCGCTATAATCTTTTCCATCGCTTCGCAGGTCTCACTTTGTGCTTTTATTTTTCTGGTAAATTCGTTCGAGACAAAAGTCTATAAACCTGTCCTTTTCGGTAATCTGGGCCTGCTGGATAAGACTTTCGCCCAGCTTGTCGATAGCCTCTTTTCGTCGCTCGAGATTGATTTGTGCCTCCAACTCTTTCTGAACCTTATCGAGCGGCTCATAATTCCTCTCCTGTCTCGACTCTAATTTCATTATGAAGATATGGTCGCCGCCTCCGATTGGCCCCGCAATATCTCCCGGCTTCATTTTTCTCGCCTCGACCGCAAGCAGGGCATAAGGCCCGGCAAGCGATTCCGGCTCTACCGGCTTCCACAATCCGCCGGCATCTTTTCCGTATCCGTTCGAGTATCGCTTTGCCAGTTCGCCGAAGTCCTCCCCGGTCCGCAGTCTCTTTATCAGGCTGTCGGCCAAGTCGCCCGCCTTTTGAAGCCGGCTCTCATTCGGGTCGCTGACATCAATTTCCCTGACATCAATATCAATGAGCCGAAACTCAATCATCGCCGGTGTCACAAAAAACGTGTCTTTCGCCCGCTCGTAATAATCCACCAGTTCACCGTAGGTAACCGGCCTTTCCTTAGGCACTTTCGAGGACAGGTAGTACTGGCTGAGAATCATCTTTTTCTGATAATCCTTGAAATCCGCCCAGTTCATTCCCATTTTCTTCAGGAACTCTTCGGCCTTTGCCGTGTCCCCATTAAAGCCGAGAATGAATTTCCTGACTTCCGACTCCGCCGCCTTATCGAGATTTTCATCCATATCGCTGCCAAGCTGCTTTTTTGCCTCCTGATAAAGCAGGATATTGGTTATTCTGCTTAGAATGGTTTTTTCAATCGCCGGCCTGGCGCGCTCCTTAAACTGCTCATAATCGCTTCGCTGTGCAAGGTCATTAAACGGCCCTTCAAGAGCAGCAACCATTTCGTCGCTTGTTATCGTTTCTCCTTTTACAGCCATCACAAAACCGCCGCTGGCATCCGGCAGACCCGTCCTTTGCGCAAGAGGAATCTGCGCCAGCTCCTCTTCGGTCAGAGTCTTTTTGTTCGAGCAACCCGCTATCACCAAGAAAACCGACATCGCCAAAAAAACATTTTTCCGCATCTTTTCAATCCCCGAAAGTAACTCTGAATTACAAACACCAAAACAATGATTGCCCAATTTTACGCAAAAAGTGCGATATAATCCACAAAAAGGTTTTGGTTTTTCATCCAGCGGCTCAATTTCTGCTCAAAATCTTCCTCAAAGTAGCTATCAGCGTTCTCGGCTCAAAATAATTCTTGGGCAGCCGAAGATAAATCGTGTCCGGCTCCAGTATTCTCACTTTCCCGAACACTTTCGCAAATAAAGACTCAGGTTTACCTTTGTGGTCTTTGGCAAATGAAAACACTAAATTTTGTTCTGACGTAGTTATCGCCCTGATGTCAAACCTGCCGGCCTTAATTCTCAATTCCGCCAGTTCCAGCAGCAGCCCGACCTCCTCCGGCAGCGGCCCGTAAACATCCGTCAGCTCACCTTCAATCTGCTTGATGTCTTCGCTGCTCCTTGCGGTCGCAATCTTGCGGTAAGCATCCATTCGGCTTCTGTCCAAAGGTATATAATTCCTCGGTATATAAACCGCAAATCCTAAATCAAGGCTCGCCGCCGGCATCGGCTCAATTTTTTCGCCCTTCAGCCTCCTGACCGCCTCCGCCAGCAACTCACAATACATCTGGTAACCCACTACCTGGATATGGCCGGACTGTTCCGCTCCCAGTATGTTGCCCGCCCCCCGAATCTCTAAGTCCCGCAGCGCGATTCTAAACCCGGCCCCCAGATGCGAATATTCCTCGATGGCCTTCAGCCGTCTTGCTGCCGCCGGCGTAATCGGCCTGTTGGTCGGCAGGAGCATATAAGCATATGCCCTGTGTTTGTATCTTCCGACCCTGCCGCGAAGCTGGTGCAGCTCTGCAAGCCCGAACTGGTCCGCATTGTCCACAAACAGCGTATTCGCATTCGGAATGTCCAGCCCCGATTCGATGATTGTCGTGCAGACAAGCACATCTATCCTGCCCAGCACAAAATCTATCATTGTCTTTTCAAGCTCGTGCTTGGCCATCTGCCCGTGTGCAACCGCAATCTTTGCGTCCTTGACAAGTTTCTGGATTTGTCCTGCCTTTTTGTCAATCGTCCTGACGCGGTTATGCAGAAAGAACACCTGTCCCTGGCGGTTCAGCTCCTGCATTATTGCTTTTCTGATAAGCTCATCGCTGTATGAAGTTACCGTCGTTACTATGCTCCGCCTGTCCAAAGGCGGCGTCGCCAGCGAGCTTATGTCACGCAGTCCCAGCAGCGCCATATGAAGCGTCCGCGGTATCGGCGTTGCCGTCATCGTAAGAATGTCCACGTTAAACCGCAGCTTTTTAAGCTTCTCTTTATGTTCTACGCCGAACCGCTGCTCCTCGTCGATTATTAAAAGACCCAAATCCGCAAACCCGATGTCTCCGCTCAAAAGCCGATGTGTCCCTATCAATATATCAACCTTGCCCTGCCTCGCACGTTTGATTATGTCCTGCGCCTGCTTTGCGGTCTTGAACCGGTTCAGCGTCTCGATGCAGACCGGAAAATCCGCAAACCGCTCGCTGAATGTCCTGCTGTGCTGCACGCACAGCACCGTGGTGGGGACAAGCACCGCCGCCTGCCTGCCGTTTTCGACCGCCTTAAATACCGCCCGCATCGCAAGCTCGGTTTTCCCGTACCCGACGTCGCCGCAGAGAAGCCTGTCCATCGCGACCGGCTGCTGCATATCCCCTTTTATCTGCTCCACTGCAGCAAGCTGGTCCGGCGTCTCCTGATACGGGAACGACTGCTCGAATTCCGCCTGCCAGTCTGAATCCGGCCCGCACACAATCCCGCCCATCGCCCGCCGACGAGCCTGAATCTCAAGCAGCTCGCCCGCCAAATCCTGAATTGATTTTGCGACCTTCTCCTTCTGCCTCTGCCACTTTTTCGACCCGACCTTGCTCAGCTTTGGCCGCTTCGGGCTTGTCCCGATATACTTTTGCACAAGCCCGATATTGCTGACCGATACCTGCATCTTCTCTTTGTCTGCAAACTCAATCGTCAGGTATTCGCCCTGCGCCTCTTTCCCTTTTATGGTCTTCACGCCCAGAAATTTCCCTATGCCGTATGAGGTATGAACGACATAATCGCCCGCCTGCAAATCCTCCAGGCTGTCCACCGGCGCCGTGGGACGTATTGCTCTCTGTCTCCTCCGCAGTGCAAACTGTCCGAAAAGCTCGTGATGGCTTATTACAATCACATCCAGCGAATCTATCGCAAAACCCTGCCCGACAAACCCCAGCGGCATCCTGAATTTCTCCGGCAAAGGCTTGTCGCTCTGCGCCGCAATCTCGGCTATTCGTTTCACCTCCCCCGGACTTTCGCAGTAAAGATAAACCTCTTTTCCCTCCCTCGCCTGCTGCACCACCTGCTCCAGCGCCTCCTTATGTCCCGCCCACGCCGCCGTCGCCGTATGCTGAAATTGCTGAATGCTCTTTACGCCTGCTTTTAGAAAATCGCCCGGCATCGACCCCGCGAATCGGCATATAAAAAGCCTCGCAAATGTCCCCGCAGCCCTGTAAATCTCCTCCCAGCCATAAAGCCTGCCTGCATCCTCGACCCGCTCCAAAAACACTCTCGCCACCTCTTCGATGTCGCCCGGCTCTTCGAAAATTATTATCGTCTCCGCAGGCAGAATATTTATAAAAAGCTCCCGCTGCTCCGTCCCCATACCGCATACCGTTGAAACAACCCTGATGCTTTTTATCTGCCCCCCCGAACGCTGCGTGTCTAAATTTATCTCGCGGATGCTCTCTATCGTGTCCCCGAAAAACTCAGTCCTCACTGCCTCGCCGCCTTCTGAAGATAGTCCTTCTTTCTCTTCCAGGGCGATTTTTTCACTGACAAACGGCATATAAATATCGACGATTCCCCCGCGATGCGCAAACTGACCCGGCAAATCAACCTTGTCCACCCGCTCAAATCCGTTCTCAACCAGCCAGCCTATAATTTCCTGCGGTGATAGTTTCCCCTCAACAGCCAGTTCAAGACTGCCCGCTTTTAAAACCTCCGGCTTCGGTATCGGCTGACACAACGCCTGCACCGCCGCCGCAATAATGAATCTTTCTCCGCCCGAAAGCACCTTCATCACAACCCTCATTCGCTCAGCCCGTATTTCATCGGTGGCGTCCGCCAAATCTTCCCCTCCCTCCCAGGCGCCGAGTGTCTCAATGTTCTCCCCGCCGAAGGTGCGTAAATCTTCTGCGACCCTGTCGGCATCGTCTATATGCGGGCATATATACAGAACCGGCCTGTCGAGCTTTTTGGATATGTGTACCGCCAATAGAGGCGCAAAAGACCCCCATGTCCCCTCGACTTTTACCTCCCCCCCTCTCTCAAGCCGGGAGATTATCTCTGAAATCGTTTTGTCTCGACCAAGTTCCACTACGTTGCAAGCATTTGCAAACACGCTCGTATATTATTGAACTTGTGAAAAGTAAATAAAGCAGCCACCGCTGTCATTCTCGCGAAAGCGGGAATCCAGATTCGTATTTCTGCTTCTGGATACCTGCTTTCGCAGGTATGACAAATCGAACCGGTTAGTTTGAGATTATAACTTATTTGGTGTTTCAAAATATTCTCTCACCACTCTTTCACCAATGTCTCTGTTTATACTTTTTGCAAGCCTTTTATAGTTGTTTATAAAGTCAACATAAATGTCTCTGTTCTTCTCATAATCTTGTCTATCGGAATCAGTAATTTTCTCCTTATATGAATGTTTGATTTGCTCCAGCGGCTTACGAATCAACTGCTTGTCATATATCTCCAGAATAGATTCAAACCATTTTAGGAATAACAGAAAATTTTCTTTGTTCTTGGGCCGCCGATTAACTTCCTGTCTAAACACAGTAAATAAAGAACTTACATCATACATCAAGGACTGAACATCGTTGGCAAAAGCATTTTGTATATCTCTCAAATGCGTGAAAATATAAGGGATGTTGTCACATCGGTTCGGAGTTAACAACTCTTCCATACTATCAACGAGGCTATCGAAATCAATGGAATGCTTTCTTATTATTCTTTTGCACCTTCTTACTTCAATCCAGTATTTCAAAAGTCTTCCCAACAAGTATAAAACTAATGCCAGAAACACTAATGCTAATAGAGCGACAAGAATTTTAACCCTGGTTGAGGGTAGATTCAGTATCAACCCCAATACTCCTGCTAAGGCGGCAATTATTGGTGCCATATCGATTATTTTCGCAGATATTGAGCTTTTATTTGCCGGCTCTTTTGTTGGTTCCTCTAACATATGAAATTCAAACTGTGAACTCTGTTTCACAAGATACGCCTCACACTTCACGAGATATCGAACAAATCGATATTCGGCAATCGACAATTTTCTCTATACCCTATCCGCTAAACGCTACCCGCTATTTTTTTTGCCGCCTCGACCACCTTTTCCGTCGTTATCCCGAACTTCTCGAAGCAGGTCTTCGCCGGCGCCGATGCTCCGAAAGATGACATCCCGATAAAAATACCCCTATCGCCCAGCCATTTTCTCCAGCCCTGCTCTATCCCGGCCTCGACCCCGACCCTGGCCTTGACATTCGACGGCAGGACCGAATCCTTGTATTCCTGGCTTTGTTTTTCAAACAGCTCCCAGCACGGCATACTGACCACCTGCGCCTTAATCCCTTCAGCCGCAAGTTTCACAGCAGCCTCCATTGCCAGCGATACTTCTGAGCCTGTTCCCAGCAGCAGCACGTCCGGCTTGTCCGCCCCGACAAGCACATAAGCGCCTCTGCTTACATTCTTCGCCGACCCATACTTGTTCTGGTCGAGTATCGGCAGCCCCTGCCGCGTCAGGAACATTGTCACAGGCCCCTCCTTATACTCCATCGCAAACTTCCAGACCTGCGCCGTCTCGTTTGCGTCCGCAGGCCGGAACACCAGAAGGCCCGGTATCGCCCGCAGCGCCGCAAAATGCTCAACCGGCTGATGCGTCGGCCCATCCTCACCCACCCCGATACTGTCGTGAGTGAACACAAAGATAGTAGGATATTTTGACAACGCCGCCATACGTATCGCAGGACGCATATAATCCGAAAACACCAGAAACGTCCCGCCGTACGCCCGCATAAGCCCGCTGGCCGAAATCCCGTTCATTATCCCGCCCATAGCATGTTCCCTGACGCCATACCGGATATACCTGCCGTCGCGGGCGTTTTTCTGAAAATCTTTCGCCCCGGCAAATTTCGTATTATTCGATGGCGTCAAATCCGCAGACCCGCCCAGAACAAACGGCAGCTTCGGCATTATCGCATCAAGCACTTTCCCTGATGCCTGACGTGTCGCCATAGAACTGCCCGCCTCGAACTTCGGCAGAATGTCGTCCAGATTGACCGGCAGTTTCCCCGCCGCGGCGTCCCGCAACTGCTGCGCAAGCTCCGGGTATGCCTGTGCGTATTTGTCGAATTGCCTGTTCCACGCCGCCTCGACCTTTTTGCCCTTCTCCACCGCTTTTCGCGTATGCGCAAGCGCCTCTTCAGGAACATAAAAACTCTTTTCCGGGTCCCAGCCGAATTGCTGCTTAATCAGTTTGATTTCGTCATCGCCCAGCGGCGCACCGTGCGATTCAGCCGTGTCGTGCTTGTTCGGGCTGCCGTATGCAATATGAGTTCGTATCTTTATCATTGTCGGGCGATTTTTCTCTTTCTTCGCTCTCCGCAGAGCCTTCTCGAATGATTCCATATCATTCCCTTCCCCGCCGACAACTATCACGTTCCACCCGTACGCCTTATACCGTTTCGCTACGTCCTCCGTAAATGAAAGCTCCGTCTCGCCGTCGATGGTGATATGATTATCATCGTAGATGACGATAAGATTATTCAGCCCCAAATGTCCCGCCAATGAACTCGCCTCCGATGTAATACCCTCCTGCATACATCCGTCGCCCGCTACCGTATATATCTTGTAGTCGATAATATCGAATCCCTCCCTGTTGAAGTAGCCGGCCAGATACTTCTGTGCTATTGCCATCCCCACAGAATTGGATATCCCCTGCCCCAGCGGCCCGGTCGTAACCTCAATACCTAATTTCGGCTCGCATTCCGGATGGCCCGGCGTCTTGCTGCCCCACTGCCGGAAGTTCTTCAAATCATCGAGGCTCATATCGTAGCCCGTCAGGTAAAGCAGCGAATACAGCAGCATACTGCCGTGCCCCGCCGACAGCACAAACCGGTCGCGATTATTCCACAGCGGATTGGCCGGATTAAACTTCAGGTGTTTGGTCCACAGTATATACGCCGCCGGCGCCATTCCCATCGGCATTCCCGGATGACCCGACTTGGCCTTTTGCACCGCCTCTGCCGACAGCAGCCTGATTGTTTGAATGCACTTTTCATCGAGTTCCGACAGCCCCGGATTTTTTATAGACGCGTCCATTTATCAATTTCCTCAAAACAAGGGTTTCCGAATACCTTTTCGCTCACAAAACAAGGCTGATAGGATACCTCTAAACCCCCGTTTTAGCAAGTTTTTTTATCGCCCCTTGAAACTACCGTCATTTATTGAAGGGCGAAGCAGAGGCTTCATAATTTAATGTTGGACTGTTAAATGTTTTCTGATATATAAGTTTGCGCACTACGGAAAAGGACAAGCAATGAAAAAATATACTTTCACTGCATTTTTAATTTTTTCAATAGCAGTATCTGTATATGCCTCACCAGAGCCCGACTCGGATGGCGATGGACTTTCGGATTTTCAGGAAATTCATAAGTATTTTACAGACCCTGACAAACGCGACACTGATGGCGATGGCATTCCCGACGGAGACTGGCAGGAACGGCGGGAATATACGTATACAATCCGCATAGTAGTCAAAGTTATGCGTCCCTGTAATACCGCTGTTGTGAACGATAATTATCAGGACGCCAGAGTGCTCTCGGAGACAAAAGACTATGTCGAGCTGGAGGTCGTCCACTACCCATTTAATACAAACGCAGAGACAATTCGGGGAAAGGCGGACTGGAAAGAGCAGCCTGAAGGTGTAAAACATTACCTTGAGCCTGGAATAACAACCAACTGGGATGAAAAACTGCGAAAAGATATTATCGAGGCACTTGAGGCTGACAATATCCATCTGGAAAAGCTGACAGATAAAGAAGCAGTTGAACGCGTATCATCGTGGCTTATGAAAAGAGCCAGATACCTTGATAAGGTTTTCACCACTTATTACGTCTATTATCCTGACGGTCATCCTAAAATCTATCCTGGGCTGGAAAGTGCTTTTGAGCAGGAGTTTGGCCGTGATAAGGCAAATTACAACTGGACGATTGACGGGCATTTCGACCACGAGCTGCTCGGCAAAGGGATGTTCTATAACAAAACGCACGGCTCCTGCACCTCCTTTGCGGTGTATTTGACAACTGTGCTTCGAGCCATCGGCATACCGACCCGAATGGTTCTTGCAATTCCAATAGCAGATTCCTCCGACCCTAATCAGATACAGTTGGTTAAAAAAACCATTTCAAATAATAAGGTTCGCCAGACACTGCTTGATGCTTTGAAAGATTTGAAAGGCTTTACGGCACATACCTTCAATGAGGTCTATGTCGGCAGACGATGGTGCCGGCTTAGTTACAGCAAACTTGGGCAAAATATTTACGGAGAAGGGGCTATGGGATTATTGACGCATATAAACACGTTTGCAGATTTAAGCGATGCAAACCTTGCCGCAACGTGGGGACTGCGGTACGGAAAAGGAAAACGTGATTCGATATTCAGGTACAGCAACCCTTATATAACAACTGATGTTGCTGACCGGCTTGGATTACACTGCAATACCAACCAAATGAATATCGAACAAAAAGGGGCAAGAATGAGTCAAGAGTAAGGGAAAAACACGCTCAGCGTAATCTTGCCCTATTTGTTTTCCAAACCTCGTTGGACTATAATCAATACATCTATGATTAAAAGACAGAAAGTTTTTATAACCGGCCGCGTGCAGGGCGTCGGGTTTAGACCCGCCGTGTATCGGATAGCCCGCCAACTGGGGCTTACAGGCTTCGTCTATAACGACACAAAAGGCGTAACTATCGAAATTCAGGGCGAATATAACAATGTCGCACAGTTTTTACCCACCCTCGAATCGGATAAACCGCCAATGGCGGAAATAAAATCCTGCGAGGCGGCTGAAATACCTCCCGTAAAGGCCGAGGACAATTTTCTCATCAAGACCAGTAAATCGCAGGGCGCGACGCTTTCGCAGGTAACTGTTGATATTGCCCTCTGTAAAGATTGCCTTGCGGAGATGAACGATAAAAACGACTTTCGTTATCGCTACCCCTTCATAAACTGCACAAACTGCGGCCCGAGATACTCGATAGTAAAAAACATTCCTTACGACAGGCCCAACACCACAATGTCGGCCTTCAAGATGTGCAAAAAATGCGCCGCTCAATACAAAGACCCCGCAGACCGCCGTTTTCACGCCCAGCCTGTCGCCTGCGGCGCCTGCGGCCCAAAAGTCTGGCTGACCAACAGTATAGGAAAACCAATACAAACCCTGCACCGCTCTGGTGCAGGGCAAAAACAAACCGATAAAGCAATCGCCGAAACTGCGAAAATGCTGCTGGCAGGAAAAATCGTGGCGATAAAAGGCGTCGGCGGATTCTACCTTGCCGTCGATGCCCTCAACGATAAGGCGGTAAAAAGACTGCGCCGGCGGAAAAAAAGAGACCACAAACCCTTTGCGCTAATGACCGACTCTATTGAGAAAATAAAACAATATGCCCTCGTGAGCGACCACGCCGAACAAATCCTCAAAAGCCCGCAGGCCCCCATCGTCCTACTGCCAAAAAAGAAAGAATCGGTGGGGTTGCGACCCCACCCTACAATAGCGCCGTCGGTCGCCGAAGGCGTCAACACCTATGGCTTTATGCTCTGCTATGCACCGCTGCACTATTTGCTGTTTGCAGAGGGGCTGGAAGTTTTGGTGATGACCAGCGGCAATATCGCCGACGAGCCGTTAATCTGCAAAAATAAGACTGCTCTGGAAAAATTGGGCGGTGTTGCCGATGCCTTCCTGATGCACGACCGCGAAATCTATCGTCCTGTCGATGATTCGATTGTGCATTTTATCACCGATGAGCCTGTGCCGCTGAGACGCTCAAGAGGTTATGTCCCCTCACCTGTTTTCACTGAGAGTAAATGCCGGCACAACATTTTTGCCGCCGGCAGCGACCTCAAAAACACATTCTGCTTCGCCAAACAAAATTCGATAGTGAGCTTGTCGAACTATCAGCTTATATGCAGCGAACACATCGGCGACCTTGAAGATGCCGAGGTCTACCATCACTACATCAATTCAATCGAACACCTGCGAAAATTGTTTGAAGTCGAACCGAAAATCGTTGTCTGCGACCTTCACCCCGGCTATTTATCGACTCAATACGCCCGAATGTGGCACGGGCTTCAAGCCCGTGAAGACACGGCCAAGATGGCCGTGCCACGGAACAAAATCATTCAAGTCCAGCATCACTGGGCCCACATCGCCTCCGTTTTGGCCGAACACAATCTCACAGGTCCGGTCATCGGCCTCGCCGCCGACGGCACCGGCTACGGAACAGATGCCGCAATCTGGGGCTGCGAATGTTTAATCGCCTCGCTCGATAGTTTCGAGCGGTTCGGCCATTTGGCCTATTACACCCTGGCCGGCGCAGATAAGGCAGGCAAAGAAGCGATAAGACCGCTGTTGGGGCTGCTGAAAAAAACCTATGGTGCCGACTTCAAACCGGAAAAATTCCGTTGGCTGCTTGAGCGAATCGAGCCGGACAAGAACAAACTGAATATCATAAACGACCAGCTTGAAAAACAAATTAACACCGTTGAAACATCAAGTTTAGGCCGCGTTTTTGATGCGGTTGCAGCTATGATTGGCCTCGGCAGCTTCAATCACTTCGAGGCACAATTGCCGATGGCTCTCGAAGCAATCGCCGCCGAAAATATCGAAGAGCATTACGATTTCGAACTTATCAATAATACAGGCAAACCATTACAGCTTGTTTTGAGTAGTATGATAAGGCAGTTAATTGACGATATTCGCAAGGGCGTGGAAAATAAAATCATCGCAGCGAAGTTTCATAACTGCCTCGCCGCAGCTTTGGTCGAGATGGCTAAACGTGCAAGAGAAAGCACAAAGTTAGATACGGTCGCACTCAGCGGCGGCGTGTTTTGCAACAGGTATTTGGCGAACCATACGATTAAATCATTGAATAAGAACGGCTTTTGCGTATTATTTCATAGGGATGTCCCGGCCAATGACGGCGGTATATCCCTCGGCCAGGCGGCAATAGCCGCAAATTTGGTGAGTCGAGTCACAAACCATTAACAAGGGATGAGCAACGAATTATGTGTTTGGCAATACCGGCAAGAATAGTTGAATTGGAAGCCGACAATGCGGTCGTCGATGCTATGGGCAACCGTTGGCAGGCTAAGACCACCCTCCTGCCCCAGGCAAAATTAGGCGACCTCGTGCTCGTCCACGCAGGCTTTGCCATCTCAACCGTTGACGAAGAAGAAGCCAAAAAGACGTGGGAGCTTTTCGAAGAAATAGACAATTTTCAGAAAACACAAAACAAAATCTCAGGATAATTTCAAAATTTTATGCTCGAGCGGATTAACAAAGCACGCGATTTAATGCAGTCAGCCTGCGAAAAGCTGGGCAGGCAGATTAACATAATGGAGGTCTGCGGCACACACACCGTCTCCATATTCCGAAACGGCATAAGAACAATACTTCCCGCAGGACTAAAACTTCTCACCGGCCCAGGCTGTCCCGTCTGCGTCACCGACCAGGGTTACATCGACCTCGTCCTGCAACTGGCCGACCGAAAAGACTGCCTTATCGCCACCTACGGCGATATGATTCGCGTCCCCGGCAAAAAAGGCTCGCTCGAAACAAGACCGAGTTCGAATGTCCGCGTGATAATGAGCAGTGAAGACGCCCTGAAACTGGCAAAAGACAATCCCCAAAAAATAGTGGTTTTTATTGCTGTCGGCTTTGAAACCACCGCACCAGCCACCGCTGTCGTGGTAAAAGAGGCCGCCCAGCAAAATATCGAAAACTTCTGCATACTCAGCGGCCATAAACTGGTTGTGCCGGCGATGCGGGCGCTGCTTTCGGCCAAAAATCATAACATAGACGCATTCCTCTGCCCGGGACACGTCAGTGCCATAATCGGTTCTGACGCCTTTATAGAAATTGCAGAAAACTTTCATCGGCCCTGTGTGGTCGCAGGTTTCGAGCCGATTCAGGTAATCGAAGGCCTTGCTGAAATCTGCCGACAGCTCGCCGACAACCAGGCCGAAGTCAAATCCGTATACGCCGCCGTCGTAACAAACAAGGGCAACATCACCGCTCAAAAAATAATCGCAGATTGTTTCGAGCCGGCGGACGGCCTATGGCGAGGTCTGGGAAAAATAGAAAAAAGCACCCTCAAACTAAGAGACGAATATAGTCGCTTCGACGCCTTCAGGCGATTCAGCCTGACCGAGACCCCCACAGAAGAGTTGGGCGGTTGCCGATGCGGCCTGGTCCTGTGCGGCTTGATAATACCCCCGCAATGCCCCCTCTTTGGAAAAATCTGCACACCCACCGAACCTGTCGGCCCCTGTATGGTAAGCTCAGAAGGCGCCTGCGCCGCCTGGTTCAAGTATGGCCGAGGTAAATAGTGGAGCCAAAAGCAGAAACCAAAAAGGTATTATTAGCACACGGCGGGGGCGGCCAGCTTACCGATGAGCTAATCCGCCGACACATCCTGCCGAGGTTCAAAAATAAAACCCTCGCAGAACTGGCCGACTCCGCAAAACTTAATCTCGACAGCAGGTCAGTCTGCTTTACAACCGATAGTTACGTCATCAAACCGCTCTTCTTTAATGGCGGGGACATCGGAAAACTCGCCGTCTGCGGAACGATAAACGATTTGGCAGTGGCCGGCGCAAAACCGGTTGCTCTGGCGCTTTCACTGATTATCGAAGAAGGCCTTGAATTTGAACTGCTGGAAAAAATCCTCGACAGCATAAGCAAAACCGCAAGACAAAATAACGTTAATATTGTCACCGGAGACATCAAAACAGTCGAAACCGGCGCCGCAGATAAGATTTTTATAAACACCGCCGGCATAGGCATTCGGATTGCCGAACTTGGATTTAACAAAATCAAGGTCGGCGACAAAATCATCATCAGCGGCACTATCGGCGACCATGGTATGACCATTCTCTCGCAGCGGGAAGGGATTAAATTCCAGTCGCCGCTCAAAAGCGACTGCGCCGCCCTTGCAAAACTCACCGGCCGGCTGCTTCAAAACGTCAACGGCATAAAATTTATGCGTGACCCCACACGCGGGGGACTCGCCGCAACCCTCAACGAGATTTCAAAAAGCACCGGCCTGAGCATCGAAATAAACCAGCCCGCCATTCCCGTCACGCCGACTGTGCAGGCCGCCGCCGACATACTCGGCCTCGATGTGCTGAACACCGCAAATGAAGGCAAATTCGTTGCCGTCGTCTCGCCGCAGTCCGCTGATAAATGCCTGCGAATCTGCAAAAAAAACACGCTCGGCAAAAAAGCGAGCATAATCGGCACCGTTATAAAAACGCACGATACCCCCGCCGTGGAAATGATTACCCGTATCGGCGGCAAAAGAATCGTCCCTATGCCCTATGGCCGCGAACTGCCGAGGATTTGTTGATGCACGAACTCACAATAGCGCAAAGCCTGCTCGATGCAATCTCCGCTGAAGCGGCAAAACAAAACGCCAAACCCGTCTGGGCCAAAATAAGTTGCGGAGCCTTCGACGCCGTCAACGATGAGGCCCTGCGTTTCGCCTTCGAGACGGTCGCAAAAGGAACGTCCTGCGAAGACTTAAAGCTCGAAATAGAGCATAAACCGATGCAGGGACAATGCAAAAATTGCAGCCAGACTTTCATCATCGACCCAGCCTCCATAAAATGCCCCAAATGCGGCAGCGAGGATTTCGAACTGCTTTCCGATGCCTCTTTGCTGCTGGAACAAATAGAATTTCAGACGGAGCAATAAAATGAAAGTCAATATCGGCAAAAAAATACTCACCACAAACGAGGAATACGCCGCAAAAAACAGGCAAATCCTGTCTGAAAAGAAAAAGTTTTGCCTCAATATGATATCGTCACCCGGCTCAGGCAAAACCACAATCCTCTCAAGGACGATAACCGGGCTGAAAGGCAAAATCAAAATCGGCGTCATCGAAGGTGACATCCAGACCGATATAGACACCCAAAGAATAATGGCAACCGGCGCACCGGCTGTCCAGCTCAACACCGATGGCGCCTGCCACCTCTCGGCAATTCAGGTAAACGCCGCCTTAAAAAAACTGCCGCTGGACGGCCTGGATTTGATTTTCATAGAAAACGTGGGCAACCTCGTCTGCCCGTCGGCCTTCGAGCTCGGTGAAAATGCCAAAATAGTTGTGCTTTCGGTTGCCGAAGGCGATGACAAGCCCGCAAAATACCCCGCCATTTTTGCAAAATCAAAAGTGCTTCTGATAAACAAGATTGATTTGCTCAAAACCGCAGGCCAGGTCGATTTCGATATCGAGCGAGCAAAAACCGATGCCCGCAGACTGAACAGGAATATCGAGATTTTCCCCATTTCCGCCAGAACCGGCGAAGGCTTCGCCGACTGGTGCAATTGGCTGTTAAAATCCGTAAAAAACCCGTAACGCCAAAATCTACACGACCTGCGGCGGCGGAACAGGCTGGATAGTTTCTCCCGCGAACACATCGAACTGCGGCCCGAACTGACGGAGGTAATAAACCGAATATGCCCGTGCGAAAACAAGTATCGGTAAAAATAGCACTGTGCCAAGATACGGTATCATCATTATGCAGCACGCACAGCAGCACGTTATGCAGATAGCCGCAATTACGATTACACTGACAGCCATTCCTATAACCATTTGGAAAAGCACATACAGCGCAAAGGCGCCTTTCCTGCCGCCCAGCAACTGCAAAAATTCACGCCACCCCTCGACACAGCTTGTAGTTCGCAGAAACATTATCGGCACAACAAAATCAATCGTGAATTTGCGCACAAGCATCAAACAAATTATTACAACAAAAAACAGCAGCGCCAGCAGGACAATGCTCGCCACAAGCATTAGATTAAGACCGTCACCGGATTTCGCCGCCACTAAAACAATGAGCAAAATTATCGGCAGAATAAACATCCCCGTTACAACGGTCCCGATGATACCAAGAACAACCCTGAACAAAAACAAGCTGTTTGCGTGCTCCCGGAATTTATGCCACGGCGACTTGACCTCGTCTTTATTCATCGCCACGCAGTGCAGAAACATAAACTCCCCCCGGCTCCTTATCCACGCCATAACCAGCGCCAATGCTATTATCAAAACGCCGCCGCCTATTATTAGCGGTAAAACCCACACAATGTTATTCAAAATAAATTCTTTCGCCTGTCCCACAACCTCTCCGGGATGAATACCCCCGTGGTCCCGACCCCGGTAAGGATTTGGAAATCCGCCTGAAAACAAATACGCCAGCCACGCACAGAATCCGATATTAAACCACCTCGCCAAATCGAACGGCTTAAAAAGCATCTGCTTCACCCGCTCGATTGCAGGAGCTATCGGGTCGATTACGCTTATATGTTGTGGTTCGTTTGTCATAAGATAAGCCCTCCGAGATAAATCAGCCAGTTAACAAAAATCGCCGCCGCTATCGCCGCCGACAAAAAAAGATTGATCCTGCCGGCCTTTCCCGATGCGGCAAATATCCTGTATGGAATCTGCATACAGACAAAACCGAATATCAGCGGCCCGCAGTAATGAAACGCCGTCGCACGATGAAAATCGCCGTGCGCAAGCGAGCAAAAAGACCGGCTCAGCCCGCACAAAGCGCATTTTACACCCACCGCCTCGTATAAAAAGCAGTGCACCGGACACCCCACGCCAAAAAGTCGTATCCCGTCGTCGCAGGCCTGAAAAACCAGCGACGCCGCCACGATAACAACGCAAAGCAAAAGTATTACCTTATGATGCACTTTTCCCTCTCCGCAAAAACCCCGCAAACATAACCGCCGGCGCATTTGCATCGCAACTTTCCATATCAGTACCCTTTCAATAAATTGTTCAAGGATTCATTTCTTTCTGTAAAGACCTTTCTTCCTGATATATTCCTCAACCGCAGGATGCAGCATATCGCCCACACTCAGACCCGCCGCCAGCCTGTTTCGTATCTCGCTGCTGCTCACATCTACCAGTGGCGTCTTAATCACATTCCGCCGAAGCTTCTCGACACGACCTGTACCCAGAACGTTCTCAAGCCCGCCAAAATCCGGTGCCCCGCAGCCGCCCCTGTACATCACCGCCAGATTGCAAATATCAATCAGCTCCTCAATTTTATACCAGTGCGCCAACTCGTCAATGCCGTCTGCGCCGAGCAGCCAGTAGATTGCCGCCTGCTCACCATACTCGGACTGAAAATATTTTACCGTCTCGATTGTATAACTTAGCTTCGGCTTTTTCAGCTCGTAATCGCTCGCCTCGAACTTTTCGTTCCCCGCAATCGCCAGTCTTATCATTTTCAGCCTGTCATCGTCTCCCGCCTGCGGCGAAAGAATCTTTAACGGCGAACGCTTCGCAGGCACAAATATCACCTTCTCGGCCTCGATACGCTCCGCCGCATAAGCAGCCACAGCCGTATGACCCGAATGTATCGGGTCGAACGTCCCGCCGAACAATGCTATCGCTCTTTCCGCCATAAGATAACCATCATAAACCACGCAAATCCTTCTGTAAAACAGCGAATAACAAATTTTTTATTAAGTATTTTCAAAATTCGGACGATAAAAATTTATATATAGCTGTTAACTCTCTTATAAAAATAAAAATTTCTTATATCCGAAAGGAGATATAATGGCGAAAAAGAAAAAAGCCAAAAAGAAAACTGCCAAGAAAAAAAAGAAATAGCATAACATCCAGCCGTGAATTAAAGCTACAAACGTTTATGCGAAAACGAAAGGCTCTCCGAAGTTTGGGGAGCCTTTTGTTTCTTGCCCCATTCCTCGAAAATCGCATCCTTGCATTCAGCCACAGTTTTCTTATACTGTTATTTATATTTAGCCCCCGGTTTTACCGGGGGTTTTCCGTCATTCCCGCGCAGGCGGGAATCCATTTGCGAAATACGAACAGAATATAAAATGGACTACTTCGCCTACAAAAACGGTAAACTCTTCGCCGAATCTGTGCCGGTCGATAAAATCGCCGCCAAACTCGGCACACCCGCCTACATCTACAGCAAAGCCACCTTCGAAACCCACCTGCAGAAAATCCAGCAGGCCTACCGCGCTCTCGACACCACCATCTGCTACTCCGTCAAGGCCTGCAGCAACATTAACATCCTCAAATTCCTCGCTCGCTCCGGCAGCGGCTTCGACATCGTCAGCGGCGGCGAACTCTACCGCGCCAAGCAGGCCGGCGCTGACCCCGCCAAAATCGTCTACGCAGGCGTCGGTAAAACCGACACAGAAATCATCGAGGCCCTAAAGGCCGGCATCGGCTACTTCAATATCGAATCGGAGGAAGAGCTGGATAACCTAATCCGCCTCACAAAAAAAACCAGAATCGCAAAAACCAAACTGCCCAAAGCCGCCCTTCGCGTCAACCCCGACGTCGACCTAGGCGCTCACGCCTACACCACCACAGGCAAATTGGAAACCAAGTTCGGCATCGACATCGCTCGCGCCGCAAAGGTCTTCGCCGACTACGGCAAAAATAAATTTGTCCGGCTTTGTGCAATCCACCTGCATCTCGGCTCAGCAGGCCACACCGTCGCACCTTACGCCGAAGCCATACAAAAAGTCCTGTCCCTCATTGACCGGCTCCGCAGCGATGGCTTCACAATCGAGGCCCTCGACCTGGGCGGCGGATACGGCGCCGACTACACTACCTCGCAGTCCCCCACCGCTGCTGATTATGCCGCCGTCATCGTCCCCCTGCTCAAAAGCAAAAACCTAAAGCTCATCCTCGAACCCGGCGCATCCATCGCCGCCAACGCCGCTATCCTGCTGACAAAGGTCCTATATATAAAGACCAGCGGCTCGAAAAAATTCATCATCGTCGACGCTGGTATGAACGACCTCATTCGCCCGCCGCTCTACGGCGCCTTCCATTTTATCTGGCCGGCCAAAGTGAATAAGGAATTTGTCCCGCCCAAACGCGATAAGGACCTGCAAATGCCCGGCTCAGAAATCGTCGATATTGTCGGCCCAATCTGCGAATCCGCCGACTTCTTTGCAAAGGACCGTTCGCTTCCGCCGGTCAGACGCGGCGATTTGCTTGCCGTCTTCACCGCCGGCGCCTATGGCTTTTCTATGAGCAGCAACTACAACTCCCGTCGCCGTCCCCCTGAAGTCCTCGTCACCGGCTCTAAATTCAAAATCATCCGCAAACGCGAATCCTGCAAAGATTTGACTTCTCTGGAAGAATAATCTTACCTGTCATTCCTGCGCCAAGCAGGAATCCAGATATTTATCCGCTGTCCTGCCGGCAGACTTACCCCCCACAACCGGCCGAAGCAATCTATCCATCTTTTATCAACCATTTACCGGCTGCTTTTCACCTTTTCCAAAATATTGTCCATAACCACCACAAGAAATATATGCATGTAAGCAACGATGCAAGAAAGATAACAAGAACGTAAATCCAGCGTGGTATTTTCTTGATCCAAGTCCATCTCCTCCAGCATTTTCCAGTAGCATTCTCATGCTCCTTTTTTGTTTTGAAAAGCTTTGCACGTATATTTGCTTCAACACTTTTGAAGCATTCGATTGAAATAGCCCATAGTACATTATGAACTTCTATCAAAGAATACAAACGTCTCACCAAGTCGTTCCAAGTATCCAAATCGATATGACCACACCAATTTGCGTGTAGCCACCTATCGGTATCATCAATCCAAGCAGTACCTTCCTTTATGAAATCGACCCGATCACATGAAATGTTGCCTTTCATGCCCTGGGCAAACTGAGTGAAGAATTCCTTTGCATTAAGACATTCCCCTTCAAAAATTTTTCCAATCTGGTTGCGTTGCTTATAGGAGAGATTATTTATCCGTGAATAGAGAACTGTTGCAAGGGCAAGGTGTGCAAGGTTTGCCACACGGTTGATTCTTGGGTTATCAGTAATTGTTTCCCATTCAGAAGGTAACCTTGGGAGTGAAATAATTTCGTCTCTCTGAGTACCCTGACCTGACCCCCGAAAACTGTACCATTGCGGATTAGAGGGTATCCGATAACATTATTCGGTTTTTTAGTGAAAGGGATACCCAAATGAAACGCAAGTATCATACAGCA
>Ga0315276_10000530_pt1 | contig 33071 bp, 28 predicted proteins | sample YL17G05_0_MG_FD_204542 | JGI IMG/M metagenome (GOLD analysis project Ga0315276, IMG submission 204542) | Sediment microbial communities from Yellowstone Lake, YNP, Wyoming, USA - YL17G05_0 | ecosystem: Environmental > Aquatic > Freshwater > Lake > Sediment | place: USA: Wyoming | collected... | reverse complement strand
GCGCTCCCAAGGCTTCGATTCCCGCCTGGCCAACTTCAGCCGCTTCCGATGGAGCGAAGTCGCGCAGACGCTTCGCCGGCTCCGCCCAGGGGTCCTGGGGATCTCCCTTTTCACCTTCAACCGGGGCGCCGCGGTGAAGATCTCCCGGGTGGCCCGCGCGGTGGATCCCGGGATCTTCGTGGTGGCGGGGGGGCCTCACGCCACCCACCTCGCCGAGCATGTCCTTTCCCGCAACCCCTGCATCGACGCCGTGGCGGTGGGTGAAGGAGAGGCGACCATGCTCGATCTTTCCAGGACCCTCGCCGCCGGAGGGGACCCCGGCAGCGTGGCCGGCCTGGTCCTGAGGACTCCCCGGGGCCTGCGCCGCACCGGGGAGCGTCCGCCCATCCAGGACCTGGACCTGCTGCCCCATCCGGCGGCCCACTTCGAGAGCATCGGCGTGGACCGGTACGCCCAGCTCGAGTTTCTCATCACCTCCCGGGGGTGCCCGGGACGCTGCACCTTCTGCTCAACGCCGGAGTTCTGGGGCGCACGATTGAGATACCGGAGCCCGGAGCATGTCCTCGACGAGCTACGCCTCCTGCAGGAGCGGTTCGGCCACGTCACCGTCTCCTTCCGGGACGACACCTTCACGGCGGACAAGAAGAGGACCCTCTCCCTCTGCAGACGGATCATCGGCTCGGGCCTCCACCTTCTCTGGGACTGCCAGTCCCGGGTGAACGCCGTCGACGAGGAGCGCCTCCTCTGGATGCGCCGCGCCGGGTGCCAGCACATCCAGTACGGAGTGGAATCGGGCTCCGAGTCCGTCCTGGGCGAGCTGAACAAGGGCATCCGGATGGAGCAGACCGTGAAGGCCTGCGATCTGACCCGCCGTGTCGGAATGGATCTCTCCATCTACCTGATCACCGGCACCCACGGCGAGACGGCCAGGGACGTCGCTGCGACCCTGCGCCTGATCCGGCGGGTCCGGCCCCACGACGGAATCGTCTCGCCGCTGGTGGTCTATCCGGGGACGGCCCTCTATCAGGAGACCAAGCGGAGAAAGGGCTGTGACGATTCCATCTGGGAGCGTTCCCGCATGGAAGGGCTCCTGGCCCGGGACGATCCCGAGAGCATCCTGGCCTACCGGCAGGTGGACGCCGCGCTCAGGGCTGCGGCCGCCTCCAGCGCCTACAGCCTCGAAGAGTTGGAAGAGCACAGGCGGCGGGTGGGTCCCTTCACCGCCCCCATTCTCTCGCTGGGGGAGGCCTTCGAGGTCGCGGGGGACCGGCAACGGGCCGCCCGGGAGTACGGGGAGATCCTGTCCGGCAATCCCTCGAGCCTCTGGGGCCACCTCCGGCTGGGGAACCTGGCGGAGAGCGACGGTGATCCGGAAACGGCGGCCTCCCACTACCGGAGCGCCGTGGCCGCCGTCCCCCGGTACCACCTGGCCCATTCGCTCCTGGGATCGGCCCTGAGGCGGATGCGGCGGAATGGGGATGCTGAGAAGGAGTTCCTCAGGGCCTTGGAACTCTATCCCAGCGATCGCATCGCCTGCCGCGGGCTAAGCCTCCTGCGCCGGGCGGTGACAGGGCCTCCCGCGCGGATCCCCTCCTTCCGGAGGAAGCCGGGCGACAGCCTCACCGCGAGCCCTTCGCGGCCCTCGTTCCTCCAGCATCCCATCCCCGATGGCCAGCCCTTCCGCCGCGACGTCGGCTCCTGAACGCCATGGCCCGGTCTTCCCGCCCCATCATCCTCATCGCCGGAGCCGAAGACGAGGGCCTGCGGCTGGATCGGTTCATCCGGCAGCGTAGCGGCGTGCTGTCGCGGATACGGGCCCGGGATCTGCTGGCGGCGGGAGGAATCACCGTCAACGGCCGGAGAGTGAAGGTCGCCTCGCGGACCCTCCGGACCGGCGATCGCGTCGAGATCTTCCCGCTTCCCGATGAGCGGCGATCGGGCCCGCCTCCCGGGGTGGAGCCGTTCCGGGTGGTCCACGAGGACCCGGCCGTCATCGTGGTCGACAAGGCACCCGGGGTACTGGTGCAGCCCACTCCCCAGGGGGACCGCGGCACTCTTCTCGATCTTCTGGCGCGCCACTTGAAGAAGCGGAGCCCGGAAGGAAGGACGGCGTATCTTGGCCTCCTCCACCGGATCGACCGGGAAACTTCAGGGCTTCTTCTCTTCTCCCGCCGGGGCTCGGCCAACCGGATCCTGGCCGAGCAGTTCCGTGCGCACACGATCACCCGGGAATACCGGGCGCTGGTGCGGGGAGAGGTGACAACCGACTCGGGCACCATCACCGAGCGCCTCGTCCGGTCAGGCCCTGGAGCCCGCCGCGCGCCGGGAGGATCCGGGGGAAGAGGGAAAAGCGCCGTGACCCACTACCGGGTCCTGGAACGGTTCGGCCCCGCGACCCTCCTGGCGGTGACCCTGGAGACGGGAAGGACCCACCAGATCCGGATCCATCTGGCCGGCCGGGGACATCCGGTGGTGGGGGACAAGATCTATGGATCCCAGGGACGGTTTCCGAGACACCCGCTGCTGGATTCTTTCCCGCGGCAGGCCCTGCACGCCGCCCGTCTCGGATTCACCCACCCCCTCACGGGGCAGTGGCTTCTCTTCGAGTCCCCGGTGCCGGGGGATTTCGCCGGATTACTGGAGGGATTGAGGAAAGGCCCGCCAGGCGCTTCATCCGACGGCAGGACCGGTCACTGAATTGGAGAGCGTACCGATCCCCGCGATGGTGACCTCCACCCTGTCGCCCGGGGCCAGGGGGCCGATTCCGGCGGGGGTCCCCGTGGCGATGAGATCGCCGGGGAACAGGGTCATCACCCGCGATACGAACGCCACCAGAAAGGCGGGAGGGAAGATCAGTTCCCGGGTCCGGGAGCTCTGGCGGATCCTTCCGTTCACGCTCCCCGTAATGGCCAGGTCTGAAGGATCCAGATCGGTCTCGATCCAGGGACCGAAGGGAGCGAAGGTGTCGAACCCCTTCGCCCGGGTGAACTGTATCTCGCGGTCCTGGATCTCGCGGGCGGTCACGTCGTTGAAGCAGGTATAACCCAGAATCGCGGCGGCGGCTTCCGCCACGGCCAGGTGGCGCGCCTTCCGACCGATGACGACGGCCAGTTCCGCCTCGTGGTCCACCCTTCCCACACCGGCCGGCAGGAGGATGGACTCGCCGTGCGCCAGCGCCGCAGAGGGGGGCTTCAGGAAGATGAGGGGCTCCGAGGGGAGGGACTTTCCGCGCTCCCGGGCATGGTCCCGGTAATTGAGCCCCACCGCCACGATTTTTCCGGGACGGCAGGGAGTCAGGAATGCCGCCTGCTCGACTCGAACCGGAGGGGCCGCCTCCTTCCGATCTTCCAGGGAGTCCTCCGGAAAGGGCAGGAGGTGACTCCCTTCCAGCCTCCCGGTCATGGGTCTTCCCTCGATGAGAAACCGGGCAATCCGCACCAGAAGGCCCTCCAGGAGGATTCGAAGGCCTCCCTATACCAGAGGTGGGCGATCCCTGCAAGGACCGGATGCGATCTTAATCGCGGGCGAAGATGAAGTAGGAAGAATAAGAGGAGCCTGAGGGGCTGGAGCCCCTTGCCGGGACGACCTCCGCGAGGGTGAACCCTTCCCGGCTCCAGGCCTCCAGCAATTCCTCGATCACCCGGGTCCCATTCCCGTCCAGGTTTTCCCCCTCGACCCGGACCACCTTGTACTCCCGTTTCTTCGCGACCGGGGAGGATGCGGTCGCTTCCCGAGGGGCGCCCGGGGCCGGGGCGGTCGGATCCTGAGGGACCTTCAGCGCCATCGTCCGGGCTCCCGCGCCGGGATCGACCCGCGGGACTGGCGCCGGCGGTGGCGCCTCCACCGCCGGAGGGGAAGCGGAGGCTGCCTTGAGCCTCGGCGTCTCGCCTCCCTCCGCCGGCTCTTCCGCGGGGAGCAGGATTCCCAGCACCCGGAAGGCAAAGAACAACTGGTAGACGAGCAGCGTCGTGAGATTGGAATTCCTGGCCGCCTGCTCCATGCTGCTTTCACCGGACTCGAGGAAAAGAAGAAGGGATTCCTCCTCCTTTCCAAGGTGAACGTCCTTCAGCAGCTCCCGGAAGCCGGGCACCAGCCGGTAGGGAATCCGGATTTCTCCCGCTCCTTTTCTCAGGACGGACCACTTCTGCACGCGCCTCAATCCCGCGAGAAAGATCTCGGCGGTGGAGATTCTCAGCGTGATCACCTCGCCGGAAGGGAGAGGTCCCGCCTCGAAGCGGTAGGCGCCTTCCCCCCAGGAGAAAACGGAGAAGACGATCTCCTTCACCTGCTCCCGGACCCATCGGGGGAGTTCGGAGGCGGGCAGAAAGCCCGATTCCACCAGGATGGTCCCGAGACGCTTTCCGGGGCGGATTATCGAGGAGGCCTCTTCCAGCTGCTCCCGCTTGACCAGACCACGGGTCAGGAGGAGTTCTCCGAGACGGTCGTCCGGATCCTTGGAGGCCGCGAAGACGATTCTCCCCTTCTCAAGATAGATGGACTTCTCCAGCCCGCCTCCCTGAAGGGTCAGGACTCCCGTCGCCCCGTTCCGGCAGAGAGCGGAGAGCACTTCGCAAGGACTTGTGTCCGAGAGGTTTCCGCGGCTCGGGACGGGATTCGGCATCGTCCTCCCGTGCGGGCAGGCTGCCCGGGGGCTCTTCGAGGCGTTCAATATAGGTCGGGGAGAACGGATGTCAAAGGAAGCGATGCGGGCTACTTGGCCCTTTCCAGATACTTCCCTTCCGCCGTATCCACCCGCACAACTTCCCCCTCCGAGATGAACTGGGGGACCTGCACGACGAGACCCGTTTCCAGGGTGGCGGGCTTGGCGGAGTTGGTGGCGGTGGCGCCCCTGATACCGGGGTCGGTGGAGACGACTCTCAGGTCGACCGTGATGGGCATCTCGATGCCCACCGGACTCCCATCGTTGAACTCCACCTTCACCTTGATGTTCGGGGTCAGGTAGTAGACATTGTCCCCGAGTGTCTCATCGGTCAGGCTGAACTGTTCGTAGCTCTCGGTGTTCATGAAGTGGTAATCGTTTCCCTCCTTGTAGAGGAACTCCACTTCGTGCTGCTCCAGGCTGGCCCTTTCCACCCGGTCCTCGGACCGGAACCGGTATTCCAGGCTGTTGCCGGTCCTGAGATTGCGGAGCTTCACCTGCACCATCCCCCGCCAGTTTCCCGGGGTGAGGTGCTGCACCTTCATGACCCGGCAGAGGTTCCCTTCGTGCAGAATGGCCATGCCGGTACGTAACTGTGTTGCGGGGATCATTCGGTCCCACCTCCCGTAGTCCGCATTCGCGTTGATAGGGCTGTGATTATAGCCACCGCGGCCTTTCCGGCGCAACGGGTTTGTTGACAGTGCACCGACCCGGGCCTAGACTTTGCGCCGTGAATCTCCGTTTCTCCCCTGCCGGGAAGCGAATCCAGTTGTCCATCAACCGGGAGCTCACCGAGGCTCTCCTGGTGGACTTCATCCGCCGGGAGACTCTCCGAACGGGGTTGAGCCGGGCCATCGTGGGCGTTTCCGGGGGGATCGATTCCGCCGTCGTGCTCGCGCTGGCGGTGAAAGCGCTGGGCGCCCGCTCGGTGGTGGGAGCCGTCCTTCCCTACCGCACCAGCGCCCCCTCCGGCCTCAGGGACGCCCGGGAAATCATCCGACGCTTCCGCGTCCGACCGGCGGAGGTGGACATCACCCCCATGGTGGATGCCTACTTCACCATCGTCCCCGATGCCGACCGGCGCCGGCGCGGGAACAAGATGGCCCGGGAGAGGATGGCCGTCCTTTACGATCTTTCGGCAGCCCATGGGGCCCTCGTCCTGGGAACCAGCAACAAGACGGAGCTCCTCCTGGGATACGGGACCATCCATGGCGACCTGGCCAGTGCCCTCAATCCCCTGGGGGACCTTTACAAGACGCAGGTGCGCCAGCTGGCCCGTCATCTGGGGATCCCTCCCCGGGTCGTGGCGAAGAGGCCCACGGCCGATCTCTACCCGGGGCAGACCGACGAGGGAGAGCTGGGGTTCACTTATGCCCGTGTGGATCGGCTCCTCTACTTTCTGGTGGACCTCCGGGGGCGCCCCGAGGAGGCCCCGCGCGTCGGTTTCCCGCGGCGGATGGTGAGGAGGGTTCAGGAGATGATCCGGACCTCGCAGTACAAGCGCCGTCTTCCTCTCATCGCGAAAATCTCCGACCGCACCATCGGGGTGGATTTCCGCTATCCGCGGGACTGGGGCGTCTGACCCCTCGAGGCCTGACCGTGCCCGCCGGTGTCCTCTACGTCGTCGCGACGCCCATCGGCAACCTGGAAGACATCACGATCCGCGCCCTTCTCGTCCTGCGGGAAGTCTCTCTTATTGCCTGCGAGGACACGCGCCAGACGCGGAAGCTCCTGAACCGCCATTCCATACGGACGGCCACCGCTTCCTTTCACCGGTTCAACGAGGATCGGGCCGTCTTTTCCCTGCTGCAGAAGCTCCGATCCGGCAAGGACCTGGCCCTCGTCAGCGACGGCGGCACTCCCTCCGTCTCCGACCCCGGCTTCAGCCTGGTGCGGGCCTGCCGGGAGCAGGGGATTCCGGTAGTTCCCGTCCCCGGCCCGTCCGCCCTCCTCGCGGCCCTGGTGGGCTCGGGTCTCCCGGCGGACCGGTTCTCGTTTTTCGGGTTCCTTCCTCATCGCAGCGGTGAGCGGCGCCGTCTGCTGGAGTCACTCCACGACCGCCGGGAGACCCTGGTTTTCTTCGATTCCCCCCGCCGGGTGGCCGGGAGCCTTGGAGAAATGGCGCAGATCTTGGGGGATCGTCCCGCGGCGATCTGCCGTGAGATGACCAAGGTGCATGAGGAGTTTCGACTGGGAACCCTTGCCGGGCTTGCCGGGCAACTGCGGGGAAGCACCGTGCGGGGAGAGGTGACCCTGGTGGTGGCAGGAGCCACGCCGCCGGAGCCCTGTTCCGCCGATCCGGACACTCTCCGCGCCGAGGTGGACGCGGAAGTCCGGAAGCACTCGGTCAGCCGGCGCGACGCCGCCCGGACCGTGGCCCTCCGACGGGGGCTCCCCCGGAGGGACGTCTATCGGACGCTGAAGGACTCCGGGGAAAAGACCGGGCCCGAAGGGGCCGGAAGACCGGAGTGAGAGGCGCCCGGGGTCTCAGGAGGGGGCGGGGTCGGCACCCGGAGAACCTTCTCTCGGGGTGTGCTCGTAACGCAGACAGCACATGAGCCGACCGCACATTCCGGAGATCTTGGAAGGATTGAGACTCAGGTTCTGGTCCTTGGCCATCCGGATGGAAACCGGAGCGAACTCCTTGAGGAAGCTGGAGCAGCAGAGGTTCCGGCCGCAGGGACCGTACCCGCCCTTCACCCCCGCCTCGTCGCGCACCCCGATCTGCCGCATCTCGATCCGGGTGTGAAACCGCTGGGCCATGTCCTTCACCAGCTCCCGGAAATCCACGCGCCCCTCGGAGGTGAAATAGAAGGTGACCTTGCGGCCGTCCAGGCTCTGATCGGCGGCCACCAGCTTCATGGGAAGATTCCGCTCCGCCACCCGCTCGCGGCAGTAAGCCAGGGCGTCCTTCTCTCGAAGGGCGTTCCTTTCGAAGAGATCGGCGTCCTGCGGCGTGGCCCGGCGCCGGACCCGCCTCATGCCTTCGCTTCCGCAGCCGCCGCGGAGTCGGGTGGTGGCTTCGGAGACGGTCCCGTATCTTTCCCCGTCTTCGCTCTCCACGATTACCGCCTCGTCGATCTCCAGATCGAACCCCTCGGAGATGAAGTGCTCCTCCTTCCCCAGGTTATGAAACTTGACGCCGACCAGGGTCCTTTCGCCGCCGCGGCCCCCCGGGCATCCCGCACAACCCTCTCCCCCGGTCTCCCCCTGCTCCTGTGTCACTTCCGGCCCTCCTGCCCGGCCATCAGGTCCCTGCCGGCCGCACGGTCCCGGCCCGGAAAGCCTTCTGGAACGGCCGGTCCTGTTTCATGATTCGCATCATTTTTGACCACTCGGAAGGGGGTGTCAAGGATTCCGTGGCGCATGCCGCCCCTTTGGGCTAACCTAGGACGCGACCGGGGGAATCCGGACGGGGCGCGGCAGCTTCCGCGCCCGGGGAAGGGAGCATGGCTGAAAAGGAGGATGTCCAGGTCCTGGCGACCAACCGTCAGGCCTTCTACAACTACTTCATCGAGGACAGGCTGGAGGCGGGCATCGCGCTCCTGGGGACGGAGGTCAAGTCCCTCCGCCAGGGGCGCGCCAATCTCAAGGACAGCTACGCCATGGTGCGCCAGGGAGAGGTCTGGCTCCTCAACTGTCACATTTCCCCGTACAGCCACGGGAACCTGAACAATCACGACCCGCTGCGGGAAAGGAAGCTCCTCCTCCACCGGGAGGAAATCCGACGGCTGGACCGGAAACGCAGGCTCTCGGGGATCACCCTCGTGCCGCTGCGTCTCTACGTCCGGAAGGGGAAGGTGAAGGTGGAGCTGGGCATGGCCCGGGGGAAAAAGCTCTACGACAAGCGGGAAGCCATCAAGCAGAGGGATCTGGATCGGGAAAATCGAAGGGGGTGATGGAGGGGAGATCCGGCCTGCTGCTGCTGCCCGAGGCCAGGACTTCGTGGACCAGCCGGCGGACTTCATTCAGGTCGAAGGGCTTCTGGAGGCACGGGCTGCCCGACCGTTGCAGGAAACCCTGCGTATCCTGGCTGGCCGTGTCGCCCGTGGTGAAGATGATGCGGCCCGACAGAGCGGCGTTCGTTTCCTTCATCTGCTCGAAAAGCTCCTGGCCGCTCATGCCGGGCATCCTCAGATCGGAGATCACCACGTCAAATGGCTGCTGCTGGAGCTTCCTCAGCGCGAGGCGGCCGTTCAGGGCGGTTTCAATCTGGTGGCCGTCAAGCCGGAGGACATCGCAGAGAATGTCCAGGATGGAGGCCTCGTCGTCCACCAGCAGAATCTTCGCGGGCCCGGCCGTCTCCGCGAGAGGCTCTTCCACGGCTCCCGCGGGGACCGGAAGAGGTTCGCGGGCCGGGACTCCTTCCTCCTGCACCGGAATCTGTACATGGAACGTCGTCCCCTCCCCTTCCCTGCTCTCGGCCCAGATCCTGCCACGGTGCTCCTGGATGATTCCGTAGCAGATGGAAAGCCCCAAACCCGTCCCCTGACCGACCTCCTTGGTGGTGAAGAAGGGATCGAAGATTCGATTGAGGTTGCCCGGGGCGATCCCGGGTCCCGTGTCGGCGATCTCCAGATGGATGGTGCCCTTCTCGCCCCGGCTCCGCACCGTCAGAATCGCCTCGCGCTTTCCGCCGTTCATGGCCTGCTGCGCGTTGTGGACGATGTTCATGATCACCTGCTGGAGCAGGCCGGAATCCGCCATGGTCAGCGGAAGCCGCGGGGCGAGGTCCTTCATAACGCGGACGTTGTCCACCTTGAACTGGTACTCTTTCAGCTCCAGGACGCTTTCCACCACTCCGTTGATGTCGATGGGGCGCTTCTGGGGACGGTTCTTCCTGGCGAAGATGAGCAGGTTCTGGACAATCCGCTTGCAGCGCTCCGCCTCCGACTCGATTCTCTCCAGGCCCCGCTTCACCTCACGGGGGACCTCCATACGCAGCAGGAGCTGGGAGTACCCGAGGACGCCCGCCAGCGGGTTGTTGAGCTCGTGGGCCACGCCGGACACCAGCTGGCCCACCACCGACATCTTCTCCGCCTGGACCAGCTGGTTCTGGGCCTCCTCCAGCTCCCGGGTCCGCGCCTGAACCTTCTGCTCCAGCATCAGGTTGGTTCTCTCCAGTTCCTGGCGGGAGTTCTGGAGCTTGAGGGTCATCTGGTTGAAGCTCCTGGCCAGCTCTCCGATCTCGTCCTGGGTGTTGACGTGGAGAAGGATGTCGAGGTCACCCTGCGCGATCCGGCGGGTCGCCTCCACCAACTGCTTGACCGGCTCCACGACGATTCGCACCAGGAGCACCGTCAGCGTGATTCCGATCGCGATGACCACCATCGTCGCGATCCCGAGGACCCTCTTCAGCCTGTGGATTTCGAGGCTTCTGCCCTGGGAGCTCAGGCCGATGAGCACCGAGCCGATCCTGTCTTTTCGCATGCTCTTGCCGGCGTTCGCGTCCGGAAGAAACCCGATCTCCTCGCCCACGGACGAACCCTTGTGGGTCATCACGGGGAAGGAGAAGAGGTAGACCTCCTCCTGGTGCAGCGGCTCGCGGACGAGGCGGATGTCGCCCCCGCCCTCCGTCGCCGGGGGAGCGCCCTGGCCGGTCGCGGTGGCCAGGGCGGAAGGGGACGGCATCTGAAACCCTTTCCCGGCCCTGCTATAGAGGGGGCTGCCCGAATCATCCAGCACCGCCACGAAAACGGCGTCGCTTTCCCCCAGGACCTCTTCGGCGCGGGCGGCCAGAGTTTCCTGGTTCCTTGTGAACACCCCCAGCTCCACGTTGGCGGCCAGGTTCCGGGCCAGGATCGTGCCTTTCTGCGCGAGCTTCTCCCTAGCGTCCCGGACCTCCCGAACGAGGAAAATCCATCCCAGGGCCATGGAGGTGGTGATGAGGAGGGCCGAGACAAGAAGGATGAACTTCCCCCTCAGGCCTCTGCAGAATTTCACGAGCTTCTCGCCCACCGTCGCAGACAAGGACCGACTCCTCACCTCTTGAATTCGACCTGCGACTCAGCCCGGATCTTCTGCGAGATTTCCAGGTGAATGGTCTGGGCCGTGTTGAGATTCAGGAAGAGGGAAACGTGTCGCGGATAGGCGACGGGCAGGTCGGAGGGAGACTTCCCCTTCAGGATTTCCACCGCCATCTCGCCTGACTGGGCCCCCACATCTTCGTAGTCGCACGAGAAGGAGAGCAGGGCCCCTGCCTTCACAAAGGACGGGGAAAGACCTATGAAGGGAATGGCGTCGCGGAGGGTGAGAAGAAGGATGCTGTCAACGCTGCGCGGCGTGAAGACGGTGCTGTCGGCAACGGACCAGAGAGCGTCCACCCTGCCCTTCAGCCCCTCCAGCGCCTTCATGACCTGGGCCTCATTCGCCACCGGGATCTCCACGAGGGTCAGACCGCCCGCTGCGGCCGCCGAACGGGCCGCCGGGATGACATCACCCGTCATCTTCGGGTTGTAGATCACCCCAACCCGCCGCAGGTCGGGGATGATCTCCTTCATCCGCGCGAACTGCACGGCAATCGGCACGTCCATGGCCGCCCCCGTGACGTTGGTGGGCCTCGGCCGGAAGAGGACTTCCGAGTCGCCGCTCATGAGGACCAGGGAGAAGACCACCGGAACACCGGTGATCCGGCGGCCGATGGACCGGGTCGCCTGGGTGCCGATGGTGACGATGAGATCGGGCCTCGACTTCTCCAGGGCCTCAAGAAAGGACTTCTCTGTCAATTCGGACTGGGGGAACTGGATCTCCTGCACGCTCAAGGCGGGGTCATACTCCAGCAGGGTCCTTCGAAGACCCTCCATGGCCTGGTTGTAGGGAGCGAGGTCGCGGCTCTTGACCACAACGACCCGTCCCGACTCACCGGATGCATCCGGGACGTGAAGGCCCGGCATCAGTAAAAGTGCCAGCAGAAGCCCCAAGAGTTCTCTTCGAACTGTCACGGCGATACCCTCGGTACCCCCAGTTAGCAATATGCGAATGCCAAGCTTCAATATATGTATTATTTCACCTTGATCAACCCTTCTCGCAGGTCAGTCCGCCGGAAGGATCCGGCCGGACTCTTCCGGTCAGGACTTCCCCTATGACTCCCGGCTCCATATAGTCTTGGTTTCGCTGTAATTATTTTACATATGCATCTTGACTATGTCTCATATCGGAATATGTATGTATCCGTATTGTCCTGAGCTCTGCGACGAGAGCTCCGGACAGGAAACAGCATCTCAGGGGGGGTAAAGAAAACGATGTACGCCAAAGGCCAGATCGCACGGACCCTGTTGGTGGCGCTGTTCCTCTGGGGACTCTGGTCCGGGGGCTCCCCGGTCCGGTCCCAGGCCAACATCACGGCCTCCATCGGGGGATACGTCCTGGACGATTCGGGGAACTTCATCCCGGGCGCGAGCGTCACCATCGTGAGCCCGACCCTGAACACCCGGAGGGAGATGATCAGCAGCAGTGAGGGGCGGTTCCTCTTTCCCGCCCTCAGCGTTGGCAGCTACACGCTGAAGGTCAGCATCATCGGCTACCCCCCTTATGAGATGCAGGAGATCAAGCTCAACCCCGCCGAGACCCGCGTCTTCGACGTGGTGCTGCAGCACGGGCTCCAGGAGAAGGTGGTGGTCGTGGCCGAGAAGAGCCTTCTCGAGACGACGATAACCTCGGACAAGTCCGTCCTGGATGCCGGGTACATCAACAACCTTCCCCTGATCGCCCGCCGGTATCAGCAGATCCTGACCCTCCTGCCCGGGGTCGGAAACGACAAGGGATTCAGCCTGGCCCAGTACCACATCCGGGGCGGCCGCGTGACCCAGAACGGCTTCCGGCTGGACGGCGCCAGCATCAACGACCCTGTCACCGGAACCTTCGGCCTGAACGTCAACCAGAACTCCATTGAGCGCTTCGAGCTGGATCGAGGCGGCTTCCGGGCCGAGTATGGCGAGCAGACCGCCGGAATCTCGAACATCGTGACCAAGTCGGGCACCAACGATTTGCAGTTCTTCTACTCCGGCTTCTACCGGACCGACGCCTTCGGCAGCAAGCTTCCCGATTACGACCAGGTTGTCGCCGCGGGAGACTCGGACGGCATCTCCTCGAACAACAACGATCCGCGCCCCGAGACGCAGCAATGGCAGGAGTTCTCGCTGGGCGGGCCCCTCGTCAAGGACAAGGCCTGGTATTTCACCTCCTTCCAGTACTGGCAGGAGGACATCGGGTCCATCTTCAACGACAGCGTCCGGCAGGGGGACCGCTACAACTTCCAGTTCAAGACGACCTGGCAGGTGAATCCCGACAACACCCTCGTGTTCAACCTGGCCACGGACCCGGCGCGCTTCGAGAACTGCATCACCGACGCCCGCTACTCGCCGGGCACGAACTACGACCAGACCCAGGGCGGGTTCTTCTTCCAGGCCCGGGACACCCAGATATTCAGCTCGCGCGCCTTCCTGGAGAGCCAGATCTTCCTTCATCACCAGTACCTGACCGCAAGGCCGGTGGATCCCTCCCTGGGGGCCTTCGTCATCGGGCTCTCGGACGGAGATCCTTTCGACGGCGTGGGCGGCAGCAGCACCGCCCAGTCATTCTCCGGGGCCTATCCCAACAATCAGGATCGGAGCACAATGCGCACCCGCCTGAGCGAGGCCGTCACCCTCAAGGCAGGGACGAGCCACACCCTCAAGGCGGGCCTGGATTACAGCTTCCTGGATTTCACGGGAATCAACCGGAGCCAGCCGGCCTTCCTGGACATCACCGACTACGATCCCGGTTTCGAGGTGGGTGGCCCGTACTTCGGCTACCAGGAGTTCATCAAGTACGACTACCTGGCGCCTGGGGAGACCGATAGGAAGGACCGGGAGGTGGCGGTCTTCGTACAGGACACGTGGAATCCCGACGCCCACTGGACCGTGGACGCCGGGCTGCGGATGGATTACCAGTCGTTTATCGGGGAGAAAAACCTGGCCCCCAGATTCGGGGCCGCCTGGGATCCCCGGGGCAAAGGCAGGACCAAGATCTACGCAAACTGGGGACGGTTCTACGACAACGTCTTCACCGATTTCGTCGACTTCGCCCGATCCGACGGGTTGCAGTCCACCCTTGTGATCACGGACGACGTCAACAACCCCACCTTCTATTACGAAACGTCGCCGCTCTACGTCTACGACTACGTCATTGACGGGCCTCTCAAGTCCCCCCGCCGGGACTCCTACACCGTGGGGGTGGAGCAGGCCCTTCCCTGGAACGCGTCCGTGGGCCTTGCCCACACCCGGTGGCAGGGCCGGAACCAGCTGCGGACGACGTTGACCACCGATTTCACGGGGCTCAGCGTCGATCCCACGGCCACGGCAGCGGTGGTTTTCGACAGCAAGGGACGCTCCCGGTACCAGGGCACCGATCTCGTCCTGCGCAAGGCCTTCAGCCACAGATTCGAGATGCTGGCCTCCTACACCCGCTCAAAGGTGGAGGGGGACACCGCGGAGGACTTCGGCTTCGAGAGGCGGCAGGACGCCCGCTCGCTGGATTTCAGCCGCCTGCGCTATGACCGGCCGGACATCCTGAACCTTTCCATGTTCTGGCGGCTTCCGGGCGATTTCGATCTGACCGTCATCGATCGATACCAGTCCGGGGCCCTTTACAGCCCGACCGTTTACGCTCCGGGGTTGGGGATCGTGATCGATCCCGCCCAGGGAAAGAACTCCCGCCGCCAGCCGCCGCTGAGGAGCCTGGATTTGTCCCTGAGCAGAAGCTTCGGCATGGGGCGCGGTCAGCTCCGGGTCACGGGCCAGGTCTTCAACCTCTTCAACAACCTGAACGTGTCCACCGTGGACACCTTCGGCTCCTCCGCCGGCCGGCCGGTGGACGTTGACTTCGGCAGGATGTTCCAGGTGGGAGTCGAAGTCCGGTTCTAGCGCTGCGACCGATCCATCCCCGCGGCCGTGGCGGGATTCTCCGCCGGGCCGCGGGTGGCGATCATCGGGAGCAATCCTTCGGGCGGGACAAATTGACAGGGAGGGGCAGGCGGACGCGGGGCCCGCCCGGCAGTCGCGAAGCGCCGTCGATTACGCGCCTCCCGCCTCCGGCTTCCGGACCATCCATCTCAACTCCACCCGATCATCGCCCCGGGAGGCCTGGAGGATCAGGGCGGCGTTTCCCCCCTCGACACGGGGTAGGTCCACCGGAATCCTGAGCTCCCCCCGCCCGTCGGTCCTCCCTTCTCCCAGAACGGCGGGCTTGTCCAGGGTGGTGATCAGGCGGAGGACCACTCTCGCTCCCTCCACGGGAAGGGAGGAGATCTCCCCCCGCGTCCTCAGGGCGACTTCCACCGACTGTCCTTCGATGAATTCAGCCGGAGACTCCACAACAACCTGGAGGGCCTCCGATTCCATCTGGGATGTCAGGTATTCAAGCACGACCTCATCGAATCCTCGGTCGGAGATGATGCCTGCCCCGAAGGGCTTGACGCCTTCGGGGTCGAACCTTCCCTGACGCACGTTCATGATCATCCGCCGGTGCTGGGATTCCAGCTTCTCCGTGATGGCACTTCCGTCCGGTCCCCCCCCGGGGGTCCCGGCATAGGGGGTCCTCACGGAGGCGAGGATTTCCCCTCCCACATAGACCAGGGACTCGATGACAGGATTGGAGCTCCCCTTGTCCTCGGTCTGAATGTGGTAAATCCGCCCGTTGTATTCCACGTCGGTGTTGAAGCCGGTAATCATGCTGTGGGCATCCAGGGGCGCGAAGGATAGCACATCGGCGGGCCCCCCTCAATGGGACTCAGGGCGGTGCCTCGGTCAGGGCCGGCCCCTTTCTGGCGGCGGCGCCGAAGGGAATCCCGTCGAAGAGGAGCGAGTAAGAGCGTGCCGATGACCTGCGGGAAGTGGCGTTGCCGGGCCCTGTGCTAGCATGCGGGCCTGACACACCGGGAGGACCCGGCAGGGCTTTGGGGGGGCCATCCACCGCGCAAGTGAAGGAGAAAGTCGATGCGAAAAGAAGAGATCCCTCCCCGGGAGGCTCTGGGGCTCCTCGAGCCCTTGCCGCTTTGCCTCGTGACGACCGAGGTGCGGGGAAACCCCAACGTTTCCACCTGCGCCTGGGTCATGCCGGCCGGACCCGAGCCTCCGACGGTCGTCATCAGCCTCGCCCCGGAGAGCCTGACGCGGCGGAACATAGAGGACCGCGGGGAGTTCATTCTCAACATCCCGGGGCAGGGCCTCGCCCGCGAGGCCGCGTTCTGCGGGAGCGTGTCGGGGAGCGAGGTCCGCAAGCTGAAGGAGTGCGCCCTGCGTCTCGAGCCCGGCGGCAAGGTGGGGGTCCCGATCCTGGCGGATTGTATCGCGCACCTGGAGTGCCGGGCGGTCGAAGCACGCGGAGCCGGAGGAAATTTTCTCTACACCGCCGAAATCGTCCTGGCGGTGGCGAGGCGCGACCTCTTCGAGCCCGGGCGGGGCTGGAACATCGAGAACCCCGAGGCCCGATTTCTCCTGCACCTGGGAGGTCCCTGCTATGCGAGCCCGGACCGGACGGTGGAAGTAGACCTCACGCGCCGCCCGGTCTGGTGAAGGTCAGAGCAGGTCATACTCCTTGATCTTGCGCTGAAGCGTCCGGACGCCGATCTGGAGGATCTTGGCGGCCCGTGTCCTGTTCCCTTCGGTCCGCGCCAGGGTTTTTTTAATCAGCTCCTTCTCCACCTGCCGCAGGGTCATCCCCGCCTCCACGCGGGGGAGGATCTTTTCGATCGGCTCCTCCCCGTGGATGGGCGGAGGAAGATCATCCACTTCGATCCGATGCCCCGGAACGGTGACCACCAGGCTTTCCAGCAGATTCTTGAGCTCCCGGACATTTCCGGGCCAGCGGTAGCTCAGGAGCGCGAAAAGCGATTCAGGACTCAGTTCCTTGGCTGGAATGTCGTTGGCGCGGCAGAGGGACTCGAGAAAGATCCCCACAAGCTCGGGAATGTCCTCACCGCGGTCTCTCAGGGGCGGCACGGAGAGGGTGATCACCTTCAGCCTGAAGTAGAGGTCTTCGCGGAACTTTCCCTCCTCGATCCTCTGCTTGAGGTCCGAGTTCGTGGCCGCCAGCACCCGGACATCCACCCGGATGTTCCGGTTCCCTCCGACCCTCATGAACTCCCGCTCCTCAATGACCCGGAGAAGCTTGACCTGGGTCTGCAGGTTCATCTCGCCGATCTCGTCCAGAAGGATGGTCCCGCCGTCGGCCATCTCGAACTTCCCCTTGGCCCTTCCCACCGCGCCGGTGAAGGCACCTCGCTCGTGTCCGAACAGTTCACTCTCGATCAGGGTTTCCGGAATGGCGGCGCAGTTGATCGCCAGAAAGGGGCGGAGGCGGCGAGGGCTGTTGTAATGAATCGCTTTGGCGACCAGCTCCTTCCCCACACCGCTCTCGCCCAGGATCAGGACCGTGCTGGAAGCGGGTGCCACCTGGGCGATCTTCTGCACCACCGCCCTCATGGGAAGGGAGTTCTGCACGAAGCTCTGGAGCCCGTATTTCTGGGCCAGGGTCTTCTGCAGATGGGCCAGACGGTCGCTCAGCTCCCGCCGCTCGAGGATCCGCCCTACCCGGCTTCTAAGCTCGTACGGATCCAGTGGCTTCGTGAGGTAATCTTCGGCACCCTCCTTCAGCGTCCGCACGGCGATTTCCACCTGAGAAAGGGGCGCCAGGACCAGCACCGCGCTGGAAGGGCTGGCGGAGCGCATCCGGCTCACGATGGACCGCGCACCGGAACCGGCCACCCCCAGGGCGGCGATGATCATGTCGAAGTCCTGTCGGGAGATCAGGGCCAGAGCGCGTTTCAGCGTCAGGACCGCGGTGACCTGGTATCCGGCCCTGCCGAGGCTCCGGGAAACCGAGTCCCCGGACTCCTGATCGGGATCCACGACAAGAATGCGGAGGTTTTCGGGATTCATGGGGAGCCGATTATACAGGACCGGCCAGGAGGTCGCAATGCGACTCCGCTATTTTGACGGATCTGCTGGACGGTGGGGGTCGGCCATTTTGACCCTGTTTGCGTTCTCAAAGCGGTTCCGCTCGCGGACATCCGCGTGGCGGAACATGGCGATAACCGGCTCATTCAAAACAGCATTGTGCTTCCGCCAGGCGAGGGGTTGCAAGACCGACGCTGACCTTCAGCGGGCTGGCAAGCGGATTGCTATGAGTTACCTCAAGACTGTCTGAGGAGGCTTAATGAAGAAGGCCAGCCCGAACCGGTCCGTGCCCCTTCCCACCGTGGTGGATTTCGCCTATGACAACATGAACTACCAGATCGACACCCAGAGACGGAAGGTCTACCGGAAGTGGATCGAGGTCGAGAGTGCCAGGACCTATCTCATCATGAGCGCCTGGTCTTCGCTGGGAGCCAAGAAGGCGCTCTGACGGGCGATTCGAGCAGTCGTTCCGCTTACCACCAGCCCTCAAGGCTGAGTTTCACATAGACCCCCCTCAACGCGGGGTCTTAATCCATCCAACGACAAGGCCGCTTCCGTACCCATGAGGCGGCCTCCTCCTTTTGCGGCTCATTTCTCCACTACCTAGGCAGCGCTCCCTTTGCCAACGATGGGTTCTTCACCGGAGTCCGAAAAGAACGTGGGCTCCGACTTGACGACCCTGTTTCTCCCCGTTTTCTTGGCCACGTACAGCGCCTTGTCCGCGGCTGCCACGAGCTCCGTTTGCTGGCGGCCGTCCTCGGGAAAGGTCGCGACTCCTCCGCTGAGCGTGACCCTCGAGACGGGATGGCCGTCCTCATCCTGGAAAGGCTGCTTTCCAAGGGCCTCCCGGATCTTCTCGGCTGCCGTCCATGCTCCTTCCTTGGGAGTGTTGGGCAGGATGACCAGGAATTCCTCCCCTCCCCACCTTGCGGCGATGTCCGTGTCCCGGAGGGTCCTGCGGAGGACCTTTGCGGTCCCCTGGAGGACAAGGTCACCGGTCAGGTGTCCGTGGTTGTCGTTGAACTTTTTGAAATGATCCAGGTCGAAGATGAACAGCGACACGGGCTGGTGCTGAACCTCGGCCTTGTGAATCTCCTCCCCGAGGAGATCCTTGAGATAGCGCTTGTTGATGAGCCCGGTGAGCCCGTCGGAATTGGCCTTCTTCTCCTTCTCCTCCATCAGACCGTGGTTCAGCAGCGCGATGCCGCCGAGGTCGCCGATGGTCGTCAGGAGCCGCTTCTCGAACTTCGGATGGCGTGTGACCCCCCCCACCGAGATGACCCCCTGGACCTCCCGGCAGTTGGCCAGCATCGGGACACAGAGATCTACATTGAATCGGAAATGGTCGGGGGCGGCCCAGTTCGCTCCCCCCGTCCTCATCTCGCGCACGAAGTCATCCTGGTCCATGGCGGTCCCGTGGCGGGCGACCCAGCCGATCTTCCCCTCCCCAACGTGCACCTGCTTCCAGCACCCGGAATCCATGGCGATGCCCTTGGATTCCCTGAGAATCAGGCACCCCGGGTCGTTGCGGTCCATGAGAAAGACGAGAATCTGGCTTGGCAGGAAGATCTTATCGACGATTTCGAGGAGACGCCGGGCCAGCGCCGATCGATCGTGGCGACCGTCCATCTCCCTGGTGAAATCGGTGAGGATTTGGAAGAACTCCGAGAAGACCTGGTTCTCCTGCTCCAACCGCGCCCTGGCCTTCTGCGACTCGCGGTGAACTTCGAGATCCACAAAGGTCCCCTCGTCTGTCGTGATGGATCTTCGACTCCCCGGGCTGGACTTTCCGATTCTTCCCACGAGGATTCCGAGGAAAAAGGCGAAGACCCCCAGAACAGCGAGCGGCCAGATTGTGATTTCACGAAGGATCGAGAGGGCGTCGGACATGGCCACCGCCTGAAGAGTCCCCGGCCCGGGCCCGCTTGGTCCTCTTCCCGGGCGAGTGCAATGCTTCGACAGGTTTGCAGCAAGAACCGGGCCACGATTCCTGGCGGATCTCGCCGCAACGGAATCGTCTGGAAGGGACCGACTGAATCGACCTTCCGGCCGGCTATCCTTCTCATTAGAAGCCGGTTCCTCTTTGGGCCTTCCCGGGGCAGTCCGCTCGAAGAGCACCACCCAAACCAGGGAGCTCTTCGCGGCGTGGGACGTCACCGGCCATTTTCTGACACCCCGCAAGTGCCCCTTTTTGACGCGATCCGAGGCGGTGAGGATTCGCCCCGACCGTTCCTTGACCATACCCCGGAGAATCGGCTATAAGCTTCCCGAGTTCACAACATCCAGGCCCGCCGGAGATCCGGCGTTACCTGGGGTGCTGAACCTGGGCCCGCTCCCCGGGCCCATTATTCCGGGATCCTGAGTGACGCGAAGGCTCTCTGTCCTCCTTTCGCCTCTCGCCTTCTTGCTGGCCCTGTCCCCTCTCGGAAGTGACGCGGGCGTCACCGGAGAGTCCCCCCGTCGCGCGCCGGGCCGGAGTGTCCGGGACGAGATCGGCCGGCAGGTGCAGGTGCCATTCCACCCGCGCCGGATCGTTTCGCTGGCCCCCAGCGTGACGGAGACCCTGTTCGCCCTGGGCGCCGGGGACACCGTGGTGGGAGTGACCGAGTTCTGCGATTACCCCCCTGCGGCGGAGTCGAAAGCACGCATCGGAGGCATGGTGAATCCCAACTGGGAGGCCATCATGGACCTCGAGCCCGATCTCGTTGTGGCGACCACGGCAGGGAATGATCGGAACGCGGTGGCCCAGGCGGAGGCACTCCGGCTGCCTCTCTTCTTCCTGAACACTCCCGATATCGGAAGTCTTCTGGAATCGCTCATCCGCCTTGGCGAACTGGTGGGTCACCCGGCCCGGGCGAGGGCACTCCGCGACGCCCTCGCGGGGCGCCTGGAGAGCCTGGAGCGGCGGAGTTCCTCCGGCCCACGCCCCAGGGTCCTTTTCCTGGTATGGAGCGAACCCATCGTGGTGCCGGGCAGGAGGACATTCCTGGACGACGCCCTGCGGAGGGCCGGCTGCGAATCCATCAGTTCTGACGGACCGCTCGGATGGCCCACCTACGATCTCGAGACAGTCCTGTTACGCAATCCCCGGTGGATCCTGGCCGCAGCCCAGAACGCCTCCTTCCTCGATGGCTTGAAGGAGCGCCCGGGGTGGAGAACACTGGAGGCCGTCCGACGCGGACGGGTGGCTGTGGTCAACCCGGCGATCGAGCGCCCCGCACCCAGAGTGATCGAGGCGATGGAACAGCTTCAGGAACTGCTGGAGAAAGGGGAGAAAAAATGACCGCGCGGGGAACACCCCGCGCGGCGTAGGGGGGAATACCCGCCTCCCCTCCCATCCGTCAATTAGGGGTGGCGGTGGAGGAGGTCTTCCTTCCTCCTCCTGACGTTAAGTATTCGACGCGAGCGGCCCAGAGTCAATGAAGGAGAATCTTTGCCGCTTCTTGTATGCAGCATCCTCCCGGGCGCGGTTCTCGGATTCGCAAATCCCGACGCTACTGTGATATAAGAAGCCAGGGAACTGGAGTGGGGAGTGGCTAGGCTCCCATCTCGTGGGTGAGACCCGGACCCTGAACTGAAACTCGGACCCCAGGCAAGGACCTCGTGGACAGGACTGAAGCAGACTCCGCTACCGGAGTAACATCCCCGCCTCAAAGCTTCACGGAATTCGCCCTCAGCCCCGAAGTCCTGGCGGCTCTGGAGAAGATCGGGTACCAGGAGCCGACGGAAGTGCAGTCCCTGACCATCCCTCGCTCCATGTCGGGCAGGGATCTGATCGTCCAGTCCCGGACGGGGACGGGAAAGACGGCGGCTTTCGGAATCCGCATCGCGGAGGCCGTGGACGCAACCGAGGAGGCCATTCAGGCCCTGGTCCTGACTCCGACCCGGGAGCTGACCCTCCAGGTCGCCGATGAGGTCTCGCGAATCGGCCAGGGCCGGGGAGTTCGTTGCGTCCGAATCTACGGCGGGAAGCCCATCGAGCAGCAGTTCGAGGAACTTCGACGGGGGCCCAACGCGATCGTGGGCACACCGGGGAGGATTCTCGACCACCTCCGAAGGGGCACCCTGAGTTTCAGCCGGCTGAGAATCCTGGTCCTGGATGAAGCGGACCTGATGCTGGACATGGGTTTTGAAAAGGAGATGCGGCAGATTCTCGAACACATTCCGCGGGAGCGTCAGACCCTTCTCTTTTCAGCCACCATCCCCCGGGCCATCGAGGTGATGGCCTACAGGTACCTCACCAGTCCGGAGAAGATCCTCCTGAGCCAGGATTACATCTACGTCCGGGAGGTTGCCCACGAGTACTACATCACCAACCGGATGCACAAAGAGAGGAACCTTTACAAGCTCATCGAGTATGAGGACCCTTCTTCATCGATGATCTTCTGCAACACCAGGGAAGAGACCCGGATGGTGGCCAATTACCTCAGCCACAAGGGCCTCCCGGTGGCGATGCTCTCCAGCGATCTTACGCAGGCGCGCCGGGAGAAAGTCATGGCCCGTTTCCGGCGCGGAGAGTTGCGCCACCTGGTGGCCACGGACGTGGCCGCACGGGGGATCGATATCGAGGATCTTTCCCACGTCTTCATCTTCTCGGCACCCAGTTCGCCGGATCAGTACGTCCACCGAGCAGGCCGGACGGGAAGGGTCGGGAAATCCGGAAAGGCCATCTCCCTCGTCTCGGCACACGATCTGGTCAACTTCAACAAGCTCGTGAAGGTGAACGACCTTGACGCTGTCGAGCGGGAATTCCCTTCCGAAGCCGAGGTGACCGCCCGGAAGGCGGAGCATCTGCTCCAGCGCCTCATGCACGAGGCGTCCCGGGTCGCCCCCGAGGAAATGCTGGAGTACGAGCCGGTGGCTGAGCAGTTGCTGGCTCGGGGCGATGCTCGAAGCCTGGTGACCCTCCTTCTCCAGGCGCACCTGGATCATCCCCCGGTGGATCTGGATTCTCTTCCCGAAGAGCCCGGGGGTTCGCGGCCGGCCGATGCAGAATCGGGTTCCGCACCCTCCTCCGGCCAGGGAAGGAAGCGGCACCGAAGCCGGCGCCGCGGCGGCCCCCGGGGCGGCGGTTAGCCCACTGGCGCCCCGCAGCCCAGCAACTCGCCCGCCTCGATGAGCCCGTCCAGCAGGAAGCGAACCGCGAAATAGGCCAGGACCAGCGCGGATCCGGCTCCGATGACCCGGACAGCCCGGGCTCCCATACGGTTCTGCCCCCACCCGAGCAACGTGGCCAGCAGAAAAGACCAGAGCAGGCAGCCGATGATCACGCACGCCACGTACAGGAGGTGGGTGCTCCTGGGGGCATCGTGCATTCTCGCCACCGCTCCGCCAAAGAGGGAGAAGTAGAAGACGATCGTCATGGGGTTGGTCAGAGTGATCAGGAACCCCGAAGTCAGGGCGCTCCTGCCGGAATCGGCTGCCCGAATGCCGTCGTTCGGGGGAAGCGAGACAAGGCCGCGGGCCTCCCGGTAACACTCCCAGGCCAGCACGCCGAGCACTGCGGCCGCGGCCGCGTTGAGGGGGATGCGGAAAAAGGCTTGCCGGGCCAGCGGGGCAACGCCCAGATAGACCAGGAACACGTAGAAGAGATCAGCCGCCGTTGAACCGCAACCCACCAAAAAGGCCGGGAGAAACCCGTTTCGCAGGCCGCGCCGGATGATCTCGATGTTGACCGGACCGATGGGGGCGGCGATGGCCAGGCCCAGTCCGATCCCCTCACCCACGAGGCCCGCGGTGTTGATGGCCCTCCTCCCCAAGAAGCGATGAGGTGCTTGGAAGACCCTCTCGGGGGACCCGCAGAGGGTCCCGGCACCCTAGTGGACCCTGGCGCTCCCGTCCGTGCGCTCCTCATGCTCCAGGAGGGCCCGCCGGCCGACAAACCCATCCGGAATCCGGTGCCAGTAGCCGATTCCGGGCTCGCCGTACTTCCAGCAGAGGAAGACGATCTCGCTCCCCATGAGACACGGAAAATCGACGAGCCCGGTCTCGGGTCCGTTCACGACACATCCGCGCGCCTGGATGTCTTCGATGGCTCCGTTGATTTCCTTGAGGAGGCGCGGAGCGACCCCGCGCACTTCCAAATGACGCGCGAGCCCTGGATCCCCGGGGCGAAGGCCGATGGAGTGGGTGGCGGACTCAATCTCCTCCCGGATTTCGGCGAACGCCTGCAGCATGCGCCCCACCACGGGACGGACTTCCTCCAGAACTTTCCGAGCCTCCTCGACCGTGAACAGCCTGGGCTCGATCGACTCGGAATCCATGAACCAACCTCCCGGCCGGAGAGTCTACCCGAGCCCCAAAGTCGCGTCCAATTCCTGCTGTGCCGAGAGTCCTTTGAAAGCCGCCCGTTCGGCGGCACTCCGAAGTGATTGACCGTCGGTTCCGTCTCGCGTATAAGAACCTGCCGTTCCTCCTTCGTTCCGCGGGAGATTCAGTTGAAAAGTCCCTGGAAAGCACTCCTCCCGGCCGGCCTCATCACCGGCGCGGCGGCCTATGCCGGCCACCGGCGAGGGCTCGATGCCGGGGAGATGGTCCGGGGCCTGCCCACCGTCTTTCTTCTCCTGGCCGGCTTTTTCGTCCTTGCACGCCCCGAGATCGTCGGCCGGCTCTCCCACTGGATCCGGCGGGACTTTCCGCGGAGGGCGGTCCTGGCGATCCAGGTCTTCCTGTTTCCCTATCTCCTGTATTCCTGGCTGCTGGACTGCTTCTCCCCGGGAGGGTTTGTCCGCCTTTTTCTCTACCTGAACTTGCCGATGATGGTCTTGCTCGCCGGTGAACGATGGAACCTGCTCCGCTGGACGGATGGGGTGGCGCTCCTTCTGGTCTGGCTGCCGCTGGAGCTCCGCCTGCTCGGTCCGCTCTGGCCCTGGCCCCCGGGACAGTCCGGACACTTCCTCTTCGGCCTGCTGGGCGTCTCCCTGGCGGTTTTCCTGTTCGTCGTGACACGGGAAATGACGGAAGTGGGATACACGTTCTCGATCCGCGGGCGGGACCTCGGCCTCGCCGTTCTCGCTTTCGCCCTCTTCGCCCCCGTGGCCACGGGAATCGGCCTTCTCACGGGATTCCTCCATCCCGCGCGGCACCTTCCATCTCTCCTTCCTTCAGCCGGGAAGATCCTGGGGATCTTCCTGGCCTCCGGCGTTCCCGAGGAGCTGCTTTTTCGAGGCCTGCTCCAGAACCTGATCCTTCGATGGACTTCAAGTCCCGCGGTTTCGGTGGCGCTCGCATCCATCATCTTCGGGGCCGCCCACCTGAACAATGGCCCGCATCCCGACGCACGCTACTTTCTTCTGGCCACCCTTGCCGGCGTCGTCTATGGCCTCGTCTATCGGCGGAGCGGTACCCTGATGGCACCGGCCATGACCCACACTCTCGTGAACTCCGCGTGGGCCCTCTTTTTCCGGGGCTAGGTCCCGGCTTGCGGCACAGAGGCCAGCAGGTATAATCCCTGCCGCCGGGACGGGCACGGCCGTCCCGGCGGAGGCGGGGAAATCGGGAGCCCATGATCCGACGAGTCATCATCAATGCGGACGAGCTGGGCATTGACGAGCCGCGAAGCCGTGGAATCCTGGAGGCCCACCGCAGGGGCATTGTCACCAGCACCACGGTTCTGGCCAACAGCCTTCAGCTCGAGACCGTCGCCGGCCTTGTCCGGGAGTTGCCCCGGCTCGGGGTCGGCGTCCACCTGAACCTCACCGAGGGCCCCGCCATCCTTTCCCATCCCAGGACTCTGGCCGATCGCCAGGGGCAATTTTTCGGCAGAGCGGAAGCCCGGCGACGCCTGATGGAGGGAAGGATGGAGGCCGAGGAGATCCAGGCGGAGTTTGATCTCCAGGTCCGCCGAATCCGCGACGTCGGCATCGAGCCGACGCACCTGGATTCCCGGAATCACATCCACCTCTACCCGGGCGTCATGTCGGCCCTCTGCTGGGCGGGCAGGCGGCACGGCATTGACCGGGTGAGGCTCCCCCGCGAACCGGTGCCGGCTCCGGGCACTGTCTCCCCGCAGATCTACTGGGAGATGATCCGTTCCCAGGGTCTGGTTTCCAGGGCCGCCGAGACTCTTGCCGCCGAGGGAATGAGAACCACAGAGCATTTCAGGGGAATTGCTCTCGCGGGGGGGATCCACTTCGACCGGTTTCTGGACGTTCTGGCGCGGTTGCCGGAAGGGACAGCGGAGGTGATGGTCCATCCCGGCCACCGGGAGCCCGGGGGGAAGAATTTCTCCAGCGAGGACCGGCAGAGGGAACTCGACATCCTCACCGATCCGGAGGCCCGGAAGGCCATCGACGGCTACGGGATCGATCTCATCAGCTTCCGGGACCTGTGACCCGGCGACCCGCAATGTTCCCCTATTCCGCCGGCTCCGAATCCGAGCTCCACCACCACCGTCTGTGCCCGTGGGTCTCGCACCGGATGGTGGGCTCCGTTCCTTCGATGAAAATCTCCTCAATCTTCTCCGGGCAGCGCCACGTGGCGAGCTGCCCCGTCCCGGGGTCCACCTTCTCCCGGACCATTCCGTCCGGCTCGTCGAACTCCCTGCCGGTCACGCGCCCGGATCCCATCATGAAATCGACCCAGATCGGCAGGGCCGCCTGGGCTCCCGTCAGCGCAAGCGTGCGATTGTCGTCGTAACCCACCCAGACCAGTACCAGAAGATCGGGTGTGTACCCCACGAACCAGGAGTCCCGCAGGTCATCGGTGGTCCCGGTCTTCCCCGCCGAAACCCCTGAGAAACCAAGGTCCCCGGCCGATGCCGCCGTCCCCCGGAGCAGAACCCCCCGGAGGATGTCCGTGACGAGATAGGCGGCCTGGGGAGAGAGGACGCGGGTGGAGGGAGGATAGTCGGGCTCCATCGCCCGGCCCCGACGGTCGGTGACGCTCCGGATCGCCCGCGTCGGATTCCGGATCCCTCCCGAGGCGATCGTGGCGTATGCGGTGGCGATTTCCAGGGGGGTCATCTCGGCGGCACCCAGGGCCAGCGAAGGCACCTTCGGGAGCTGGCTTTCCACGCCGCACCGGCGGGCCACCGCAATGACGTGCTTCAGTCCCACCCGGACGGCGGCCCGGACGGCGGGCACATTGATGGAGTTCTCCAGGGCCTGCCGCACGGTCACCGAGCCGCGGAACTCGCGGTCATAGTTCTGCGGGGAATAGCGCTTCCCCCCCGACACCAGGACCAGGGGAGTGTCCTCCAGCGGCGTGGCCGCCGTGAAGACGAACCCCGGATCGTACTGCGCCCGATCGAAACCGGCCAGGTAGACGAAGGGCTTGAAGAGGGAGCCGGGCTGCCTCCGGGCCTGGTACGTGCGGTTGAACTGACTCGTCCGGTAGTCCCGCCCACCCACCACGGCCAGAATGGCACCATCGGAAGGCCGCAGGGCCACCAGCGCTCCCTGGAGGGTACCTCTGGGGTTCTTGCGGAGGGCCGGATGACCCCGCTCCAGGCGATCCAGGCCGGCTCCCAGGGACTCTTCGGCCCGTTCCTGGAGATCCGGATCCACCGTCGTGAAGATCCGCAGGCCAGCGCCGGAAGGGGGAGAATCGGGATAGACCCGCCGCACCTCCTCCTCGAGGAAATCGACCAGATAGGGGGCGCGGTAATCCGCGGTGCGCTGCCGGGTGACCCCCAGATCCGCCGGCCTCGCGGCCTCGCAGGCCCGCCGGGTCAGGTCGCCGGTCTCCACCATGGAATTCAAGACACGGTTTCTTCGGGCCAGGGCCGCCTGGGGATGGCGGTACGGATTGTAGAGCCCCGGGCTGCTGATGATCCCCGCCAGGAGCGCCGACTCCTGGAGAAGGAGTTCGGAGGGCCGCTTGCGGAAATAGAAGCGGGAGGCCTCCCCCATCCCGCTCACGGCCACCGGCCCGCGCTGCCCCATGTAGACCTCGTTGAGGTACGCCTCCAGGATCCGATCCTTGGAATAGCGGGCTTCGAGCATCAAGGCGGCCGCCGTCTCCAGCAGCTTCCGGGTGAGATCGCGCTTCCGGTTCGCGTAGAGGTTTTTTGCGAGCTGCTGGGTGATCGTGCTTCCCCCCTGAACCGTCGCCCGACGGGTCAGGTTCACCCAGAGCGCCCGGGCCATTCCCCGGGGATCGACTCCCGGATGGTGAAAGAAGTTCCGGTCCTCCACGGAAATCACCGCCCGGCGGAGATCCCCGGGAAACTGGTTCAATGAATACCAGGTCCTATCCTCCTGCACCTCACTGTAGAATGTGGCTATGAGCTCCGGCTCTATCCGGGCCTCCTCCAGGCGCCGGCCGCTGTCCAGGCCTGTCATCCTCCGGATCCGGTTTCCGCGGAACTGGATGCGGACCCGGTCTCCGGAGAACCTCCCCTCGGGATAGTCGAACTCTCGCAGGGCGATGCGCAGTTCCCCGTTGGCCCAGACGTACTCTCCGGGCTTCCTCGGCTCCGAGCCGACTTTTCTGTAGCCCAGGCGGGAGAGACGCGCCAGCAGAGAGTAGGCAGGGACTTCCGAATCCACCGTCAGGTTCAGGCTGTCGGAGTAAAGACGGGAGGGAAACTGCGCCCGGCGGGCCTCGAAGCGGCGCGTGACATCCAGGTGGATCAACCCCAGGGTGACGGCCGCGACGGCCAGCAGCGCCAGGAGGAGCCTGAAAAGAAACCTCCTCCCTCCTCCCCGCGACTTCCTGGGTGCGGAGGGCGCTCTCCGTCTCCTCTTCCTTCCTGCTTCCCTTGTGGCGGCCATGCCCCTCCGCGAAGAAGTGTCAGCGGTTCCGGTGATTATACTCGCCCGCCGTCCAGCCGCCGGACATGCGCCCGGGTCCGGCGGGATCCTTATCCACCCACTCGATCTTGATTTCGTAAGCTCCTTGAAAACCCCGGGATGAACTCCATATTCGGCTCAGGTCCCCTGAAAAATCCTGTCAGGAAGGAGAGTCCGACATGAAGCTCTTCCCGCGCTGCATGCTTGCGATAATCTGCCTCTCGGCGGGCCTGATCGAGGCCGGCGCCGGCACCGTCCCCGGCGTCCGCCCTCCGCAGAAGCCCGCCAGCGTCACGCGCCCCGCCAGCAAGGTCCGCAACATCACGGTGGTTGCCATCGAGGGCAAGATCTTTCCGGACGTCATCAGGGTCCGGCGGGGAGATCTCGTCCGGCTGACCTTCAAGGCCAAGGATGGAACCTACGGGGTGAAGATCGCGGCGTTGGGCGTGAAGGGCAAGGCGACTCCCGATCATCCCGTCTATGTGGAATTCGCGGCCACGTCCGAAGGCGAGTACGAGATGCGCTGCACCAGGTTCTGGGGCGTCCGGCACTGGTCCGAGAACGGCAAAATTGTGGTGGAGTGATTTCCGGCAGAACCGCCCGTTCGGCCGCCTTGAGAGCCCGCCCCGCCGGCGGGCTATTTTTTTGCGGCAGGCTCAGCCTCCCGTTCTCCCGCCGGCGGACTCCCGGGGAAACGGGACCGTGCGCGACGACTTCGACGATCCGGGCAGGCCCCCCGATGGCTCACCCCCGCTCGGAAGACCCCGCCGCGGCCCTCGGCCCCACGCGGCGGCTCCGGGCGTCATCCGATGGGTCTACCGGGCTCACCGTTCGGGATACGCCGCCGTGACGACGGTGTGGATTCCCCCTCGGATCAGGAAATCGCCCACCACTTTCATCCGGCGAGGCCGGCAGATGCCCACCAGATCGTCCAGGATCCTGTTGACCACGTCTTCGTGGAAAGCCCCTTCGTTGCGGTAGGACCCGAGGTAGAGCTTCAGGGACTTGATCTCCACGCAATGGTCGCCGGGAGTGTAGGCGATGCGAATCGTGGCGAAGTCAGGCTGGCCGGTGCGAGGGCATAGACATGTGAACTCGGGGCACTCGAAGTTGATCTCGTAATCCCTGCCGGGGCGCGGATTCGGAAAGACCTCCAGGGCTGTGCTCGGCTGGATGGGCAAGAATCGCTCCTTTCATCTCCCGCTGATCGGGTGCCGATTATAAGTCGGCTCTCGCCTGCCGTCATCCAGACAGTTCCGTTCTCCCCAAGGCGGGCTCCTTCGTGGTCGCTCCCTCGATTCCGCGCATTCTCCAAGCCGGGACAGGGGGATCTCGAAAATATTAGACATCAATATGTTATGTAATTAATTCATAATACAATTGTTATTTGATGCTAATCTAAATTATGCATACTTCTTGACAATGCTATGCTCATGGTCTATATTAACCTCCGAACCGAGGCCTCAGTGAAAGCCTCAATACCTGTCAGGGAGGTCAACCATGGCTCTTGTGAGATTCCAGCCCTTCGTCGACGACTTTCAGGCTCTCCAGGAAAGGATCAACCGGATCTTCTCCGACACTGCGTTCTCCCGCTTTCCCGCCGAGGAGGCGATGGGTGCCTGGGCTCCTCCGTGCGACATCTACGAGGACGGTGACAACATCATCGTGAAGGCGGAGCTCCCGGGCATCGACCGGAACGACATCGATGTCCAGGTCGAGAACAACGTCCTGACCCTGAGGGGGGAGAGGAAGCGCGAGAAGGAAGTCAGGTCCGAGAACCTCTGCCGCACGGAACGCTCGTACGGCACATTCTCCCGTTCCTTCACCCTTCCCGTCTCCGTGGACACGGGTCGCATCAAGGCCGAATACAAGGACGGGGTCCTCCATGTCACCCTTCCCAAGGTGGAGGAGGCCAAGCCGCGTAAGATCCAGGTGCTGACTTCCTGACTTCCCTGGAGGGGTCGCAACCATTCCCCGCCTCGCTTCGGCACAGCCCCTCCTCCGGAAGGCACCAGCCCGGGGGAGGGGTTCTCTTTCTCGACGAGATCCTCTCGCCGCCTTCATCGAGCGCTTCCCGATGAATCGGGATGAAGAGAGTCCATCGGCGGATGGGCCGGGTTCAAAGCCGGACCGGGGCCGGGAGGGGCAGGGCCCGGGCAGATTCCCCGGGGAACTTTTCGGCGTCTCCTTTCGTAGGTCCGAGATGGCGGAAGTCCACCCAAGGAGGCCTCCATGCGAAAGACCGCTCCCCTGTTTGCGTTGCTGCTCTCATTCCTGCTCACGGCACGTGCATTCGCCGCCGAATCGACCCGGACCCTGAAAGTGGAACTCTCTCCGGCAGCCGCCGCACATTTCCGGGTCGAAAACCTCGCGGGGTCCATGCGCGTGATCCCTGCCACGGACAACAAGGTGACGGCCGTGGCCACCATCCACGCCGAGAGCGATAAGCTGGCCAACCTGATGCGATTCGACCAGGTTTCCGGAGAGGACGGCGTCCCCACCCTTCGGGTGATCTATCCCCTGGACCGGTACGACACAATCCGCTTCAACTCGAAGCTCCAGAAAGAGAGCTTCCTCAGCTTCCTGGGAGGGAGCTCCACCAACACGAAGTACGACGGACACAGGGTAAGGGTCTCCGGCAGCGACGGGGTCCTGCTCTACGCCGACGTGGAAGTCCGCGTCCCCCCCGTCGCCGATCTTGAAGCCACATTCCGTAACGTGGTGGGGAGGCTGGGCGCGGAGGGAGTGCAGGGAAAGCTCCGGTTCGACAGCGGCAGCGGCGAGATTTCCCTGGAACGGCTGAAGGGGGAGGTGCAGGCCGACACCGGATCGGGTGATGTGAGGGCCGAGGACCTTTCGGGGACTTTCTCCTGCGATACCGGCAGCGGCGACTGTATCCTGACCGGGTTCCAGGGCGAGAAGCTCTCATTCGACGTCGGGTCGGGCAACGTCAACGTGAGGTCGGGAAAGGCGCGGCTGATCTCGGCCGACACCGGTTCCGGGAACATTCTTATTTCCGACAGCGACGTGGAGATCTTCGACGCCGACACCGGAAGCGGTGACGTGGTCCTGGAGTCCCGGGGAAGCCGCCTGGTCGCGGTGAAGGCCGACACCGGCAGCGGCAACGTGACCCTGCGGCTGGCGCCCGAGGCCACGTTCGAGGCCCGGGCCGACCAGGGCAGCGGCGACATCCGGACGGGCTACAAGGACGCCGAGGCGATCATCGAGCACAGGCAGGTGATCGGCTACAGGCGGGGAGATTCCCGGATCCGCATCTTCGTCAGCACCGGAAGCGGAGACCTGAACATCGAGCCGCTTCCCTGACCGGGCCGATTACCTGACCGTCGGCGCGGGTAAACCCCGGCCCATCGACCCGGGGTCGTCCGGAGGCCCTGCTTGTGCGCCGGGACCCCTCGGTTCCGGCTTCACCTCACCTCGGCGTTTGAAAACGCCGCGGCTTTGTGGTCTCCTTTCCCCGGATCCTCGGGGCGATCCTGCCCCCTTACCGCCTCCGACCCTTTGGATGACACCATGGCCCGACCGCACAAGCGCTATCAGAAACCCGGCACCCCGCCCGGAACCCTCCGTCCCCCCGACGTCGTCCGGACCGAGAAGGTCACCGTCACGGTGATGGACTACACGCCCGAGGCCGTCTTCGAGAAGGAGGTGGCCTCGGTGGAGGAGACCTTCCCCCTTCGGGACCGCGCCTCGGTGACCTGGATCAACGTGAGCGGTCTTCAGGACGTGGACCTTCTCCAGAAGCTCGGAAACCACTTCGGGCTGCATCCCCTGGCCCTGGAGGACGTGCTCAACGTCGGCCAACGTCCGAAGATGGAAGACTACGAAGACCACTACTTCATCGTGATGAAGGACGTGCGGCTGGAGACCCATTTCCAGCCGGAGCAGGTTAGCCTCTTCCTGGGGAAGGGATGGATCATCACGCTCCAGGAGACCGTCGGGGACCCCTTCGAGCCGGTCCGGGAGAGGATCCGGAAAGGAAAAGGGCGCCTGAGGAAGATGGGCGCCGACTACCTCGCCTACGCCCTCATGGACGCCCTGGTGGACGGCGCCTTCCCCATCCTGGAGAAGCTGGGCGAGCGGATCGAGGGGCTGGAGCTGGAGCTGGTGGAGCGTCCCAGCCAGAAGACTCTCCACGAGATCCACCGCCTGAAGCGGGAGCTTCTCTATCTGCGCCGCTCGGCGTGGCCCCAGCGGGAGGTGATCAACGCCCTGCAGCGGGAGGAGTCACAGCTCGTGCGTCCGGAGACCCGGGTCTACCTGAGGGACTGCTACGACCACACCATCCAGATCCTGGACATGGTGGAGACCTACCGGGACCTGACCGCGGGGATGATCGAGGTCTACCTCTCCAGCGTCAGCAACCGGATGAACGAGATCATGAAGGTCCTCACCGTCCTGGCCTCGATATTCATCCCCCTCACTTTCCTGGTGGGACTCTATGGGATGAATTTCAACACCGCGGCCAGCCCCTGGAACATGCCCGAGCTGAACTGGTACTGGGGCTACCCCGCCCTCCTGGGCGTGATGGCCGCCCTGGTCGTGTTCATGCTCGTCTATTTCCGCCGGAAGGGATGGATCTGACCCGGCCCCCCTCCAGCACCCTTTCGCCTTGCGACCGCCCGGGCGTTGACCGGGACGCGTCCTGCCGCTATGATGACGCCCGTCTTTTCGACGTCCGGAGGAACTCATGAAAGAACGAATCGCGCAGATCCTGAGCTGGTA